>JGI12109J20283_11416678_pt1 | contig 60082 bp, 56 predicted proteins | sample ElkSlonscriptome_12_FD_20283 | JGI IMG/M metagenome (IMG submission 20283) | reverse complement strand
AAGGAAGAGATGGCGACGGCCTCGCTGTCCGCGCCGCTGCATCCGGGCGCCGAGAAGTACTACCGTGAGGCCGGCCTGATCGAGTAGGACCGGCACCGAACCCCGCGACCGGCCGGTGCCGTCCGCCGTGGCGGCCCGCCGGTCGTGTGGGGACCCGGCCGCGAATCGGCCGCAACTTGGCCGCACCTTGGCCGGCCTTGCGGGGGGAGACCACAAAACCCATGAGCCAGGATCGCAGCACCCCGGGGGACGGCTCCCGCAACGTTGGCACCGCCGAGGACATCGTCGCCCAGGTCGAGAGCGGCGCCCGCAATCCCAAGGGTCTCACGGGCCGGATCATCCTGGTCGTGTGCCTGGCCTGGGCGGTGTTTCAGCTTTGGTTCGCCTCGCCGCTGCCGTTCATCGTCGGGTTCGGCATCTTCAACGGCACCGAGGCGCGCTCGATCCACCTCGCGTTTGCCCTGTTCCTGGCCTATACCGCCTATCCGGCGTTCAAATGGTCGCCGCGCGGCCATGTCCCGATCACGGATTGGATTTTCGCCCTCGTCGGTGCGTTCTGTGCCGCCTATCTGGTGCTGTTCAACGACGCCCTGGCCGATCGACCCGGCGCGCCCACCACGCTGGACGTGGGCGTCGGCGTTGTCGGCCTGCTGCTGTTGCTGGAGGCCACGCGGCGGGCGCTTGGTCCGCCCCTGCTGATCGTCGCCCTGGTGTTCCTGGGATACACCTTCGGCGGGCCGTACATGCCCGATGTGATCGCGCACAAGGGCGCGTCGATCGAAAAGGCCATGTCGCACTACTGGATCACCACCGAGGGCGTGTTCGGTGTCGCCCTGGGGGTGTCCACCACCATGGTGTTCCTGTTCGTGCTGTTCGGCTCGTTCCTGGAACGCGCCGGCGCCGGCATGTATTTCATCCGCGTCGCCTTCGCCTTCATGGGCCACCTGCGCGGCGGGCCGGCCAAGGCGGCCGTGGTGTCCTCCGCCATGACCGGGCTGATCTCGGGGTCGTCCATCGCCAACGTGGTGACCACCGGCACCTTCACCATCCCGCTGATGAAAAAGGTCGGCTTCCCGGGCACCAAGGCCGGCGCGGTCGAAGTGGCGTCGTCCACCAACGGCCAGCTCACGCCGCCGATCATGGGCGCGGCGGCCTTCCTGATGGTTGAATACGTCGGCATCAGCTACATCGAAGTGATGAAGCACGCCATCGTGCCGGCCCTGATCAGCTACATCGCGCTGGTCTACATCGTGCACCTGGAGGCCTTGAAGGCCGGCATGAAGGGCCTGACCCGCACACACGTGCGGCCGTGGCACCAGGCGGCGATCGGGTTCCTCGGCAGTTTCGTGATCGTCGCCGGGCTGGCGGCGGCGGTCTACTATGGCTTCGGCTGGCTAAAACCAGTGGCCGGGGACGCCACGCCGTGGATCGCGGCCACCGTGCTGCTGGTCGCGCACGTGGTCCTGGTGCGGCTCGTGACCACGGTGCCGCCGCTGCCGGAAACCGCCGACATCGACGAGCTACCAGAGCCGCGCGAGACCGTGCGGTCGGGCCTGCATTTCCTGCTGCCCGTCGTGGTTCTGGTGTGGTGCCTGATGATCGAACGCCTGTCGCCCGGCCTGTCGGCCTTCTGGGCGGCCGTCATGATGATGTTCAACGCCATCACGCAGCGCCCGCTCGCCGCGTTCTTCCGGGGGCAGGGGCCGGAACGGATCGCCGCCGCCGCGCGGCAAGGCTTCGCCGACCTGTACAACGGCATGATCATGGGGTCCCGCAACATGATCGGCATCGGCGTGGCCACGGCGGCCGCCGGCATCATCGTCGGCACCGTGACGCTGACGGGCATCGGCCAGGTGCTGACGGAATTCATCGAGTTCCTGTCGGGCGGGTCGCTGATGATCATGCTGTTGCTGACCGCCGTCACCAGCCTGCTGTTGGGCATGGGCTTGCCGACCACGGCGAACTATATCGTCGTCTCCACCCTGATGGCCCCGGTCATCGTCACCCTGGGGGCCGAGAACGGCCTGATCGTGCCGCTGATCGCCGCCCACATGTTCGTGTTCTATTTCGGTATCCTGGCGGACGACACGCCGCCGGTGGGCCTGGCCGCTTTCGCCGCCGCCGCCATATCGGGGGCCGACCCGATCAAGACCGGTATCCAGGGCTTCATCTACGACATCCGCACCGCCATCCTGCCGTTCCTGTTCATCTTCAACACGGAACTGCTGTTGATCGGCGTGGAATCTTGGGCGCACGCCCTGTTCGTGTTCGCCTTCGCGCTGGTGGCCATGCTGACCTTCGCCGCCGCGACGCAAGGGTATTTCGCCGTCCGCTCGCGCTGGTACGAGAGCATCGCCCTGTTGCTGGTGGCCTTCACCCTGTTCCGGCCCGGCTTCTGGATGGACATGGTGGAGCCGGAACTGACCGTGCTGGAGCCGACCCGCATCGAGGCCCTGGCCGAGGAGCGGCCCCCCAATGCCCGCCTGCGCGTCCGCGTCGAGGGCGTGACGCTGGAGGGCAACGAGGTCAGCAAGGCGGTGATGCTGCCCCTCGGCGCGCCCGGCACCGGCGAGGAGCGGCTGCTCAACGCCGGGCTGGAACTGCGCCACGAGGATGGCAAGGTGCTGGTGGACAACATCGTCTTCGCCAGTGCCGCCGAGCGCTTGGGCTTCGACTTCGATTGGGAGATCACCCAGGTGATGGTGCCCAACGAGAACCGGCCGCCGGATCAGGTGTTCTTCATCCCGGCGCTGGCGCTGCTGGGGCTCGTCTGGTGGACGCAGACCCGTCGCGGCCGCCGGCTGGAGGCGCGGGCGGCGTAGGGGACAGCGATCGCGGCCGGGCTGGCGAGGGCCTGCCCTGGAGGCGGCTCAGGCTGCCCGCGCCCCCTAATCCCACGCCTTCACGACATCCACGTCCAATTCGACGATGGACCCCGATCGGCGTTGTCCGAGTGCCCACAGGAAATCCTTACCCGCGGTGGCCCGCGATGTCGTCGAGATTTGGAGGACGAAGGACCCCTCATCGGGAACATCCACGGTCTTGTCGAGTGTTGACGACCGGAACAGAAGCGCGGTGGTGTCCTCGGGCAGGGTGACCGTGGAAGCGCGGCCAAGGATTCCCAAGTACGGCGTGACACGAGGGTTGCGCGTCTTCGCATAGACCTTCACGGCCTCGCTCGTGGCCAGCCCACGTTGCGAATACTGGATGATCGCTTCCCGGCTGCCGGTCTTTAGTGTCCCGGTGTCCTGGGCCAGCGCCGGCGTGGTCAGGATGAGGTTCGGGATCAGGGATGATTCGAACTCGATACCCTCTTCCGACACGTTTGCCACGGCCTCTCCCGGCTGGGGCAACTGGCCGTCGGAGATGCCGCCGACGATATTGGTGACGATCCCGGGGGCTGAAATGCCGACGATCAACGCCTGCTTGAGGTCCGTCTGGCGAAAGGCGATGCACAACACGATGCCGATGAGCGCGAAAATCGCCAGCCCCACCAGCAGGCCCAGTTGCGGCAACGGGCTGGCCGGGTTCGTCACGTAGCTGCCGGCAATGCGCGACAGGGTGGGCAACATGCCGCCGATGGCCGCCATGGAACAGGCGGCGAGCCATTCGGTGGGCGTCAGCGTCCGATGTTCTCGGCGAGAGGGCTCTCCCTGAGAGATCGCGTGCAAACCCATCATCACCTCCCCCATGACCCTCAAAGGTCACGCATCCTATAACGAATGATATACCTGTCTGTGGACAGAATCTGAACGCTAAAATATTCGGAGGTTTCGCACTATTTGTTGTGGGGTGTGCCTGTCCTCTTGACCATTTCGCGCCCGGACCGGGTCATCATCAGCGGGCGCGGAAGGGCTTGCGTTGGGTGGTGCGATGCGGTACAAGGCCGCCTTTCATCCATAAGGGACGGCGTGGCGCGGCGTGCCGAGACCCGGGGCTTCCGGGGGCGCGCCAGGGCATGCCCGACCGTTCCGAACGCGACCCCGCCCGTGGCCGGCGTCATCCGGGTCAAACGGGCCGACAACAGGACACAATGAAATGCCCAAGATGAAGACCAAAAGCGCGGCGAAGAAACGCTTTCGCCTGACCGGTACCGGCAAGGTGCGCGCCAACGTGGCCTACAAGCGCCACATGCTGCGCAACAAGCCGCAGAAGATGAAACGCCAAGCCCGTGGCACGTTCATCCTGTGCGACGCCGACGCCACCATCGTCAAGCGCAACTTCCTGCCGTACGGCCGCTGAGCCCCGCCCAGCGTGCGTCCCTGGAAGTCGTGACCCGTCAGGAGGAATGTTCCCATGTCCCGCGCCGTCAACGGCACCGTGAACAAGGCCCGCCACAAGAAGATTCTCAAGCTGGCCAAGGGTTATCGCGGTAGCAACGCCAACAATTTCCGCACCGCCATCGAGAAGGTCGAAAAGGGCCTTCAGTATGCGTATCGCGACCGCCGCCAGAAGAAGCGCGATTTCCGCAGCCTGTGGATCCAGCGCATCAACGCCGGCGCGCGCCTGCACGGCCTGACCTACAGCGTGCTGATCGACGGCCTGAAGAAGGCCGGCATCGATCTCGACCGCAAGGTCCTGGCCGACCTGGCCGTGCACGAGCCGGACGCGTTTGCCTCGCTGTGCCAGCAGGCCCAGGCGGCGCGCGGCTGACGCTTCGTCCGCACCCCCGTTCAGGGCCGTCCCCGATCCCGGAGGCGGCCCTTTTCGCATGTGTCCCATGCGCGTGTTGCATGGCCGGGCCGTCCAAACCGGGGCCGGTCTTTTCTTCGGGGTCCGTGGGTGCTATGCGACCGCGACCATTGGCGCGCCCGCGCCTCCACCCCATCGGCTGATGGACGGATACATGGACGACCTGGAAACGCTGCGTGCCGAGCTGATCACCGCCGTCGAGGACGCCCCGGACCTGGGGGCGCTGGAAGAGGTGCGGGTGACCGCCCTGGGCAAGAAAGGGCGCGTCACCGCCCTGATGAAATCCCTGGGCGGGATGGACCCCGAAACCCGTAAAGCCGCCGGCCAGGAGATGAACCGCGTCAAGGACGCCATCGCCGCCGCCATTGAGGCGCGCAAGGGCGAACTGGAGGCGGCCGAACTGGACGCCCGTCTGGCGCGCGAGCGCATCGACGTGACACTGTCGGCGCGGCCGGAACGGGCCGGCTCGATCCACCCCATCAGCCAGACCTGGGATGAAGTCGTGGCCATCTTCGGCCAGATGGGCTTCGCGGTGGCCGAGGGACCGGATATCGAGGACGACTTCCACAACTTCACCGCCCTCAACTTCCCGCCCGACCACCCGGCGCGGGAGATGCACGATACGTTCTTCCTGCCGCAACGGCCGGACGGATCGCGCCATCTGTTGCGCACACACACCTCGCCGGTGCAGGTGCGCACCATGATCCACCAGCCGCCGCCGATCCGCATTCTGGCGCCGGGGCGGACCTACCGCAGTGACTCCGACATGACGCACACGCCCATGTTTCACCAGTTCGAGGGGCTGGTGATCGACGAGACGACGCACATGGGGCACCTGAAGGGCTGTTTGCAGGAGTTCGTGGAGGCCTATTTCGAGGTGGACGACGTGCCCATGCGCTTCCGGCCGTCGTTCTTCCCCTTCACCGAGCCGTCGGCGGAGGTGGACATCCGCTGTTCGCGCAAGGGCGGCGAACTGCGCATCGGCGCCGGCGACGACTGGCTGGAGATCCTGGGCTGCGGCATGGTGCATCCGAACGTGCTGAAGGCCTGCGGCATTGATCCCGCGCGCTACCAGGGCTTTGCCTTCGGCGTCGGTCTGGAGCGCATCGCCATGCTGAAGTACGGCATTCCCGACCTGCGCACGTTCTTCGAGTCCGATCTGCGCTGGCTGCGCCACTACGGGTTCGCCGCGCTGGATGTGCCGACCCTGCACGGAGGGCTGGGCCGATGAAGTTCACCCTGTCGTGGCTCAAGGAGCATCTGGAGACGGATGCCCCGCTGGAGGCCATCGCCGAGCGCCTGACCATGATCGGCCTGGAGGTCGAGGCGGTCGAGGACCCGCGCACGGTGCTGGCGCCGTTCACCGTGGCCGAGGTGGTCACCGCCGAACAGCACCCCAACGCCGACAAGCTGCGTCTGTGCACCGTGCGCACGGGCACGGCGGGCGAGGCCGACCTACAAATCATCTGCGGCGCGCCCAACGCCCGCGCCGGCATCAAGGTGGTGCTGGCGCGCCCCGGCACGACCATCCCCGAAAGCGGGATGGTGCTGAAGACCGGCAAGATCCGCGGCGTCGAGAGTCAGGGCATGATGTGCTCGGCGCGCGAGCTGGGCCTGGGCGATGACCATTCGGGAATCATCGAGCTTCCCGAAGGCGCGCCCCTGGGCGCCAGCCTTGTGGACGTGATGAGCTTCGATCCGATGATCGACATCGCCATCACCCCCAACCGTCCGGACTGCCTGGGCGTGCGCGGCATTGCCCGCGACCTCGCGGCGGCGGGGCTGGGCACGCTGAAACCCCTGACGGTCGAGCCGGTGCCGGGTGCCTTCGACAGCCCGATCAGCGTCATCCACGATACCGACGCCGATCGCGAGGCGTGCCCGATGTTCGTCGGCCGCTATATCCGGGGCGTGAAGAACGGCGACAGCCCGCAGTGGGTCAAGGACCGCCTGACGGCCATCGGCCTGCGCCCCATCTCGGCCCTGGTGGACGTGACGAACCTGATTTCCTACGAATTCGCGCGGCCATTGCACGTGTTCGACGCCGACAAACTCACGGGTCACATCCACCCGCGTCTGGCGCGCCCGGGCGAGACCATCCTGGCGCTGGACGAGAAAGAATACACTCTCACGGCCGAGGACGTGGGCATCTGCGACGAGGCCGGGCCGCAGGCCATCGGCGGCGTCATGGGCGGCCTGGACACCGGCTGCACCGAAACCACGGTCAACGTGGTCCTGGAAAGCGCCCTGTTCGACCCCCGGCGCATCGCCGCCACCGGTCGCCGCCTGGGCATCGACAGCGACGCCCGCTACCGGTTCGAACGCGGCGTCGATCCGGAAGGCGCCATCGCCGGCGCCGAGGTTGCGACCCGCCTGATCCTGGACTGGTGCGGCGGCGAGCCCTCGCACCTGGTCGTCGCCGGGGCGCCGCCGGCCTGGCGCACCGAGGTCTCGCTGGACCCGGCGCGGGTGCGCGCCCTGTGCGGCATCGACCTGGACAGCCGGGCCTGCCGCCGCATTCTGGAGGACCTCGGCTGCGAGATCCTGGCCGAGGACGCCCTGGGCGTGCTGACCGTGCTGCGCCCGTCGTGGCGCCCGGACATCGCGGCCGAGCACGATCTGATCGAGGAAGTGGCGCGCATCCACGGCTTCGACCGCATTCCCACGGTGTCGTTGCCGCGTGACCCGATGCCGAAGCCGGTGCTGACCGGCGAGCAGGTGCGGCGGGTGGCGGCGCGCCGTGCCCTGGCCGCGCGCGGCCTGAGCGAGTGCGTCACCTGGTCGTTCCTGCCCAAGGCCCATGCCGAGGCGTTCGGCGGCGGGCAGCCGGCGCTGGACCTGGCCAACCCCATCAGCAGCGACCTGGACGCCATGCGGCCGTCCATGCTGCCCAACCTGGCCACGGCGGCGCAGCGCAACGCCGACCGGGGGGTGCCCAACGCGGCGCTGTTCGAGGTCGGGCCGCAGTTCCATGGCGGCGAACCGGGCGAGCAGCGCATGGTCGCCGCCGCCCTGCGCGCCGGCCAGAGCGGGCCGCGCCACTGGGACGCGCCGCCGCGCCCCGTGGATGCCTTCGACGCCAAGGCCGACGCCCTGGCCGCGCTGGCGGCGGCGGGCGCGCCGGTGGACAGCCTCCAGTGCGGGGCCGAGGCGCCGGCGTGGTACCACCCGGGCCGCTCGGGTGCGCTGAAGCTGGGGCCGAATGTGCTCGCTTGGTTCGGCGAGGTGCATCCGGGCGTGCTGAAGACCCTGGACGTGAAGGGACCGATGGTCGCCTGCGAGGTGGTCCTGGACGCCGTGCCGGCGCCCAAGGCCAAACCGACCAAGGCGCGGCCGCTGCTGAAGGCCAGTGCGTTCCAGCCGGTGGAGCGCGACTTCGCGTTCGTGGTGGACGATGGCGTGGCGGCGGAAACCCTGGTGCGCGCGGCCAAGGGTGCCGACAAGGCCCTGATCGCCGACGTTTCGGTGTTCGACGTCTACCAGGGCGACCGCCTGGAGGCGGGCAAGAAGTCGGTGGCGGTGTGCGTCACCCTGCAACCAACCGAACGCACTCTCACCGACGACGAGATCGACGCCGCCGGCCAGAAGATCGTCGCCGCCGTCACCAAGGCCACGGGTGGCGAGTTGAGGGGGTAGCCTTCGTATGGAGGATTCGGCCCGCGAAGGCGGGCCAATCCGCCGGGTGCGGGACCTATCGCCCATCTTGCCGCCTCTGGCCAAAGCGCTATAGTGCGGCCCCATGAGACTGCTTGTTGTCGAAGACGATGCCGAGGCGGCGGCCTACCTGGCCAAGGGCCTGCGCGAGAGCGGCTATGTGGTGGACCATGCCGACAACGGTATGGACGGCCTCTACATGGCCACGAACGAGACCTATGACGCCATCGTGCTGGACCGCATGTTGCCGCGCCTGGACGGGCTGGCGGTGGTCGAGACCCTGCGCAAGGCCGGGAAACAAACACCGGTGCTGATCCTCTCCGCCCTGGGCGAGGTGGACGCGCGGGTGCAGGGGCTGCGGGCCGGCGGCGACGACTATCTGGCCAAGCCATACGCCTTCTCGGAACTGCTGGCGCGTCTCGAAGCCCTGCTGCGGCGCGGCGAGGGGCCGACGCAGCAGACCCGAATGCAGGTCGGCGACCTGGAACTGGACCTGCTCGGCCGCCACGTCACCCGCGCCGGCAAGACCATCACCCTGCAGCCGCGCGAGTTCCGCCTGCTGGAATACCTGATGCGCCACGCCGGCCAGGTGGTGACGCGCACCATGCTGCTGGAAAACGTGTGGGACTACCACTTCGACCCGCAGACCAACGTCATCGACGTTCACGTCAGCCGCCTGCGCCAGAAGATCGACAAGGACTTCGACACCGCCCTGATCCACACCATCCGGGGCGCGGGCTACTGCCTGCGCGAGTCCGATTAGCCCCCCCAGTCCCACAGCCCGCCTGTTTCGCACCACGGTTTTCCGGCTGGCGCTGATCTCGGCGGTTGTTTTCGCGCTGCTGTCGGGTGTGGTGCTGGGCCTCGTCTACTGGACCACGGCGGCCCTGATCGACCAGCAGACGGTCACCGCCATCAACACCGAAATGGCCGGCCTGCGCGACATCTACCGGCGTGGCGGGGTCAACGCCCTGATCGCGGCGATCGATAATCGTGTGTCGGGCTATCAGGGCTATCACCACCTCTATCTGCTGGCGCCGCAGGAAGGCGGCGCGCCCCTGGTCGGCAATCTGCGCCAGTGGCCCGGGGTGCCGCCGGACCGCAACGGCTGGATGCGCTTCACGGTCGAAGGGGAGGGCGACCGCCAGGGCCAGCTCTGGCCGGCGCAGGCGCGGCTGGTCCACCTGTCGGACGGCCTGCGCCTGCTGGTCGGGCGCGACATGACGGAACGCACCGGCTTCGCCCAGATCATGGAGCAGTCGCTGGCCTTTGCCCTGGCCACGTCGCTGGTGCTGGGGGTGATCGGCGGCATCGTCATGAGCCGCAACCTTTTGCGGCGCATCGACGCCGTCAACCGCACCGCGCAGACCATCCTGGAGGGCGACCTGTCGGGCCGCGTGCCGGTGTCCGGCGCCGGCGACGAGTTCGACCGCTTGGCCATCAACCTCAACAGTATGCTCGACCGGATGCAGAAGCTGATCTCGGCCATGCGCGAGGTCAGCGACAACATCGCCCACGACCTGCGCAGTCCGCTCAACCGGATGCGCTCGCGGCTGGAGATCACCCTGGTCGGCAAGCCCGACCTGGCGGAGTACCAACGCTCGCTGGAAGGGGCGCTGGAGGATACCGACGCCATCCTGCACACCTTCAATGCGCTGCTGTCGATCGCCCGCATCGAGGGGCGCCACGCCACGGAGAGCTTCGAGGCGGTCGATCTGGCCGAGGTGGTGGCCTGTACCGTCGAGCTGTACGAACCGGTGGCCGAGGAACGCGGCCAGACGCTGGTGTACACGCCGCCCTATGCCGACCATCCGCCGACGGTGCTGGGCGACCGCCACCTGCTGTCGCAGGCCGCCGCCAACCTGGTGGACAACGCCATCAAGTACACGCCGGAGGGCGGCCACATCTCGGTGTTCGTCAACGTGGCCCTCGGCACCGTGCGGCTGGTGGTGGCCGACGACGGGCCGGGCATCCCGGAACACTTCCGGGGCGCGGTGCTGAATCGCTTCGTGCGCCTGGAACAGAGCCGCCACACCGCCGGCACCGGCCTGGGGCTGAGCCTGGTGTCGGCGGTCGCCGAACTGCACGCCGCGCGGCTGGAGCTGAAGGACAACGATCCGGGCTTGCGGGTGGAACTGCACTTCCCCGAGCGTGCCGCGCCGCCCGCCCAGGCCGAAGCGGCGCAATAGGGGGATCGTGTCCCCTCACGCCGGCACTGGCCCGTTCTCGGCCAGCGCGGTATACCCCGTAGGGTGCGCTCGCGCCGAAGGCGCAGCGCACCAGACACCCGCGCGATGGTGCGCTGCCGGCCGCTTCGCGGCCGTCGAGCGCACCCTACAAGGTTACACAAGAGTCACGCTGGCACCGGCCCGTTCTCCGCCAGCACGGCCCCGGCCAGATAGAGCGATCCGCAGATGAGCACGCGGCCCGGCGGGCCGGGCAAGGCGGCGATGGCGTCGAGGGCATCGGCGACGCCGGTGTGGTCCGTCACGGGGACGGTTCCGGCCATGCGCGCGCGCTCGGCCAGGACGTCCGTCGGCAGGCCGGCGGCGCTGCCCGGCACCGGCACGGTGTGGACGCTGGCGGCCCTGGACACAAGGGGACGGAGGAAGCCCACGGTATCCTTGGTGTCCAGCATCCCGACGATCAGGTGCAGCGGGTTGTTGCCCCACCCCTCCAGCACCGCCGCCAGGGCCGCGCCGGCGGCCGGGTTGTGGCCGCCGTCCAGCCAGACCTCCCAGGCGGCCGGCAGCCGGTCCACCAGCGGCCCCGTCGGCAGGCGCTGCAGCCGCGCCGGCCAGTCGACGCGCGCCAGCCCGGTGCGGATGGCCTCCGGGGCCGGGCGCAGCGCCTCCGGCAGGGCCAGGGCCATGCGCACCGCCAGCGCGGCGTTGGCGCGTTGGTGCTCGCCCGGCAGCGGCGGCGCCGGCCAGCTCTCACCGTCGGTCACGAACCGGCCGGCCGCGTCCGGCGCCCATGTCCAGTCGCGCCCGCCGAGCGAGAGCGCCGCGCCCACCTCCGCCGCCCGTTGGTCGAGCACGGTGGCGGCGTCCGGCATCTGCGCGGCGGCCACACAGGGCACGCCGGGCTTGAGAATCCCGGCCTTTTCTCCCGCGATCTCCGCCAGCGTCTCGCCCAGGTACTGCTGATGGTCCAGCGCGATCGGCGCAATAGCCGTCAGAACCGGCCGCTCGACGACATTGGTGGCGTCAAGGCGGCCGCCCAGGCCGGTCTCCAGCAGGACGACGTCCGCCGGTTCGCGGGCGAAGGCCAGCAGGGCGGCGCAGGTGGTGATCTCGAAAAAGGTGATGGGGTCGGGACCGTTGGCCCGCTCGCACTCTTCCAGCAGCGCGGTCAGGTGGTCCTCGTCGATCAGGCGCCCGGCCAGCCGGATGCGCTCGGCGAAACGCACCAGGTGCGGCGAGGTGTAGACATGGACGCGCTGTCCGCCGGCCTCCAGCATGGCCCGCAGCAGGGCCACCACGGAGCCCTTGCCGTTGGTGCCGGCGACATGCACGACCGGCGGCAGGCGGCGTTCGGGGTGATCCAGGCGCGCCAACAGGCGCCACACGCGGTCCAGGACCAAGTCGATGGCCTTGGGGTGCAGGGCCATCAGCCGCGCCAGCACGCGGTCGGAAGGGGCGTCGGGCATGGGCGGTGACGTCACGACTCCGGCGCGCGGTCGGCCGCCGTGGAGGCGGCGGCGGTGTCGTCAGGACCCTTGGACCGCCCGCCCTTGCGTTTGGGTGGGTCGGATGGCGGCAGGATCTCGGCGTCGGGGTGCGGATCCTCGGACTCGTCCACCGGGCCGGTGGGTTCCGTCTCTCGATGGTGCTCGACCTTGGCGTCCCCCTCGGCGACGGCCGGCAGGTTGGCGTGCTCGTAGGGCAGGGTGGGGACCGTCAGCAGCCGCATGACCCGGGCCAGCGCCGACTTCAGCGCGGCGCGCGTCACCACCATGTCCACCATGCCATGTTCCAGCAGGTATTCCGACCGCTGGAACCCCTTCGGCAGCTTTTCGTGGATGGTCTGTTCGATCACCCGCGCGCCGGCGAAGCCGATGATCGCCCCCGGTTCGGCGATGGCGATGTCGCCCAGCATGGCCAGCGAGGCGGTGACGCCGCCCGTGGTGGGGTCGGTCAGGACAACGATGTACGGCAGCCCGGCGTCCTTGACCATGTCGACGGCCACGGTCACCCGCGCCATCTGCATCAGCGAGAGGATGCCTTCCTGCATCCGCGCCCCGCCGGAGGCCGGAATGGCGATCAGCGGCGCCTTTTCCTTGACGGCCAGTTCGGCCGCCTCGACGAAGCCCTCGCCCACGGCCATGCCCATGGATCCGCCCATGAAGTCGAAGTCGAAGGCCGCGACCACGGCCGTGCGGCCCTCGATCGGCCCCTTGGCGACGATCAGCGCGTCGCTTTCGCCGGTCTTGGCCTGGGCATCCTTCAGGCGGCTGGAATAGCTTTTGACGTCGCGGAACTTCAGCGGATCGGCCGGCACCTTCGGCAGCGGCGTGCGGTCGTAGACGCCGTCATCGAACAGCATGGCCAGGCGGTGCTTGACCGGCATCCGCATGTGGTGGCCGCACTGGGCACAGACGCGGCGGGCCTTGTCCAATTCCTTGTGGAAGATCATGTGCCCGCAGGCGGGGCACTTGTGCCACAGGTTGTCCGGCACCTCGCGCGGACTGCCAACGAGGTTGCGGAACTTGGGGCGGACGTATTCGGACAGCCAGTTCATGCGAACTCCCGAGAACGCGGGTCTGGTCGAGGTCTAGGGCCGGGCGCCTCGGACACCCTCGGCCAGCGCGGCGACGAAGCCCAGCGGGTCGTCCCCCGTGGCGATGCGCTCCACCAAAGCCGAGCCGACCACGGCGGCATCGGCGGCGCGGGCGATGGCGGCGGCCTGGTCCGGCGTGCGGATGCCGAAGCCGACGGCGATGGGCAGGTCGGTCTTGGCGCGCAGCCGGGCCACGGCCTCGGCGACCTGGGTTTCGTCGGCCGAGCGGGTGCCGGTGATGCCGGTGATTGAGACGTAATAGAGGAATCCGCCGGCGTGATCGAGCACCGCCGGCAGGCGTTTCTCGTCCGTGGTCGGCGCGGTCAGCATGATCAGGTGCAAACCGTGGGCGGCGAATGGGCCGGTCAGTTCCGGCGCCTCCTCCGGCGGCAGATCGACGATGATCGCCCCGTCGGCGCCGGCGGCGGCGGCGTCGGCGGCGAACTGCTCCACCCCATGGCTGTGGATGGGGTTGTAGTAGCCCATCAGCACGACCGGGGTGTCCGCGTCCTTCTCCCGGAACCGCGCCAGCATCGCCAGCGTGCCCTTGAGGGTCTGCCCCTGCTTCAGCGCCCGCTGGGCGGCGGCCTGGATGGTCGGGCCGTCGGCCATGGGATCGGAGAACGGCATCCCCAGTTCGATGATGTCGGCGCCGGCGGCGGGAAGTCCCTCCAGCACCGCCTGGGCGGCCGCCGTGTCGGGATCGCCGGCCATCATGTAGGTGACCAGTCCGGCGCGGCCCTGCTCCCGCAGGGCGGCGAAGCGGGCCTGAATGCGGCCACTCTCGGGGGTCGTTTCCTTGGGCATCACAAGGCCTCCCCGACGTCGGAGCCCAGCGCCTTGGCGACGGTGGCGACGTCCTTGTCGCCGCGTCCGGACATGTTGACGACCATCACGTGATCCCGGGGCAGGGTGGGGGCCAGCTTGATCGCCTGGGCCACCGCGTGGGCGCTTTCCAGGGCGGGGATGATGCCCTCCAGCCGGGTCACGGTCTGGAAGGCCTCCACTGCCTCGGCGTCGGTGATGGGCACGTATTCCACCCGGCCGGTGTCCTTCAGCCAGCAGTGTTCGGGACCCACACCCGGGTAATCAAGCCCGGCGGAGATGGAATGCGCCTCGACCACCTGGCCGTCGTCGGTCTGCAACAGGTACATCCGGTTGCCGTGCAGCACGCCCGGCCGTCCGCCGGTCATGGAGGCGGCGTGGCGGCCTGTCTCGACGCCGTCGCCGGCGGCCTCGACGCCGACGATGCGCACGTCCGGCTCGTCCAGGAACGGGTGGAACAGCCCCATGGCATTGGAACCGCCGCCGATGCAGGCCACCAGGCTGTCGGGCAGGCGGCCTTCCTGCTCCAGGATCTGCGCCCGCGTCTCCTCGCCGATGACGCACTGGAAGTCGCGCACCATGGAGGGGTAGGGGTGCGGGCCGGCGACGGTGCCGATCAGGTAGTAGGTGTCGTCGACGTTGGCGACCCAGTCGCGCATGGCGTCGTTCATGGCGTCCTTGAGCGTCGCCGAGCCGCTGGTGACCGGCTTGACCTCGGCGCCCAGCAGTTTCATGCGGAACACGTTCGGCGCCTGGCGTTCGATATCCACCTGGCCCATGTAGATCACGCACGTGAGCCCGAACAGCGCGCACACGGTGGCCGTGGCGACGCCGTGCTGGCCGGCGCCGGTCTCGGCGATGATGCGCGTCTTGCCCATGCGCCGCGCCAGCAGGATCTGCCCCATGCAGGAGTTCACCTTGTGGGCGCCGGTGTGGTTCAGGTCCTCGCGCTTGAAGTAGATCCTGGCGCCGCCCAGGTGCTCGGTCATGTGCTGGGCGAAATAGAGCGGGCTCGGCCGGCCGACGTAGTGCTTCAGGTAGCCGTCCAACTCGGCCTGGAACGCCGGATCGGCCTTGGCGTCGGCGTAGGCCCGCTCGACCTCCAGGATCAGGGGCATCAGGGTTTCGGCCACATAGCGTCCGCCGAAGATGCCGAAGTGCCCGCGTTCGTCCGCGCCCGCGCGGTATGTGTTCAGTGCCTTGGTCATCGGTGTCCCGTCTCGTTGCGCGCGCGCGTTATAGCGCGGGCGGCCGGTGTGGGCCTAGCGCTAATTCGGCGGCGCCAGTCCCCGCGCCTCCAGGAATGCGCGGATCACCGGCGCGGGCACCATCACGCCCTGTGGCATGTCGAGGCGGTCGGCGAAGCCGATGGAAATGCCGGCGACCCGGGGCGCGTCGGGGTCCTCGCCACTGACCAGGATGGGGCCGCCGGACGAGCCCTTGGGGCCGTCGCAATCATGCCGCCATAACGCGTCGTCGCGCACGCCCAGCATGATGCAACTCTTGTCCACGGCCAGAAGGTGCGGCCGATCCTGGCTGTAGCCCGCCAGCCACACCCGCGCGTGGACGCCAGCGGAGCGGCCCGTGCCGATGGCGGTGCTGAGGCGCAAGGGCGGGATGCCGGCGATCGGCGCCGTCAGGCGCACCAGGGCGAAGTCGCCGCGCGGGCCGTCCTGGTCGGGCCGCAGGATCTCGGCGACGCGCCCGTGGGCGTCATAGTCGCCGAAGCGGTAGCCGGCTAGGAAATGCAGGCTCTCCGGCGGCAGCCGGCCGACGCGGGTGTTCTCCAGGCAGTGCGCGGCCGTCAGCACCAAGTCGGGCGCGATCAGCGTGCCGGTGCAGAAGCCGCCGGTGTTGCGGTTGACGCGGCCGATCGCCTGCCAGGGCCAGGGGTAGGCCTTGCCAGAGCCGGGGCCGGTGCTGATCACCGGGCGGCGATCGTCGGCGCCCTGGATGCCGGGCAGGTCATAGGCGTGGGTGGCGCTGCTCGCGGACAGGACGAGTGCCGCCAGAATGGCCCCTATCGCCGGGCGCCGGCTAAAGGCCCAGGTCGGCATCCCGCCATGCTCCCCGGGCGATGAAGTGCGGGTTCAGGAAGCGGTCGTTCTTGGCGTAGCCCAGGGGCTCGCCCGACTCGGTCTCCACGTGGCCGCCGGCGGCCAGCAGGACGGCATGGGCCGCCGCCGTGTCCCACTCGCAGGTGGGGGCGAGGCGGGGGTAGAGGTCGGCCGCGCCCTCGGCCAGGCGGCAGAACTTCAGCGAGCTGCCGGCGTTGGTGCGCGAGGCGACCGGGTAGCGTGCCAGATACGCCTCCATGGCGCCGCCGTCGCCGTGCGAGCGGCTGGCCAGCACCACCAGCCCGGCTGGGTCGGGCCGGCGGCACCGGATGGCCTCGGTCGTGCCGCCACTCGCCCGCTGGGCGGTGCCCGGACCGTGGCCGATATAGAGCACGTCCAACGCCGGGGCCAGCACCAGCCCCAGGACGGGCGAACGATCCGCCACGAGTCCGATGTTCACCGTGAATTCGCCGTTGCGCTTGATGAACTCCTTGGTGCCGTCGAGCGGATCGACCAGCCAGAACGGACCGTCGCCCACGGCGGGCACGTGGCCGGCGGCGACGCGTTCCTCGGCCACCACCGGCACATCGGGCGTCAGCGCCTCCAGCGCCTTCAGGATCACCGCCTCGGCGCGGCTGTCGGCCTCGGTGACCGGCGAATTGTCGTCCTTGGTGTCGACCGCGAAATCGCTGTCGTAGATGGCCATGACCTCGGCCCCGGCCGCCCGCATGGTGGGGATCAGGGCCTCGGCGAGGCGGGCCAGCGTGGCACTGTCGAAGGTCTCGGTCATCGCGGTTTCGGTCCCTTGGCGGCCTGGATCGCCTGCCACACGCGGTGCGGCGTGGCCGGCATGTCGATGTGGCGGATGCCGAGCGGGGCCAGCGCGTCCACCACGGCGTTGATCACGGCCGGCGTGGCGCCGATGGTGCCGGCTTCACCCGCCCCCTTCACCCCCAGCGGGTTGGTGCGACACGGATAGTCCTCGACCGTGCGGAAGGTGATGTCCGGAATGTCGCGCACACGCGGCACCTGGTAGTCCTGGAGCGTCCCGGTCAGCAGTTGCCCCGTCTCCGGATCATAGATCACCTGCTCCATCAGCGCCTGGGCCATGCCCTGCACGGCGCCACCGATGATCTGGCCTTCCAACAGCAGCGGGTTCAGCACCGTGCCCATGTCATCGACGATGGTGTAGCGGTCCAGCCGGACGGCGCCAGTGTCGGGGTCGATCTCCACCTCGCACACATGGCAGCCGTTGGGATAGGTGGCCTGCGGTGGTTTCCAAGCGTGGGTGGCGGTCAGGCCCGGGCCGCCCTGGTCATTGGCGGCGTGGGCGACCTCGGCCAGCGTGAGCACCCGGTTGCTGCCGGTCAGGCGGAACAGCCCGGCCTCCGGGTCGTGGGTGATGGCGTCGGGGTCGTCGGCCTCCAGCAGGTCGGCGGCGATGGCCCTGGCCCGCGCGATCAGGTCGTCGGTGGCGGCGGCCAGCGAGGCCCCGCCCACGGGAATGGACCGCGAGCCGCCGGTGCCCTTGCCGGTGGGGACCTCGTCCGTGTCGCCCTGGCGCACGCGGATGCTCTCCAGCGGCACACCCAGGGCGTCGGCCACCATCTGGCCGTAGGCGGTCTCATGGCCCTGGCCGGTGGACTGGCTGCCGATCAGCACGGTGATGGCGCCGTCCGGCGCCACCCGGACGGTGGCGCTTTCATCGCCGCCGCCCCCGGAGGCCTCGATATAGGTGCTCAGGCCGATGCCACGCAGCCGGCCGGCGGCGGCGGAGGCCGCCCGGCGCTGCTCGAAGCCGGCCCAGTCGGCGACCCGCAGGCCCTCGTCCAGAATGGCGGCGAAGTGGCCCGAATCGTACGTTCGGCCCAGCGCCGTCGTGTAGGGCAGGGATTCGGGCGCGATGAAATTGCGGCGCCGGATTTCGTCGACCGTCACCCCGGTCTCGCGCGCCGCCGTCTCCACCAGGCGTTCCAGCAGGTAGGCCGCCTCCGGTCGGCCGGCGCCCCGGTAGGCATCGACGGGTGTGGTGGTGGTCACCACGCCGCGCGCGCGATAGCTGGCGGCGGCGAAGGCGTAGACGCCGACGATCATGGCGGCGCCGGCCATCGTGGGGATGAAGGCGGCGTTCTGCGAGCAGTAGGCGCCGATGTTGGCGCGCACATCGGCGCGGATGGCCAGGAAGCGGCCCTCGGCGTCGAGCGCCAGTTCGGCGTGTGTCACGTGGTCGCGGCCGTGCAGGTCGCTGGCGAAGCCCTCGGAGCGATCGGCGATCCATTTGACCGGGCGGCCCAGGGCCTTCGCCGCGAACAGGACCAGGGCGTGCTCGTTCATCAGGAACAGGCGCATCCCGAAGCCGCCGCCGACATCGGGCGATACCACGCGAATGCGCTCCGGTGGAACCTGGAACACGTAGGTGGCCAGCCAGTCGCGCAGGGAGTGGGAGCCCTGGCTGCCGGTCAACAACTCGTATTTGTCGGTTGCCGTGTCGAACCGGCCGATGGCGCCGCGCGGCTCCATGGGTGTGGGGGCGACGCGGCTGTTGACCAGATCGAGCGCCACGATCCGGTCGGCCTTGGCGAATTGCGCGGCGGTGGCGTCGGGGTCGCCCGACTCCCAGTCGAACAGAATGTTGCCGGGCGCGTCGTCCGGGTGCAGCGCCGGCGCGCCCTCGCCCAGGGCGCTGGCAACATCCGGCGCGGCGGGCAGCGGGTCGATGTCGGCGAGCACCGCCTCGGCCGCGTCGCGGGCCTGAAGGGCGCTCTCGGCCACCACGAAGGCCACCGGCTCGCCGACGAAGCGGACCCGGTCCCGCGCCAGGATGGGGCGATCGGGCGCGGTCATGCGGGTGCCGTCGCGGTTCTTGACCAGGATCGTCGCGGGCAGCCCGCCCAGGCCGGCCGAGTCCAGGTCGGCCGCCGTGAACACGCCCAGCACGCCGGGCATGGCCCGTGCCGCGTCGATGTCGATGCCGGTCAGAACGCCGTGCGGGTGCGGCGAGCGGACCACGGCGCCAAAGGCCATGCCGGGCAGGGTGATGTCATCGGTGTAGCGGCCGGTGCCGGTGAGAAAGCGTTGATCCTCCACCCGTCGGATGGCCTGTCCCTGGCCGAAGCGGCCCATGGTGCTCTCCTGTTGGTTCCGGTAGGGTCAACCAAGCCCGCTCCGGCCGCACGGGTCAAGGGGGCTGGTGGGGCGGGGGCGCGGGATCGATGGTCTGGCGGAAGTGGGCGATCTCGTCCGGCAGCGTGGCGGCGAGGCGCTCGGCGGCGGCGACGGCTCGGGTCGCGTTTTCCGGGATGAAGCTGTCATAGCTTTTCATGGCCACATGGCGGAACCGTCGGGCCTCGTCGGCCAGGACTATGAGTTCGGGGGAGAGAATCGGCGGGCGCAGGGACGGGATCGCACGCGCCGCCCGTTTCAACAGGTCGGCGTGCCAGTCTGGGCCGCTCGGCGGGGCCTCGTCGAGGAGCCGGAGAATCCGCGCCAGGGCGGATTCCAGCGCCGTATAGCCCGCCTGCATGGCGTGCAGGAACCCCATGGCGGCGGTGTAGCTGGACAGGTCGGCGCCGGTCAGGTCCTGGGTGCGGAAGATCTCGACCGCGCGAGCAAGGTGCCGACAGGCGGCCGCGACGTCGTCCTCGATCTCGACCCATCGCCCATTGGTCATTGGGGCGCATCTCCCCCGACGATCTCGGCGCCGCGCTCCAGGACGCGGGCGACGAACGCGGGCTTGGTCCAGGCCACCGGCATGATGTCGCCGCGCAGGCCATGGCGGCGGCAGGCGTCCTCGGCGGCCGTCCAGGCCTCGCGGTCGCTGTCGGGCGGGTAGTCGACCAGGATGTCGAGGTCGCTGTCGGGGGCGGCCGTGCCCCGGACCACGGAGCCGTAGAGGATGAAGCGACCCTGCGGGTGGGCACCGGCAAAGGCCGCCAAGTCGGCGCGCACGGCGTCGGCGGCCCGGCGCAGGGCGTCCAGCGCCTCTTGGTGGCGCTCGTCGAGGGTCTTCCAGGCCATGGTCCGTCTTCTCCCGGCGGGTCGCGGGACCGTGGGAGGATAGCCGCGCCCACCGTGCTGGTGAAGGGGCGCGGGACAAGAAAAGGGTCATCCCGGGTCGGAGCCAATCCCTTGCCCTACACACGCCCGATCCTGTGCAGCGGAAAGCGCTCCACGATGCGGCGGTCCAACTGGTCGCGCACCTCGCGGTAGGCCTCCAGGCGCACCTCGCGGTTGCCCTTGATCAGCGACGGATCGAAGGTGTGCCAGAACTCCACCTCGCAGGCCATGGTGCGGGTCATCTCCACCGCCTTGTGTTGGGCTTCCGGCGACAGCGAGATGATGAGGTCGAAGTTCTCGTCCTCCAGGTCCTCGAACGCGCGCGGGCGGTGGCGGGTCAGGTCGACGCCGATCTCGTCCATGACGGCGATCCCGAAGCCGTCGGGCTCGCGCGGGCGCACCCCGACCGAGTCCACCCAGATCGTTTGGCCGTGGTAGCGCCGCAGCAGGCCCGCCGCCATGGGCGAGCGCAGGCTGTTGTGGGTGCAGGCGAACAGCACCGTGCCGGGCAGGGCAAGCGGCGCGGCCACCGGCGTCATGCCTTGATGTGCAGCACGCAGATCAGCGTGAACAGGCGCCGCGCGGTGTCGTGGTCGATGCTGATCTTGCCGGACAGGCGTTCCATCAGCAGATCCCCGCCCTCGTTGTGCAGGCCGCGCCGGCCCATGTCGATGGACTCGATGCGCGACGGCGAGGCCCCGGACTTGATGGCGCCGTAGTAGCTCTCGCACACCATGAAGTAGTCCTTGACGATGCGACTGAACGGCCGGGTCGACATGAGAAACCGGTGCAGGGGCCGGTCGTCCTCGCTGCGCACGTCCAGCACCAGGCGGTCGTCCTCCAGACTGAGGCGCAGCATGTACGGCCCGCGCGCGCCCTTCAGCCGAAAGCGGTTCTCCTCCAGCAGGTCGAAGATGGCGACGGTGCGCTCGTGCTCCACCTCGGGGCGCCGGCGCACCAGGGTCGTTTCGTCCAGGCGGACATCCACCAGGCGATGATCGGGGCCGAACCCGTCGCTGGCGCCGCCGCCCAACACCATGGGTCAGATCGCGTCCGCTGGCCGCGCGCGCGGCATGTTGAGGCGGATGGCCACCGACAGGCCGTGCGCGCCCAGGCCCTCGGCCTCGGACAGGCGCACCGCCGCCGGGCCGATGGTGGCCAGGGCGTTGGCGTCGCAGCCCAGCAGCGTCGTGCGCTTCATAAAGTCCAGCACGCCCAGGCCCGACGAGAAGCGGGCGCCGCGCGAGGTGGGCAGCACGTGGTTGGGGCCGCCGACGTAGTCGCCCACCGCCTCCGGCGTGTGGCGGCCCAGGAAGATGGCGCCGGCATGGCGCACCTGGGCGGCGAGGGCGTCCGGGTCGGCCACCGCCAGCTCCAGGTGTTCGGGCGCGATGGCGTCCACCAGCGGCGGGGCCTGCTCCGCCAGATGCTCGACCACGATCACGGCGCCGTGCCGCGCCCAGCTTTCGGCGGCGATGGCCGAGCGTGGCAGGGTGCGCAGGTGGCCGTCCACCGCCTCGGCGACGGCCCGGGCAAAGGCCGCGTCGTCGGTGATGAGGATGGACTGGGCCGCTTCGTCGTGCTCGGCCTGGCTGAGCAGGTCGGCGGCGATCCAGGCCGGATCGTTGTCGCGGTCGGCGACCACCAGGATCTCGGACGGGCCGGCGATCATGTCGATGCCGACGGTGCCGTAGACCTGCTTCTTGGCCGAGGCGACGTAGGCATTGCCGGGGCCGACGATCTTGTCCACGGGCGCGATGCTCTCCGTGCCGTAGGCGAGGGCACCGATGGCCTGCGCGCCGCCGATGCGAATGATCTCGTCCACGCCGGCCAGGCGGGCGGCGGCCATCACCAGCGGGTTGATCACCCCATCCGGCGTCGGCACCACCATGGTCAGGCGGTCGACACCGGCCACCTTGGCCGGGATGGCGTTCATCAGCACCGACGACGGATAGGCCGCCGTGCCACCCGGCACGTACAGCCCGACAGCGTCCACCGGTGTATGGCGCTGTCCCAGACGCACGCCGACCGGATCGGTGAAGGCGATGTCGCTGGGCCGCTGGTACTCGTGAAAGCGGGTGATGCGTTCGGCCGCCGTGTTCAGCGCCCCCAGGGTCTCCGGATCCACCCGCCCGGCGGCGGCGTCGATGGTCTCGTCGTCCAGCCGCAACGTGTCCGTGGTCAGATGCACGCGGTCGAAGCGCTGGGTGTACTCGATCACGGCGGCGTCGCCGCGCTCGCGCACGTCGGCCAGGATGTCGGCGACCACCGGGTCGACACTGGTGTCGAAGGCCGCGCGTGCGGCCAGGAGCCCAGAGAAGGCCTCGTCGAAGTCGGGGTCGGCGGTGTTCAACTCAACGGGCATGGCTGACGATCTCGGAAATGGCGTCGATCCAGTGATTCAGTTCGGCGGCCCGTGTTTTCAGGGCGGGGCGGTTGACGATCAGCCGCGATGTAATATCGGCAATGTGCTCCACCTCCACCAGTCCGTTGGCGCGCAGGGTGCTGCCGGTCGAGACCAGGTCGACGATGCGCCGGCACAGGCCCAGCGCGGGCGCCAGTTCCATGGCGCCGTTCAGCTTGATGCACTCGGCCTGCACGCCCCGGGCCGCGAAGTGGCGGCGGGTGACCTCTGGATATTTGGTGGCGACGCGGACGTGTGACCAGCGTCCCGGGTCATCCTCGCCGCTCAGCGCCTCCGGCTCGGCCACCGCCAGACGGCAGGCGCCGATGCCCAGGTCGAGCGGCGCGTACAGCTCCGGATAGTTGAACTCCATCAAAACGTCGTGACCGCAGATGCCCACCTGCGCGGCGCCGAAGGCGACAAAGGTGGCGACATCGAACGACCGCACTCGGATCAGGTCAATATGGGGATGGTTGGTGCCGAATCTCAGGGCACGCGAGGACGGATTGTCGAAATCGGGGTCGGGTTCGATGCCGACGGCGCGCAGCAGCGGCATGGCCTCCGACAGGATGCGGCCCTTGGGCAGGGCGATCACCAGGGGATCCGGGGTCATGGAATGGCTCGGCAGGTGGACGGGCGCGGCCTGTGTAGCATGGGTGAATGGCCGGACGCCACGGTCCCGCGCCGCTTCGCGGTCGGCGCCGCCAAGGGCCCGGGCCGTTACTGGGCGCTGACGAACTGGCCCATCGCGACCACCGCCATGAAGCCCAGCCCCAGCATCCCGGCGGCGGCAATGGCGATGACGGCGTAATGCCACATGCTCAGCACCGGCGGCGACTTCGAGGTCGGTTTCAGCGCTTCCTCCAGCGCCGCCATGCGCGCGTCCATCTGTTTCGCGGCCTCCGGCTTGTCGTCGGAGAGCGAGGCGCGCAGCGTCCGCAGGCGGTCCAACTCCAACTCGTTTTGGTGGCGTGTACGCATCCGCAGTTGGTCGACGGTCGACATGGCCATGGCTCTGCTCCGGAACAGATAAGGACAACACCGCCCATGGGATGGGCCTCGGTGCGGGGGGCGAATGCCGCCGGATCGCGGCTGACGGAACGGCGCAGGGATCATACCCATGCCCGTCGTCCGGTTCAAACCCCGGGTCTTCAAATATATCATCAGGAGTGGGGGTGCGACCGCGTGACGCGCGGCGACTGTCAAGTGCTCGGCAAGGCGGGCGCCGTGGCCTCGCTCTCGGCGCCGTTGGCCAGGGTCTTGGTCAGTTCGAACACGCGCTTGCGCACCTGGGGATCGCCGATCCTGTAATAGGCGCGCACCAGTTCCAGCGTTTCCCGGCGCGTCAGGGGGTCAACACCGCCGGTGACCTCCGGTTCTTGCGCGGCGTGGATCATGTTCCGGGGGCTCAGGTTGGAGACGCCCTCGTCCATGTCGTCGAAGAAATAGCTCATCGGCACGTCCAGCACGCGGCTGATGTCCCACAGCCGGCTGGCACCGATGCGGTTGGCGCCGCGCTCGTACTTCTGCACCTGCTGGAATGTCAGCCCGATGGCCTCGCCAAGGTGTTCCTGGCTCATGCCCAACAGGGTCCTGCGCAGCCGCACACGGCTGCCCACGTGCACATCGACAGGGTTCGGGTGTCCCGAGGGCGTTCGCCCGCGATTGGAACGTCGCGGTCGTCGTCCTGTTTCTTCCGCCATGGAATCTTGCCTTGATCGACTCGTGTCGCGGGTCACACGCCTAGGGCGATGCGGCCAGAAAACGCATCCTTCGTATATGACCTTAGTCAAGGGGGACCGAGGCGTCAACGAAAACCTGTAGCATTCTGCAAGTGGGGCGGCGGTTTCTACTGTCAGTCGAAAGTGCGTCCTCTGACGATTTCAGCGACGCGAGTGGCGGCGCCGCTGGCGATTTGTTGCGAAGACTGCGATGACAAGAGCGAGTGCGGCGGCGAGGGCTGGCAGATGACCCCATCGCGCGAACGGGGTGGGCGGCAACGCGGCCGGAAGGGTCGTGTCAAGAATCCCGCGTTGGCCGAGGCTTAGCCGCGCCGCGACCCGTCCCAGAGGGTCGACCATTCCCGAAATCCCGGTGTTTGCCACGCGGGCCAGGGGCAGGCCCTCCTCGACCGCCCGCAGGCGCGCGGTGGCGAAGTGCTGGAACGGTCCGGAGCTGAGTCCGTACCAGCCATCGTTGGTGACATTGACCATCCAGGCCGGCCGGGCGCCGGCGTCAACAACCTGTCCCGGGAAGATGACCTCGTAGCAGATCAGCGGCGAGACCGGGGGCAGGCCGGGGATGCGCAGGGTGCGCGGACCCTTGCCGAAGGAGAAGTCCATCCGCCCCGGCGTGACCTTGTCGACCGGCAGGATATCGCCAAACGGCACGTATTCCCCGAACGGCACCAGGTGGAACTTGTCGTACAGGGCGACGATCCCGCCCGCCGCGTCGAGCGCATAGAGGCTGTTCCAGGCCTGCAGCGGCGTTTCGCCGCGCGGCGTGAGGCGCGGCGCGCCGGTGATCAGGACACCGCCCGTCGGCGCGCCGTCGGCGGCCAGCAGGCGGTGGTTCATGTCGACATTGAGCGCGAAGGCGGACGCGGTCTCCGGCCAGATCACGGCCGTCAGATCGTCGAAGCCCGGCCGGCGGCTCAGGACGACATGGTCGAGCAGATTGACCTCGCGCAACGCCGGGTCGAGCTTTTCGGCCTGCGTCAGAGCCGGCTGCACCAGACGCAGGCGCGTGTCGGGAACCGTGCCGGGGTCGACGGTGGCGAGGCGCCAGGCGCCCCAGCCGGCCGGCGCCAGCAGCCCCACGGCGGCCCCGGCCAGCACCAGGGCTTTGACGCGCCGGCGCACCGCGTCTCCCAGCACCGCCGGCGCCGCCAGCGCCAGCACGGTCAGGCCGCTCAGGCCCAACGCGCCGATCACGCTGGTGATCTGCAGCATGGGCAGCGCGGGCATCCAGACCGTGGCCAGCATGTTCCATGGAAACCCGGTCGCCACCCACAGGCGCAGCCATTCGCCGAGCACCCAGGCGGCGGCCAGCACGGCGATCCGCGCCGGCCGTCCCGGTTGCCAGAGCGCGCCGGCCAGCAGGGTCACGGCGCCGATGAACAGCGCCAGGAAGGCGCTCAGGCCGACCACGGCGAAGGGGATCATCCAGCCGAAGCGGGCGGCGTCGACCAGCAGGGCGTGGGCGATCCAGTACAGGCCGGCGACGAAATACCCCAGCCCGAACCACCAGCCGACGGCGAAGCTGCCGCGCAGGCGTCGCTCGACGCCGTCCAGCAGCCAGACGAGCCCGACCAGCGCCACCGCAAGCAGGGGCACGGCATGGACCGGTGGAAGCGCCAACACCGCGACGGCGCCGAGCAGGAAGGCGGTGCCGTGACGCCGCCAGCCGCGCAGCCGGGCCACGGCGCCCGCGAGGTGGGCGATCACGGGCCGTCGGGTCCGATGGAGGCGACCGGGCCCGGGCCGGTCGGCAGATTGCGCAGGCGCAGCCGCTTGATCCGACGGGGATCGGCATCCATGACCTCGAACTCCATGCCGCTGTCATGGACGATCAACTCGCCCCGGCCCGGCACCCGGCCGGCCAGCCGGAACACCAGCCCGGCCAGGGTGTCCGTTTCCTCGCGTTCCTCGTCGCTGAGGAAGGCCCCGAACCGCTCCTCGAAATCCTCCAGATCAAGGCGCGCGTCGGCCACGATGGAGCCGTCCTCGTGCACGGTCAGTTCGGGATCGGATTCGACGTCGTGTTCGTCCTCGATCTCGCCGACGATCTGCTCGATCAGGTCCTCAATGGTCACCAGGCCGTCGATGCCGCCGTATTCGTCCACCACCAGGGCCAGATGCGAGCGTTTCAGGCGCATTTCCAGCAACAGGTCCAGGACCCGCATGGACGGCGAGACGAACAGCACCGGCCGGACGAGCGTGGCAAGATTCGGGGCCTCGCCCCGATAAAGGTGCGGAATCAGGTCCTTGATGTGCACCATGCCCAGGATGTTGTCGAGCGTTTCCCGGAAAACGGGCATCCGCGAGTGGCCCTTGAGGGCCATCAGGTCGGCGATCTCGCTCAGGGTCGCGCCCTCGCGCAGGGCGACGATGTCGGGGCGCGGCACCATGATGTCGTCGGCCGTCGTGTCGCGCTGATGCAGGACGTTGGTGATCAGCAGGCGTTCGTGCGCGTCGATCGGCAGTTCGGCGTCGTCGCGCTCCTCGATGATCTCTTCCAGCGTATCGCGGACCGAGGAATCGCCGTTGGTGCGCACCCGCGAGAGCAGGGTGCGCAGCCAGGTGCGAAGGGGCTCGCCGCCGGATTCGCTGGCGTCGCGCGGCGTGGCCTGCCGGGCCGGGCGATCGGTGTCGCGGGGCGATGCGGGGGCCGGGTCGCCCGCGCCCGCGCCAGTACTGTTTCCGGCGTGCGGCGGGGAACCCGGCGGGCTACTCGGGGTCGGGTCGTTCATGGTCTCCAGTCCCAGAACCCGGGGGGTCGGGCGTGACATCGGCGCCGTCGGCGCCGTCATCCGGCCGGTCGGCGTAGGGGTCGGCGATGCCCAACGCGGCCAGGATACGGGTTTCGAGGCGCTCCATACGGCGGGCCTCGGCGTCCTCGATATGATCATGCCCCAGCAGGTGCAGGACGCCATGCACCACCAGGTGACTCAGGTGATCGGCCAGGGGCTTGCCGTCGCGGGCCGCCTCGTCGCGGGTGGTCTCAAAGGCGATGATGACGTCGCCCAGCGTTTCCGGCTCGTCGTCGTCATTGTCCGGGCCGTCCGTGATCGGCGGCAGGACGTGGCCATCGGCGTCCTCCAGGGCGGCGAACGACAGCACGTTGGTCGGCTTGTCCTGGCCCCGGAACGCGCGGTTGAGCTCCTGGACGCTGGCGTCGTCCTCAAGCGCGACGCACACCTCGAACGGCCGGTCGAGCAGGACCAGGCCGGCCGCCGACGATCCCGGCAGGCCGCCCACGAGCGCCGCGCGTGCCGCGTGCTCACAGACACCCTCGACCCCGCGCACCGCCTTGCGCCAAGCCGGCGCCTCGACGACCACGTCGATAGCAATATTATAAGCGGGTTTGTTGGCCGTCATCGGCGGTGCGATCCCCTGCCATCCGTCGAGCCCGGCCCGGCGCCATCGTCGGCCGTGGTCGCCAGGCGCCGGTCGCGGGCGTCATAGGCCTTGACGATCCGGGTCACCAGATCGTGGCGCACCACGTCGCGGTGAGTGAAGTGGCACACGGCCACGCCGTCCAGCCCGTCCAGCGTTTCCAACGCGTCGCGCAGGCCCGAGCGGGCGCCGAGCGGCAGGTCGATCTGTGTCATGTCGCCGGTGACCACCATGCGGGAGTTCTCGCCCAGACGGGTCAGGAACATCTTCATCTGCGTCGGTGTGGTGTTCTGCGCCTCGTCGAGAATGATGCAGGCGTTGGCCAGTGTGCGCCCGCGCATGAAGGCGAGCGGCGCCACCTCGATCTCCGCCGCCTCCAGCCGGCGCAGAACCTCGTCGCCGGGCATCATCTCGTACAGCGCGTCATACATCGGCCGCAGGTAGGGATCCACCTTCTCGCGCAAGTCGCCGGGAAGAAAGCCCAAACGCTCCCCCGCTTCGACCGCCGGGCGCGACAGGATCAGCCGGTCGACGGCCCCCGACAGCTTCAGGGCGACGGCATGGGCAATGGCCAGATAGGTCTTGCCGGTGCCCGCCGGCCCCAGGCCGAACACCAGTTCGTGGCGCAGCAGGGCATTGATGTAGCGCGCCTGGCCGGGCGAGCGCGCCTCGATCACCCGCTTGCGGGTGCGCAACGCCGGCGCCGGGTCGGCCGCGCCCGTCTCGTCCTGGCCCATGCGCACGGCCGCGTCCACGTCCGCCTTGGTGACGTCCCGCCCGGCGCGCGCGCGGGCATACAGGGAATCCAGAGCCCGCACCGCGACGGCCACATGCGGGGCCGGCCCGGCCACGGTCACCTCGTTGCCCCGGGTGGGCAGGGAGACGCCGAGGCGGGCTTCCAGTTGGTCCATGTTCTCGCTGCCCGGCCCGAACACCACCTGAAGGGCGCCGTTGTCCGCGTAGGTGCGGATCTCCTGCACCATGGCATCGTTCACGCGCTGGCCCTCTCCGGCAGGGTGCCGTCGCTGGTCTCGACCAGTCGTCCGGCCAGGCTGTTCGGCTGGCCCTGGTCGATGCGCACGCGCTGGACCGTGCCCATGAGGCGTTCGGGCGCGGTGACGTGGACCGGCTGCATGAAGGGGCTGCGGCCGACGAGCTGGCCCGGATGCTTGCCCGGCCGGTCGAACAGCACGGCCATCTCCAGCCCCTCGCAGCGCCGGTTGAAGGCGATCTGCTGGGTGTTGAGCAGGTCCTGCACGCGGGCCAATCGCTCGGCCTTGACCGGCTCCGGCACCTGACCGGGCATGGCGGCGGCCGGCGTGCCGGGGCGGGCGCTGTACTTGAACGAATACGCCTGGACGAAGCCGATCTCGTCGATCACGTCCAGTGTCCGCTGAACCTCCCGGTCGGTCTCGCCGGGGAAGCCGACGATGAAGTCCGACGACAACGCCAAGTCCGGCCGGGCCGCGCGCAGGCGGTCGACGACGCGCCGGTAGGCGTCGACGTCGTGGCCCCGGTTCATGGCTTTCAGAATGCGGTCGGCACCCGCCTGCAGCGGCAGGTGCAGGAACGGCATCAGCGCCGGCACCTCGGCATGGGCGGCGATCAGGTCGTCGTCGACGTCGCGCGGGTGGCTGGTGGTGTAGCGCAGCCGGTCCAGTCCGTCGATCTCGGCCAGCGCGCGGATCAGCCGCCCCAGGCTCCAGGTCGCGCCGTCCGGCCCCTCGCCGTGGTAGGCGTTGACGTTCTGCCCCAACAGGGTGATCTCGACGGTGCCCTGGGTCGCCAGCGCGCGGGCTTCGTCGAGGATGTCGGCCACCGGACGGGAGTACTCCGCGCCCCGCGTGTAGGGCACGACGCAGAAGGTGCAGAAGCGGTCACAGCCCTCCTGGATGGCCAGGAAGGCGGCCGGCCCGCGCGGCCCCGGGGCGGGCAGATGGTCGAACTTGGGCTCGGCCGGAAATTCGGTGTCGAGTTGCGCCCGGCCGGCGCGACTCAGGCGAGCCACCATTTCCGGCAGGCGGTGATAGGCCTGCGGCCCGAGAACCAGATCGACAAAGGGCGCGCGGGCGAGGATCTCCTCGCCCTCGGCCTGGGCGACGCAGCCGGCGACGCCCAGGATCATGCGGCCCGCGCCGCGCGCCTCGCGCTGTTCGCGCAGCTGGCGCAGGCGGCCCAGTTCAGAGAACACCTTCTCCGACGCCTTTTCGCGGATGTGGCAGGTGTTGAGCAGGACCATGTCGGCCTCGGCCGGGTCCTCGGTCAGGGCATAGCCAAGCGGCGCCAGGACGTCCGCCATGCGGGCGGAGTCGTAGACGTTCATCTGGCACCCGTATGTCCTGATGCAGAGTGTCCTGGTCGCCAAGGCGAGTCGCGCGCGCGGCGCCGGCCGCGTCCCTGATCGTCTCCGGTGGTTTGCCCCCCGTTGCGGTTAGGGTGGGCAGGCCCGGCGGGGATGTCAAGGCGCGGTTCGGTGATTGCTCTCGCCCGCCATCAACCGTTCCACCACGGCATCGACGTTCCCGCCCTCGTACAGGTACGAGGCGACTCCGGCGGCGCGGCCGGCCTCGACGTCGCGCATCCGGTCGCCGAGCATGAAGGACCGGCGCACGTCCACCGGGTACTCGGCCATGGCCCGCAGCAGCAGCCCGGGCGCCGGCTTGCGGCAGTCGCACTCGATCCGGTACCGGCCGATGCCTTTGGTCGCATGATGCGGGCAGTAATAGAACGCGTCCACGTGCGCGCCCTGGCGCGCCAGATCGGCCGCCATCCAGTCGTGCAGGCGGTCGACCGCTGCCTCGTCGAACAGGCCGCGCGCGACGCCGGACTGGTTGGTCACCACGAACACCCACCATCCGGCCTCGTTCAGCCGCCGCAGGGCCTCCACCGCGCCGTCGAGCCAGGTGATCTGGTCCGGCCGGTGGCCGTAGTCGACGTCCACGTTCAGGGTGCCGTCGCGGTCGAAAAACGCGGCCGGGCGGGCGAGGGGGTCCGTCATGGGGCTGTTCCCGTCATCTGATGCAGAAGGGCGACCTGTTGGCGGATGCAATCGGGCTGGTCATAGCGCTCCACGACCGTTTGCCGCGCCGCCGCGCGCAGCGGTGCCAGCTCGCGCTGGCGCTCCAGCGCCTCCACCACCTGCCGGGCGAGCGCGGCCGGATCGTGGAACGACACCAGCAGGCCGTTCTCGCCGGGCGCGATGACCTCGCGCACGGGCGGGGTGTCCGAGCCGACAATCAGGCACCCGCAACTCATGGCCTCCAGCATCGACCACGACAGCACGAAGGGATAGGTCAGGTACACATGCACCGCCGAGACCTGCAGCACCCGGCGGAAGGTGTCATAGGGGACGCGGCCGGTGAAGATCACCCGGTCGGCCGGCAGCGGCACCTCGGCCAGCATGTGTTCTCGCCATGTTTTGTGCGCGGGCGGGGCGGACCCATAGCTGACGTCGTCGCCGCCGACGATGACCACGCGGGCGTTTGGTCGGGCCTCCAGGATCGCCGGCAGCGCCCGCATGAGGATGTGGAAGCCGCGATAGGGCTCCAGGTTGCGGGCGACGTAGGTGACGACCTCATCACCGGCGTGCAGGACGATGCCGTCGCCCACCGTCACGCTGGCCGCTGGGTCGGGCGTGAGCGCCTGGGTATCGATTCCCTCGTGAATGACGTTGATGCGGTCGTGAAACACGGCCGGATGGACGCTCTTCTGCCAGTGGGTCGCCGTCATGGCGCGGTCGCAGGCCAGCAGGGACTGCAACAGGTGGGTGCTGCGCATCCGGGTGCGGGCCGCCGTGTCCAGCGGCAAGGGGCCGTCCTCCTCGAACCCCACGTCGGCGCCCTGGGCGGTGTAGTAGAACTCGCTGTTGAGGAGCAGCGGCACCGAGGGGAAGACATCCTTGACGAACAGCGCCTCGCCCCAGCCGGAATGCGCGACGATCAGGTCCGGCCGGCCCAGCGTACCCCGCAGGGTCACCAGGATGCGGGCCACCGCCTGGCCGTACAGGACGGCCCTTTCCGTGCGCACCAGATAGGGGTGGATGCCCTTCGTGACGTCGCGGTGCAGTTTATAGGGCAGCACCCGCGCGCCCGGGATCGGCCGATCCGACCGCGCGCCGATGAAGATCACGTCATGACCGCCCTGCGCGGCCAAGTGCCGGACCATGTGACGGAACTGCCCGGGCAGGTTCTGGTGGATGAAGATGATCCGCATGGCAGGTGACTTCTTAACGACCCAGGAACGCCCTGTAACCCGGCGGACCGGGACGATAGACTGCGCGCACACCAAGCGTGTCAACCGGATTGGCGAACAGCATGACACGAGACCACCGATGCGGTACCGCGCGGATGAGCCCCGCCGATGCCTGAGCCCGAGCCCGTGCCCCAGCCGGCGGTGTCCGCCGTCGTCGTCTTCTACGGCGGCGACTCCCTGCGGTCGGTGCTGGAGGCCCTGCTGGCCCGGCCCGAGGTGGCCGAAATCATTCTGGTCAACAACCGCGCCGATCCGCCTTGGCCGCCCGGGACGGAGGATCTGACGGCCGCCGCGCCGGGGCGTCTGCGGCTGATCCACGGCCAAGGAAACGTCGGTTTCGGCGCCGGCTGCAACCTCGGTGTCGCCGAGGCGCGGGGGCGTCTTGTCCTCCTGCTCAATCCCGACTGCCTGCCGGAGGCCGAAACCCTGCCGCGCCTGCTGGTTCTGGCGGCCGGCCAGCCGGACGACGCCTGGGTGATCGGGCCGCGTCTGCTCAACCCGGATGGGTCCGAGCAGTCCGGCGGGCGGCGCTACGCCGGCACGCCCGGGCAGTGGCTGGGGGAGGCGCTGGGCGGCCGGATTGCTCGGGTGAATCGCCACCGGGAGCCGCTGCCGACGGCCGATCTGGTGGAGATGCCGGCGGTCTCCGGTGCGTTCATGCTGCTGCCGGCCGCCTTCTACCGGCGTTTGGGTGGGTTCGACGAGGCGTATTTCCTGCACTTCGAGGACCTGGCCTTGTGCCGCGCCGTGTGGCGGGCGGGCGGCCGCGTGCTGTTCGCGCCCCACGTCACGGCGACCCACCTGAAGAGCCGCTCGCCGGTGTCGGGGCTGTTCGTCACCCGGCACAAGGTCCGGAGCTTCCGCCGCTACCTGTTCACCGAGTTCGCGCCCGAGGGTGTGCCCCGCTGGCGCCTGTGGGCGGTGTGGGCGGTGTTGTCGGCGGCCCTGTTGGCACGGACGGTCTTGGCCGGGCCGTGGAGAGGCGATCGCGGGCGGACCGGGGATCACACTCCCTGATGGCGGCGCCTCAGCGGTTGCCCCCGACCTGATCCTCGCCGTCCTCGATGCGGCGGCGGCGGTGCATGGTCAGACCGATCTCGTCCAGCACCGCCTGGTCCTTGCGGGCCAAGTCCTGCGCCGCGCGTAGATCGCGGGCCTCCTGTGCCAGTTCATAGGTCTTGCGGCGGCGGAACAGTTCGCCGAGCGTCTCGCGCATCTCGGCGATGCGCGTGCGCACGTCCTCCAACTCGCCCGCCAGGGCTTCCTTGCGCTGCCGGTGCGCGGCCAGGAAGGCGCCCAGGGTGTAGGCGGCCTCCGGGTGGGCGTTTGCCAGCCGTGATTCCCGATCCAGCGCCGCGTCGAGCGCCCGGTCCCGGGCGACGAGCGTCGCCTCCTCGCGCAGCAGCACGCCGAGCTGACGGCGCAGCTCGTCGATCTCCAGCTTGTTCAAGCGAATGATGGCGTGCAGGTCGCCCTTGGCCATGGTGGCCCTTGTTGCAAGTTATTGATGAGCGCTAGCCGGACCGCGAGGCGGTCAGGATGGCGGCGATGCGCCGTTCCGCCTGCGCGCCGGTCAGCACGCCGTCCCGGTCGGCCGGATCGGCGCCGGCCGGGGTGGCAACCCGAAGGGCGGCGGTGGTGGTCTCGGTTTTAGCCGCGATGTGCACCGCGCGGAAGGCGCCGCGCGCCACCGGTGCCAGCGTGGGGATATCGGCCCGCGCCGCCCGCCACGTCACCGCCGAGCCGGTGCGGGGCGGCTCGGCCGGGGTGGTGGCAGGCACCGGCGCTGGTGGCGGAGCAGGGACCGGCGCGGCCTCCGCTGGCGCCCGGGATCCGGTGATCTCGTCGAGCAGCGCCGCCATCGCCAGCGCCGACGGCCCCGGCAGGTCGAGTCCCTGCGTCGCGCCGGCCTCTTCCACCGCCTGGGTCGCGGCCAGCACCCGGGCGATGGCCGATTCGGCGGCGTGCATGTCCTCTGTTGGCGGCGGTGCGGTGGGCGGGGGCGGCGTGGCCGCGGCCACCCGTGTTTCGCCGTCGGGCGCCGGCGCCTCTGGCGTGGCCGGCGCGGGGCGCGCCCCTGGCGGCAGGGGAGGCTCGCCCTTTGCGAGTCGAGTCCCGCCCATGTCCTCGGCCCCCCGGGACGCGGGCCGCGTGCCGGGCGGGAGCGGGGTCGCCGCGCGGGCGAGCAGCGGCACCCCCATGTCCTCGGGTGCGGGCGGGATCGGTTTCGCCCCGGGCGGACGCGGCGCCGGACCCTGGGCCAAGTCGGCCACGGCCTGGAAGCCCCGCATCGCCTGGGTGATGGTGCCGTGCAGCAGCCGGTGCACCTCGTCCAACGTGCGCGGCCGGCCGTGCGCGCGGAACAGGCCGGGGTTGGCGGCCGCCGCCTCTGGCAGCACGCGTTCGGCGGGCAGGTGCGGCGTGCGGGCCGCCGCCTCCAGGAACGTGACGGCGCCGCTGGGGCCGAGGAAATGGGCGAGATAGAGTTCGGTTGTCTTGGGCGGGCGGCCCAGTGCGCGGTGCAGGTGGGCCTTGTTGCTGCCGGCGTATTCGGCGGCCATCAGGGCGGACAGGCGCGGGTCCTCGCGCAGGTCGAGGATGCGGGTCTCGGCCGCCGGGTCGTCGACGCGGAACCGGCCCCGGCCGTCGACACGGATCGCGTCGGCCACCTCGTCAAGACCGTACGAACCGGCATGGCGACGCAGGATTTCCAGCCAGGTCTGGTTGGTGAACTGGAACAGGCCGCGCGCCGTGCCCCGGGCGTTGGCCGCGTCGGGGCGCAGGCCGCTTTCCTGGTTCGCCTTGGCCAGCATGTAGGTGAAGTCGACGCCGGTGCGGCGGCTGGCATCGCGGATGCCCAGCAGGACCTCGCGGCCGACGGCGCGTCCGTTGATGTGAACGGTCGCCGCCAGTTGCTGGGCCAGGTCTCGGCCCGGCATCCCCGTCGTGGCCGGGGGTCCCGCCACACCGCGCCTCCATCGGTCGGGGCCTCCCCGGGGCGCGGGGAGGGCCACAATCTCAGGAGGATGCCGGCACACCGGTGGAAAAGAGGTTAACGCCGCCGCGTAAACGACCGCAATGCGGCGCGGAATCGTCCCGTCGGCGCGGGCGCGGCGGCCCTAGAACGCCGCGCCGGAGCCGGAGCGGAACGACAGCGGCGCCGGGGACACCTCGACGATGGAGCCGTCGGGCTGGATCTCCATCACCGACAGGCCGCGTTCGACGGTGCCGTCCGGCCGGAAGCGGAAGATGCCGGCCGCGCCGCTGAACCCGGCGGCGCTGGTCAGGGTGGCGCGGTCGAAGCGCGCGCCACCGGGCGTGCGCGCCAGCACCGCCGCCAGCGCCACGGCATCGTAGCCGAGCACCGCGAGGTCGGAGGGCGGGGCGCCGAACGCCGCCTCGTACTTGCGCGCGAACGCCTGCATACTGCCGCGCGGCGGCGCCGGGAACACGCCGCCGCTCAGGGCGCTTTCGCGCCACAGGCCGGGGTCGTCCCACAGCATGGTGCCGAGGTAGCGGGTGCGCGGCGAATCGATGTCGACATAGGCCAGGGCGTTGACGGCGGCGCGCAGGCCGTCGCCGGCGTCGGGGATCAGGATGGCGTCGGCGCCGCGCAGGGCGCGCGCCGGTTCGCGCAGATCGGGATTGTCGGGCGCGTAGCCCTGAACGGCGACCACCTGGCCACCCCGGGCGGAGACTTGGCGGCGGAAGGCGTCGGTGGCCACGCGGCCATAGGTCTCCTCCGGGGTCAGGACGCCGAACAGCGAGCGTCCCTCGCCCATGGCGAAGCGGACCATGCGGTCGACCTGTTCGCGCACCAGAAAGCCCATGACCATGACGTTGCCGCCGGCGACGCCGGGGTCGGTGGTGAAGGCGACGACGTTGACGCCGGCCCCGGCGGCCACCGGGCCGACGGCGCGGGTGCTGTTGCTGTAGAGCGGACCGAGCAGGATACGCGCCCCCTGAGACAGGGCCTTTTGGGCGGCCTGGACGGCGCCGGCCGGGGTGCCGCCGGTGTCATAGGGCTGCAGGACAAACCGGCGGTCGCCCATGTCGAAGGCGGCCATCTGCGCGGCGTTCAACAGGGCCTGTCCGGTTCCGGCGGCGGCGCCGCTCAACGGCACCAGCAGCCCGATCCGCACCATGCGGTCGCCTGCGAAATCCTGCCTGACGCCGCCCGACAGCGGGGCATCCGGCGCCGGGCGGGTCAGTTCGGTGCGGGGCGGCGGCGCCGGCTGGGTCTGTGGGGGCGGCTGGGCGACGGGACGGCTGGGCGGCGGGGATCGCATCGGCGCGCAGGCGGCGAGCGGGACCGCGACGGCGAGCAGGAGGGCCAGGAACGCCAAGCGGAACCGCCGGGGCCGGGGCCAAGAGGTTGATCGTGCTGTCACCGGATGGTCTCTCCCTGCTACACGGTCCTGGGGGCGCGCGGGTGGTGGGGCCAGCCTGGCCGGCCCTGATCCACTGTCGCCGCGAGGTTTGGCGGGAAAAGGGCGGACATCGGCACCGGACGAGACGAGCATGACGACACACCCTAGCCAGGGCGAGGCGGCAGGTAAACACGACATGGCCCCCGGGCCACCCCGGGACCTTTCCCCGGGCCTGTACGTGGTGGCCACACCCATCGGCAATGCCGGGGACATCACCCTGCGGGCGCTGGAGGTTCTGCGCGGCGCCGCCGTCATCGCCTGCGAGGATACGCGGACCACCGGTCCGTTCCTGGCGCGCCTGGGGGTGTCCACACCACTGACGCCATATCACGAACACAACGCGGCGCGGCAAAGGCCGGCCCTGCTGGCGCGCCTCGCGCGGGGCGAGGTCGTGGCGCTGGTCTCCGATGCCGGCACGCCGCTGGTCAGTGATCCGGGCTACAAGCTGACGCGGGCGGCGGTGGAGGCCGGCCATGCCGTGGTGCCGATCCCGGGAGCGTCGGCGCCGTTGGCCGCGTTGGTGGCCTCGGGCCTGCCAACTGACCGGTTCCTGTTCGCCGGGTTCCTGCCGCCCAAGGCGGCGGCGCGGCGCGGTGCTCTGGCGGAACTGGCGGGGGTGCCGGCGACGCTGATCGTGTTCGAGAGCGCGCGCCGCCTGCCGGAGACGCTGGCGGCCATGGCCGAGGGGCTTGGCGGTCGGCCGGCGGCGGTCTGCCGTGAGTTGACCAAGCGGCACGAGGAGGTGCGCCGGGAGACCCTGCCCGCGCTGGCCGCCCACTACGCGGCGGCCGGGCCGCCCAAGGGCGAGGTGGTGATCGTGGTCGCGCCGCCGGCGGCCGCCGATCCGGCTGACCTGGCGCCGGAGGACCTGGACGCGCGGCTGCGGGCGGCGCTGGCGGACGGCCTCGGCACGCGCGACGCGGCCGCGCGGGTGGCGCAGGAGACCGGCGCGCCCCGCCGCGATCTGTACCAGCGGGCGCTGGCGCTGGGTGATGGGGACGGGTCGTGACGCGGCGCCCGCCCGAGGCCCGCCGGGCCGCCGACCGCGCCGGGCGGGCGGCGGAGGACTCGGCCGCCGCCTGGCTGGCGGGGCAGGGGTGGCTGATCCTCGACCGGCGCGCGCGCAGCCGGCGCGGTGACGGGGCGGGCGAGATCGACCTGGTGGCGCTGGATCGCTCAGGGGGGCGCTCGGGGGACCGCCCAAGGGACCTATCCGCCGACGGCCCGGTGGTGGTGTTCGTCGAGGTCAAGGCGCGCCGAACCCTGGAGGCCGCGCTGGCGGCGGTCACGCCGGCGCAGCAGCGGCGCCTGGCCATCGCCGCCGAGGGCTGGCTGGCCCGCCATCCCGAGTACGCCGAGGCCGGCGTGCGGTTCGACCTGATCGCCGTGGCCGAAGGCGCGCCCCCGGCGCACCTGCCCGATGCGTGGCGGCCGGAGGGGTGAACGGGGAGCGCGGGAGCGGCGGTGGCTCCTACTCCCCCTCGTCGGCGGCGGTGGCGACGGGGGCGTCGTCGTTGTCCTCCAGGCCGCCCGGACCGGTGATCAGGGACTCGGTGATCAGGCCCTCGTTGGCGCGGATGGCGTTCTCGATCTCCTCGGCCACCGCCGGGTTGTCGCGCAGGAACTGGCGGGCGTTCTCGCGGCCCTGGCCGATGCGCTGCGAGTTGTAGGAGAACCAAGCGCCCGACTTCTCGACGATGTTGGCGCGCACGCCCAGGTCGAGAATCTCGCCCAGCTTGGAAATGCCCTCGCCGTACAGAATGTCGAACTCGACCGTCTTGAAGGGCGGCGCGACCTTGTTCTTGACCACCTTGACGCGGGTCTGGTTGCCGACCGTTTCGTCCTTATTCTTGACGGCGCCGATGCGGCGGATGTCCAGGCGCACCGAGGCGTAGAACTTCAACGCGTTGCCGCCGGTCGTGGTCTCCGGGCTGCCGAACATGACGCCGATCTTCATGCGGATCTGGTTGATGAAGATGACCAGGGTGTTGGAGCGCGCCACCGAGGACGTCAGCTTGCGCAGGGCCTGACTCATCAGACGGGCCTGCAGGCCGACGTGGGCGTCGCCCATCTCGCCTTCCAGCTCGGCGCGCGGCACCAGGGCGGCGACCGAGTCCACCACCAGCACGTCGATGGCGCCGGAGCGCACCAGGGTGTCGGCGATTTCCAGCGCCTGCTCTCCGGCATCGGGCTGCGACATCAACAGGGTGTCGAGGTCGATGCCCAGCTTGCGGGCATAGGAGGGGTCGAAGGCGTGCTCAGCATCGACGAAGCCGCAGGTGCCGCCGCGCTTCTGCGCCTCGGCGACCACGTGCATGGCCAGGGTCGTCTTGCCGGAGCTTTCCGGGCCGTAGATCTCGACGATGCGGCCGCGCGGCAGGCCGCCGATGCCCAGGGCGATGTCCAGGCCGAGCGAGCCGGTGGGGATCGACTCGATCTCCACGGCCCGGTCGCGCTGGCCCAGGCGCATGATGGAGCCCTTGCCGAAGGACCGTTCGATCTGGCTGACGGCGGCGTCGAGCGCCTTTTGCTTGTCCATGGTGTCCCGGTCCACGAGGCGGAGCGCGCTTTGCGACATGAGGAGACCCCCTTATTCCACACGGCTGCGGTACGGTGCAAGGCGGGACCGTCCGCCGATCACTGACGCAACCGTACCCGATTTGTTCTGTTGTGCAAGAGAAAAGAACATGACGGGAACAAAATTGTGAGCGTCGGGCCGCGCCTTGCATCGCCCGCGCGGGGGCGGCTAGATGGCGCGCCGACCCGCCCGCTCACAGCCGCCCGGAGGACCGCCATGCCCCTGCCCCGCGTCATCCCCGCCACCGTCATCACCGGTTTCTTGGGGGCCGGCAAGACGACGCTGATCCGCCATCTGATGGCCCACGCCGGCGGCCGGCGCATCGCCCTGGTGATCAACGAATTCGGCGACATCGGCATGGACCGGGACATCCTGTCGGCCTGCGGCATCGCCGGCTGCGGCGATGACGACATCGTGGAACTGGCCAACGGCTGCCTGTGCTGTACGGTGGCGGACGAGTTCCTGCCCACCATGCAGGCGCTGATTCATCGCCCCGAGCCACCGGACCACATCGTCATCGAGACGTCCGGGTTGGCGCTGCCGAAGCCGCTGGTGCGCGCGTTCACGTGGCCGGAGGTGCGCTCGCGGGTGACGGTGGACGGTGTCGTCGCGGTGGTCGACGGCCCGGCGGCGGCGGCCGGCCTGTTCGCCGACGATCCGGAGGCGGTGCGGGCGTTGCGGGCGGAAGACGCCGCGCTGGATCACGACAATCCGCTGGAGGAGGTGTTCACCGACCAATTGATGTGCGCCGACATGGTGCTGGTCAACAAGGCGGACCTGCTCGACGCGGCGGCGTTGGAAGGCGTGGAGGCCACGGTTCGCGCCACGGTGCGCGCCGGCGTGCCGGTGCTCGCGACCCGCCACGGCGAGGTGGATCCGGCGGTGCTGCTGGGCCTGGGCATGGCGGTGGAGGACGACCTGGACGGCCGCCCGACCCATCATGACGGCCCCGAGGGCCACGACCACGATGATTTCGAGAGCGTGGCGCTGGACATGCCGGCGGTGGGCGGCGGCCATCCCGGGCCGGACGCCCTGGCCGACGCCCTGGCCCCGGTGCTGAGCGCGCATGGGGTGCTGCGGGTCAAGGGGACGCTGGAGGTGCCGGGCAAGCCCATGCGGCTGCTGGTCCAGGGCGTGGGGCCGCGCGTGTTGGCGCGGCACGACCGGCCGTGGCGCACGGACGAACCGCGCGCGGGACGGCTGGTGGCGATCGGGCTGAAGGGGCTGGACGGCGCCGCCCTGGGCCGCGATCTGGCGGCGACGGTGGCGGGCGCGTGATGGCCGGGGAGCGAGGACGCGAGGCTCGGTTGAGCGCGCCCGCTTAGCGCCGGGTGGCCTGACCGGCGGTGCGGCGGCCGGCGGTGGTCGGGGGCTCGTCCATCAGGGCGGCGTCGATGTCCATGGCCGGGGCCTCGTGACCGAACAGGATGCGGTGGGTCACGGGGTCGTAGAAGCTCATCAGCGTCTTGACAAAGGGAATTAAGGGCACGCCAAGGGCCGCCGCCCAGGCCTCGTACCGGTCCGGCGGGATGCGTCCACGCCCGGCCTCGATCTGCGAGATGAACGTGTAGTACTCCACATCCACCAGGGTGGCCATTTGGCGCTGCGAAACCCCCCGCTGCTCGCGCAGGGACTTCAGCCAACGGCCCGCCGCCCGCCGCAGTTTCTGGGCGTCCGGACCGGCGCCTTGTTGGGGATGGGAATACACGGCACGCAAGCCCCTGTGGTTTGCCCAGGTGTTGGACCGGGACACGGCCCTTTGTGGCCGCACGAAGGCGACGCGATGAAGGCGACATTAGACCGGATCCGGCCCCCCTTCAACAGTTACTGTACAGCCTGGTCGCCAACACCCGCCGGCATCATGGCCTCGGTCCGTGAGGAATGGCCATGACCCCTATATATGGCTTGACAACGACGGCGCTAGGCCCAATTCGGGGAGACCCTGGGCGGGGCGGGCGCGGCTGTGGCCGCCGCAACGGGCCGGCGCGCCAGCCCGATGCGCCGCGACTCGGGGGCGGTTTCGGGGGCCGCCGTCAGGTGATATCAGCGGTCGGCGACACCGACGTCGACCGGGGGGTGGTGTATGGGCTTGCGCCGCAGGGCTTGGGCGAGCCTGGGCTTCAGTCTTCGGCAACCAGTGGCGTGATACAACGCGACGGCAGGGAAGACGACGGCGCGGACAACGGAGCAGGCCGTGAAGCGAACGTTTCAGAGTGAGCTGGACCGCGCGTTGCGCGCCTGCCGTGGCGTGTTCATGTCCATCTTTTTCTTTAGCTTCTTTATCAACCTTTTGATGTTCGTCGCACCGCTATACATGCTTCAGGTCTATGACCGCGTGCTGGCGTCCCGCTCCGAACCGACCCTGATCGCCCTGACTGTCCTGGCCGGCGCCATGCTGCTGGTGATGGGTGTGCTGGACGCCATCCGCGCCCGCATTCTCGTGCGCACCGGCGCCCGGCTAGACAACGAGGTGGGCGGCAGCCTGTTCTCGGCGGTGTTCCGTCGCAGCGTGGTCGCGCCGGGCGGCGGCCAGGCGCAGGCCCTGCGGGACCTCGACTCGGTGCGCGAGTTCCTGACGGGGCAGGGGCTGCTGGCCTTCATCGACGCCCCGTGGGTGCCGCTGTTCCTGGCCGCCGTCTACCTGCTGCACCCGTATCTGGGCGTGGTGGCGACCGGCGGCGCGGTGATTATCTTCCTCTTGGCCCTGACCAACGCGGTCTGGTCACGCAAACCCCTGCGCGAGGCCAACACGGCCAGCATCAACGCCAACAACTACGTGACCACCAGCGTGCGCAACGCCGAGGCCATGGAGGCCATGGGCATGATGCCCGGCATTCTGCGGCGCTGGTCCGACCGCCACCGCACGGTTCTGGCGCTACAGGCCCAGGCCAGCGACCGCGCTGGCGTCATCATGTCGGCGTCCAAATCGATCCGCATGTTCCTGCAGATCGCCATCCTCGGCACCGGCGCCTACCTGGCCATCCGCCAGATCGTCAGCCCCGGGACCATGATCGCCGCCTCGATCCTCATGGGCCGCGCCCTGGCGCCGGTCGAGCAGTCGGTGGCCCAATGGCGCAACCTGACCAACGCGCGGGCCGCCTACGGACGGCTGCGCGAGCTGCTGGCCACGACCCAGGTCTCGGACGAGCGCATGGCCCTGCCGGCGCCCGAGGGACACTTGACCGCCGAGCGCGTGATCGCCGGACCGCCCGAGTCGAAGATGGTGGTGCTGAAGGGCGTGTCGTTCGCGGTCAGTCCCGGCGAGGTGCTCGGCGTCATCGGTCCCAGCGCCGCCGGCAAGTCCACGCTGGCCCGCGTTCTGGTGGGTGTGTGGCCGCCCTTGCAGGGCGATGTTCGGCTGGACGGCGCCAGCCTGGCGCACTGGGACAAGATCGCCCTGGGGCAGCACATGGGCTACGTGCCGCAGGACGTTGAGTTGTTCGAGGGCACGGTGGCCGAGAACATCGCCCGCTTCAGCGACATCGACCCCGAGGCGGTGGTCGTCGCGGCCCAGCGCGCGGGCGTGCACGATATGATCCTGACCCTGCCCGAGGGCTATGACACCCAGATCGGGGCCGGCGGCGCCGTGCTGTCCGGCGGTCAGCGCCAGCGCGTCGCCCTGGCCCGCGCCATGTACGGCGAGCCGCAACTGATCGTCCTCGACGAGCCCAACGCCAATCTGGACTCGGACGGCGAGACCGCCCTCATGCACGCGATTCGGGGGCTGAAAGACGCCGGCAAGACCGTTATTGTCATCACCCATCGCCCGACGCTGCTGAACGCCGTCGACACCATCCTGATTCTCAAGGCCGGGGTGGTCGACGCCATCGGCCCGCGCCAGGAGATCCTGGCCAAGGTGATGCAGCCCCGCGCGGTTCGCGACGAGGGTCGGCCGCCCCCGCGCGCCGTGTCCGGCGGCGACGGCGCTTCTGGCGGTGCATCAGGCATGGGTGGGGGCGCGGGCGGACGCATGGGCTAGCACCGACTCCATCCGGTCCGGGAGGATGGCCCCGGCACGACACGATCCGGGCCAGTGTGCCCGCGGCCCCAGGGGCCACCGCGTTTTGCCCTCGGTTAAGGAGACCGCCGCGCGTTATGTCAAACCAAGGCAACATCGTTCCGCTGCAGGACCGTGGCCTGCCGGCCCGCACCGGCCCGGCGACACCGCCCAGTGAGCCGGAGCCGCCCACCAACCCGCGCCCCATCATCCTGATGGGCCTGCTGGTGGTGCTCGTCATGTTCGGTGGCCTGGGCACCTGGGCCGCCACCGCGCCGTTGGACAGCGCCGTCATCGCGCCGGGCACGGTGATCGTCGAGAGCAACCGCAAGACCATCCAGCACCTGGAAGGCGGCATCGTCGACGAGATCCTGGTCGACGAGGGCGACGTGGTCCAGCCGGGGGACATTCTCGTCCGTCTGGATGCCACCCGGGCGGGCGCCGAAGCCGCCGTCACGCGCAAAAACCTCGACGAGGCGCTGGCCCTGGAGGCTCGCCTGACGGCGGAGAATCAGCGCGCCGAGCGCGTGACGTTTCCCGAGGTCCTGACCTCGCGCGCCGATGATCCCGACGTGGCCGCCGCCATGGCCGGCCAGCGCGAGCAGTTCCTGGAAAGGAAGCGCTCACTGGACGGGCAGATCGCCATCCTCAATCAGCGCATCCAACAGTTCTCGCAGGAAATCGAGGGCTTGCGGGCCCAGCATGATTCCAAGCTGCGTCAGCACGAGATCTTCAAGGAAGAGCTTGTGGGCCTGCGGGAGTTGTACGAGAAGGGCTACTACCCCCGCACCCGCATCCTGGCCATGGAACGCGAGGTGGCCGATCTGGAAGGCACCATCGGCTCGACCCTGGCCGAGATCGCCCGCGCCGAAAAGGGCATCGGCGAGGCCGAACTGCAGATCATCCAGACCCGGCAGAAGTTCCGCGAGGAGGTGGTCGCCCAACTCCGCGAGGTGCGCAACGAGATCGGCCAGTTGCGCGAGAAGCTGGTGGTGACCCAGGATACCCTGGACCGCATCGACATCCGCGCGCCTCTCGCTGGGACGGTGCAGAATATGCAGGTCCACACGCAGGGCGGCGTCATCCGCGCCGGCGATCCGATCATGGAGATCGTGCCGCTGGACGACCGCCTGGTGATCGAGGGCCAGGTCTCGCCAGTCGACATCGACGCCGTGCACCCGGGGCTGGAGGCCGAGGTCCGTCTCAGCGCCCTGAAGCTGCGCAGCACCCCGATCATCCTTGGCGAGGTGACCACGGTTTCGCGCGACCGCATCGTCGACGAGCGCCGGGAAACCGCCTATTTCCGCATCGAGGTCGTCGTGCCCGACGAGGAACTGGCCAAGCTGGGCGAACAGTCGCTCAGCGCCGGGATGCCCGCCGACATCGTGGTCAAGATCGGCGAACGGACCATGCTCGACTACATCGTCAAGCCGATCACGGACTACTTCGCCAAGGCGTTCACGGAACAATAGGGCGCGCGGCGGACGCGAGGGGCTCATCCGACGGTTGCGGCTGGCTGCGCGTGTGTTGATTTGACCGGGGAGTAAGACGAAGCATGGTGCGCATCGGAATCGTCGGCTGTGGCGGTCGCATGGGCCGTGAACTTGTGCGACAGGTCCTGGAGACCGAGGGTGTGACCCTCGCGGGCGGCACGGAAAAGCCGGGCGGCGCGCTGGTGGGGGAAGACGTCGCCGCGCTGGCAGGCGTGCCGCCGTCTGGCATCCTGGTGACGGAAGATCCAACGGTCCTGTTCGACGCCGCCGACGCGGTGATCGATTTCACGACGCCGGCGGCGACCCTGTTGCACGCGACCATGGCCGCGCACACCGGCACGACCCTGGTGGTTGGCACCACCGGCCTGGACGACGCGGCCCTGTCCCAACTCGGCAAGATGGCCCGGCAGACGCGCATCGTTCAGGCGCCGAACATGAGCGTCGGCGTCAACCTGCTGTTCGCGCTGACCCGACAGGTCGCCGCGACGCTGGGGATTGAGTACGACATCGAGATCGTCGAGCACCACCACCGCCACAAGGTCGACGCGCCCTCGGGCACGGCGCTGGGCCTGGGCCGGGCGGCGGCGGCGGGGCGCGGTGTCGACCTGGACGCCGTCGCCGACCGCGCCCGCGACGGCCATACCGGCCCGCGCGAGGACGGCCACATCGGCTTCGCCGTGCTGCGCGGCGGCGATGTGGTGGGCGACCACACCGTGGTCTTCGCCGGCCCGGGCGAGCGCATCGAACTCACCCACAAGGCCAGCGACCGTGTGATCTATGCGCGCGGGGCGGTGCGCGCCGCCCAGTGGGCGGCGGACAAGCCGAACGGCCTGTATTCCATGGCCGACGTGCTCGGGCTGGGGTGAGGACCTGGCCGCGCGATGCGCTTGTAATCATGGCCATCCGCTCTAGGATGCCGCTCCATCTTCATCCCGGGGAGCGAGGAGCATCATGGCGGAGCAGGGCAGCGGGCCGGTCATCGGCGTCATCGGCGGATCGGGCCTGTATGAAATCGACGGCCTGACCAACACGCGGTGGGAGGCGGTGGACACGCCGTTCGGCCAGCCCTCCGACCAGCTTCTGTTCGGCGACCTGGACGGCCAGCGCATGGTGTTCCTGCCCCGGCACGGGCGCGGCCACCGGGTGCCCCCCTCTGGCTTGAACTTCCGCGCCAACATCGACGCCCTGAAGCGCGCCGGCGTGACCGAGATCCTGTCGGTCTCCGCCGTCGGCTCGCTGGACGCCGATCTGCCGCCCGGCACCTTCGTCATCGTCGACCAGTTCATCGACCGCACCTTCGCCCGCGAGAAGAGCTTTTTCGGCGAGGGGCTGGTGGCGCACGTCTCCATGGCGCACCCGACCTGCGGCCGCCTGGGCGACGCGGTGGAGGAAGCCTGCCGAGACCTGGATATTCCCCACCAGCGCGGCGGGACCTATCTGGTGATGGAGGGGCCGCAGTTCTCCACCCGGGCCGAGAGCGAACTTTACCGCGCCTGGGGTTGCGACGTCATTGGTATGACCAACATGCCGGAGGCCAAGTTGGCCCGCGAGGCGGAGATGTGCTATTGCACGGTCGCAATGGTCACGGACTACGACTGCTGGCATCCGGACCACGACCACGTCACCGTCGAGGCGATCATCAAGGTCCTGTTGGACAACGCCGACAAGGGTCGGGCGCTGGTCAAGGCGGTGGCGCCGCGCCTGTCCGGCCGAACGGACCCGTGCGAGAAGGGCTGCCATCACGCGCTCGACACGGCGCTGATCACCCACCCCGACGCCCGCGACCCGGCCATGTTGGCCAAGCTGGACGCGGTGGCGGGGCGGGTGTTGGGGTGACCTGGCTGGCTCTCAGCACTTTTTTTGCCAGGGAGACACGCGATGTCCCGGCCCGGCGGCACCAGAGCGGTTCCCCGCATCACGTATCTCAAGGTTCGCAACTACCGCGCCCTGAGGGATGTCGAACTGAAGGACGTGGCGCCTCTGACCGTGTTCGTCGGGCCGAACGGCAGTGGCAAGTCCACCCTGTTCGATGTTTTCGCCTTTCTCTCGGAGTGCTTCAACGAAGGGCTTCGGCGGGCCTGGGATCGCCGAGGCCGCTTCAAGGAACTGCGCAGTCGCGGCGCCGAGGGGCCAATCGAGATCGCGCTGAAGTTCAAAATCCCCGATGTGCCGCTGATCACCTACCGCCTAATCATTGATGAAGATGGGGGGCAGCCGATCGTCGCCGAGGAACGTCTGTCCTGGACCCGTGGCTCCAGAGGACGTCCCTTCGATTTCCTCTCCTATAGCGCTGGCAAGGGGTTCGCCATCAAGGCCGACCAGCCCGATCCCGACGCCGAGCGGGAGCACGAGGCCCTGGCCGCCCCCGATATGCTGGCCGTCAACACCCTGGGTCAGTTCGAGCGGCACCCCCGTGTGAAGGCCCTGCGGGAGTTCATCACCGGCTGGCACCTCTCTTACCTCTCGGCGACCGACACCAGGGGCACGCCGGAAGCAGGCCCGCACGAGCATCTATCCCGGTCCGGTGACAATTTGGCCAACGTCATCCAGTTCCTCCACGAACGCCATCCACGGACCCTGAACGTCATTCTGGCCCGGCTGACGCGGCGGGTGCCGCGACTCGAAACCGTGTCGGCCGATATCCTCGCCGATGGCCGGCTTCTGCTGCAGATCAAGGATGCCCCCTTCAACACACCAATTCTTGCCCGGTACGCCTCGGACGGAACGCTCAAGCTGCTGTCCTATCTGGTGCTGATGAACGACCCGGACCCCTTCCCGCTGATCGGGATCGAGGAACCGGAGAATTTCCTGCATCCGATGCTGCTCCACGAATTGGCCGAGGAGTGCCAGACGGCCAGCGCGCACAGCCAATTGATGGTGACCACCCATTCGCCGCAGTTCGTGAATGCCCTGAACCCGAAACAGGCCTGGGTGCTTTGGCGGGACAGGGATGGCTACGCCAAGGCAACACGAACTGATCACATCCGGGGCATCCCGGAGATGATGGAGGCTGGCGGCCAACTGGGCGCCCTGTGGATGGAAGGCTATTTCGGCATGGGAGACCCGGCTGGGGGCCCCGTCTGATGCAGCGGCAGATACACGTTCTATTAGAGGAACCGTCCGCCAAGGCGACCCTTGAGCACGTCCTTCCACGGCTGCTGCCGCCGGACATCCATCATCAATGCATCACGTTCCAGGGGAAACCGGACCTGCTGAAGCAGCTTCCAAATCGCCTGCGCGGCTATCGCAAGCGTCTGGACCATGAGCGCTTGCGCGTCGTCGTGCTCATCGATCGTGATCGGCAGGACTGTCTGGTCCTGAAGCGCCGGTTGGAAGACATGGCACGCGACGCGGGCTTGACCACCAGATCGAGTCGTGGTCCCGATGGCGATTACATCGTTCTGAACCGCATCGCGGTGGAGGAACTGGAGGCTTGGTTTCTGGGCGATGAAGCCGCCTTGCTCGCCGCCTACCCGCGCCTCAAGAAGGGTGTCACGCGTGCGAAATCAATCCGGTTTCCGGACGACGTGAAGGGTGGGACCGCCGAGGCACTGCACAGGGTGTTCAAGAGGGCGGGCTACTTCCAGGACAGCCACATGCCGAAGACCGATGTTGCCCGCAAAGTCGGGGACCACATGTCCGTTGCCCCGAACCACAACCGATCGCCAAGCTTTCAGGTCTTTCTTGCCGGTATGGCAGACCTTGTCCAACGCTTCTCGGAGGAGACGCCACCATGAAGGTCAACGGCACGCCCACCCGCACCATCTGGCTGGCCGAGGACGGCCACACGGTGGAGATCATCGACCAGACGCGCCTGCCGCACCATTATGAGGTCACCCAGCTGACCACGCTCGGCGACGCCTGTCGGGCGATCAAGGACATGCTGGTGCGCGGCGCGCCCCTGATCGGCGCCACGGCGGCGCACGGCATGGCGCTGGCCATGCGCGGCGATCCGTCCGACGTTGGGCTGACCACCGCCTACGACCGCCTGTTCGCCACCCGGCCGACGGCGGTCAACCTGCGCTGGGCGCTGGACGACCTGCGCGCGCGCCTGACCCCGTTGCCCCCCGAACAGCGCGCCGCCGCCGCTCGCGCCCGCGCGGTGGAGATCTGCGACGAGGACGTGGCCCTGAACGAGTCCATCGGTGACCACGGCCTCGCCGTCTTCCGCACCCTGTGGCAGCGAAAAGGCAAACCGGAGCGGTTCAACGTGCTGACCCACTGCAACGCCGGCTGGCTGGCGACGGTGGACTGGGGCACGGCGCTGGCGCCTATCTACAAGGCGCACGACGCCGGGATTCCGGTCCATGTGTGGGTGGACGAGACGCGGCCGCGCAACCAGGGCGCCAGCCTGACGGCGTGGGAACTGAACCAGCACGGCGTGCCGCACACGGTGATCGTCGACAACGCCGGCGGCCACTTCATGCAGCACGGCATGGTCGACGTGTGCATCGTTGGCACCGACCGCACGACGTCCACCGGCGATGTCTGCAACAAGATCGGCACCTACCTGAAGGCGCTGGCGGCCAAGGACAACGGCGTGCCGTTCTATGTCGCCCTGCCCAGCCCGACCATCGACTGGACGGTCCGGGACGGCGTGGCCGAAATCCCCATCGAGGATCGCGGCCCCGATGAGGTGCAGTGCCTGTGGGGCCGGCTGGAGTCGGGTGAGACCGCCTGGATCACGGTTACGCCAGAGGGCAGCCCGGCCGCCAACCCGGCCTTTGACGTGACCCCGTCACGGCTGGTGACCGGCCTGATCACCGAACGCGGTGTCTGCGCCGCCAGCGCCGAGGGCCTCGCCGGCCTGTTCCCGGAGCGGGCGGCGGCATAGCGGCAACATACAAGCGATTTCTTCGTGAGCGGCCGGAACTCGCACTCCGTCATTGCGAGGAACGAAGTGACGAAGCAATCCAGGGCGAATACATCATGAACATGCCCTGGATTGCTTCGCCCCGCCAGTTTCGCGAGGCGAAAAAGGCGGGGCTCGCAATGACGGGTTTTGTGCGGGCCTCTACCCGGGGGGCCGTCTCGACGATGGGCGCCCGTTCACCCGATTGCCCTGTGCCGAGCGCGGTTGTCCCTTCCCCCACCGCCCCTTGGTCCCTATAGTCCGCCCCTTCCCCCAGCCGCCCGGAGGCATCGGACCAGGCGGCCCCATCGCTCGCCCCATCGCTCGAAGGCAAGGACCAGGCGACCATGACCCAGGCATCCGTCTCTTCCGTTCCCACCACCGCGCCCGGCGCCGACCCCGATCGCATCGGCGTCATGATCTGCGGCCACGGCAGCCGCGACGACGCGGCGGTCGAGGAGTTCAATCGGCTCGCCGTGCACCTGCGCGAGAAGTTCCCTGACGTCCCGGTGGAAAGCGGATTCCTGGAGTTCGCCCGCCCGATCATCCGCACCGGCCTGGAAAAGCTGAAGGCCGCCGGGGTCACCCGCATCCTGGCGGTGCCGGGCATGTTGTTCGCCGCCGGTCACGTCAAGAACGACCTGCCGTGGGAGATCAACAGCTTCGCCGCCGAGAACCCCGACCTGCGGGTCGAGTTCGGCCGCGACCTGGGCATCGATCCGAAGCTTCTGAAGGCCGCCCGCGCCCGCATCGAGGAGGCCGAGGCCGCCGCCCCCACCCAGGTCGACCGCAAGGACACTTTGTTGATGGTGGTGGGGCGCGGCACCAATGACTCCGACGCCAATTCCAACATCAGCAAGGTGGCTCGCATGTTGTGGGAGGGCCTGGGTGTCGGCTGGACCGAGGTTTCGTATTCCGGCGTCACCGCGCCATTGGTTGATGCCGGGCTGGCGCACGCCGCCAAACTGGGCTACCGGCGCATCATCGTCTTCCCCTACTTCCTGTTCACCGGCGTTCTGGTGCGGCGCATCTACGACTGGGCGGACGAGGCCGCCGCCGCCCATCCCGAGATCGAGATCCTCAAGGCGCCCTACCTGAACGACCATCCGTTCGTGATCGAAAGCTTCGTCGACCGCGTCAACGATATCCTGGCCGGCACCACGGCCATGAACTGTCAGCTCTGCAAGTACCGGGAACAGGTGATCGGCTTCGAGGGCGATGTCGGCGCCGTCCAGGCGGGGCACCACCACCATGTGCGTGGCGCCGGCACGGACGCCGATCATGGTCATCATCACGACCATGGCCATGGCCATGGGCACCATCATCACCATCACCACCATAACTGAAACGGGCGTCGGGCCGAGCCCGTCGGCCGCCCCTGCAGCGCCACCCCACGCATTCAAGCTTCCGGGGGAGGGGGGGCAGAGTGGCGCGCCGGTCGGCGCCCCATGGGCTTGAACGGTCGCACTCGATGACCTTTGGTATGCACCCGGCCGCGAAATCGATACGCTGATGGAACGCCAATGACAGACGATTGGAACGCACTGCCATGACGGCCAGAAGCACGCCGGTGTTCGTGGTCCTCAACCAGACCGGCCTGGCAACGGCGCGGCGCATCGCCCCCATCCTGCCCGGCGCCGAGGTGCACGGCCTGATGGGCCGGGTCGAGGGGGCGGACGCCGTGTTCACCGGCACCGTCGAACACCTGCGGGCGCTGTTCCGGATGGGGCGGCCGATCCTCGCCCTGTGCGCCAGCGGCATCATCATCCGCGCGCTGGCGCCCTTGCTGTTGGACAAGCGTGCCGAGCCGCCGGTGCTGGCGCTGGCGGCCGACGGCTCGTGCGTGATCCCGCTGCTGGGCGGGCACGTGGGCGCCAACGCCCTGGCGCAGCGCCTCGCCGCGTCGTCCGACATGCCGGTCTGCCTGACCACTGCCGGCGACGTGGCGGCCGGTGTTGCCCTGGATGCCGTGCCCGACGGCTGGCGGATCGAGAACCCGCAGGCGGCGCGCCCGGCCATGGCGGCGCTGATCGACGGCGAGCCGGTCGGCCTTTCCAGCGACGTCGACGATGGCTTGCTTGCCTGGCTGACGGGCGGCGCCGCGCCGTTTGTCCGGGTGGCGACCGAAGACGACGCCGGTGCCGACATTCCGGTCGTGTGCGTCTCCGACCGCCTGGACCCCGCCCCGGCCGACCGCCCCGACGACCCCGCGCAGAAGGCGGCGCCCCTGATCCTGCGCCCGCCGACCCTGGCCCTCGGCGTCGGCTGCGCGCGCGGCTGCCCGCCCGGCGAGCTTGAGAACCTGGCGCGCGAGGCGCTGGCGCACGGCGGCCTGTCGGTGGACTCGGTGGCCTGCGTGGTCTCCATCGACGACAAGACCGACGAGCCGGCCGTGCTGGCCCTGGGCGCGACGCTGGGGGTTCCGGTGCGGTTCTTCGACGCCGCGACGCTGGAACGCGAGGCCCCCCGGCTGGCCAACCCGTCCGAGACGGTGTTCCGCGAGGTGGGCTGCCACGGCGTTTCGGAGGGCGCGGCGCTGGCCGCCGTCGGGCCGGCCGGCACTTTGGAGGTTCCCAAGCGCAAGAGCCTGCACGCCACCTGTGCCGTGGCGCGCGCGCCGGCCGGCATTACGCCCGATCTGGTGGGCCGCCCGCGCGGCACCCTGTCCATCGTCGGCATCGGCCCGGGGGCCGACGCCTGGCGCACGCCCGAGGCCAGCGCGGCCATCGCCGCCGCCACCGATCTGGTGGGCTACCGGCTGTATCTCGACCTGCTCGGCGAGGCGCAGGTCGGCAAGGCCCGCCACACGTCGGAACTCGGCGCCGAGAGCGAGCGCACGGCCCTGGCCCTGAACCTGGCGGCAAAAGGGCGGCGCGTGGCCCTGGTGTGCTCGGGCGATCCGGGCATTTACGCGCTGGCGACGTTGGTGTTCGAGACCATGGAGCGGGAGGACCGCACCGACTGGAACCGGATCGCCATCACGGTCTGCCCCGGCGTATCGGCCATGCAGGCCGCCGCCGCGCGGGTGGGGGCGCCGCTGGGGCATGACTTCTGCGCCATCTCGCTGTCGGACCTGCTGACGCCGGCCGAGGTGATCGAACGCCGCCTGGCCGCCGCCGCCGAGGGCGATTTCGCCGTGGCGCTGTACAACCCGGTCTCGCGCCGGCGCCGTGACCTGCTGCCGCGCGCGCGGGAGATCCTTCTACAACACCGACCGGCTGAGACGCCCGTCGTCCTCGCCCGCAATCTGGGGCGCACGGGCGAGGACGTGGCGGTCACGACGCTGGCGGACCTCGACGTCGCCGACGTGGACATGCTGACCACGGTGTTGGTCGGCTCCAGCGAGACCCGCCGGTACGGATCCCGCGTCTACACACCGCGCGGGTACGCTCGCAAACGCCTGCCGGGCGCCGCCGCTCTCCAGCCGGACCCGGAGCAGGACACGTGACCGTCCACTTCATCGGTGCCGGCCCCGGCGCGCCCGACCTGATCACCGTGCGCGGGCAGGCGCTGATCCGGCGTTGCCCGGTGGTTCTGTACGCCGGGTCTCTGGTGCCGCGCGCGGTGCTGGACGAGGCGGCGCCCGACGCCCGCATCGTCGACACCGCGCCCCTGCACCTCGACCAGATCATGGCGGAGATACGGGCCGCCCACGACGCCGGCCATGATGTGGCCCGGGTGCATTCGGGAGACCCCGGCCTGTACGGTGCCATTGGCGAGCAGATCCGGCGGCTGGACGCCCTGGGCATCCCCTGGGAGATCGTGCCCGGTGTGCCGGCCTTCGCCGCCGCCGCCGCCACCCTGGGCCGCGAGCTGACCCTGCCCGGCGTGTCGCAAACGGTGATCCTGACCCGCACCGCGACCCGCAGTTCGGCCATGCCGGCCGGCGAGGATCTGGAAACGCTGGGGCGCGGCGGCGCGACCCTGGCCATCCACCTGTCGATCACCAACCTGGCCAGCGTGGTCCGCGACCTGACGCCGCACTATGGGGCGGACTGCCCCGTGGCCGTGGTCCATCGCGCGTCCTGGCCGGACGAACAGGTGCTGACCGGCACGCTGACCACCATTCGGGACACGGTAAAGGCCGCCGGCATCACCCGCACGGCGCTGATCCTGGTGGGGCGGGTGCTGGATCCGGAGGCGGCGTTCTCCGACAGCCGGCTCTATGCCGCCGACCACCATCACGTCCTGCGGCCGCGCTCCGGTTGACCGCGCGCATGGCGCGGACATAGTACAGCCATCATGTTCGGGGACATCCGGTCTAGTCGCACTGTCTCCGCCGCCCGACGATGGAAGCCCGCCATGTCCCGCTCCGTTCCCCTGTCCGCCCTGGTCTCCGCCCTCGTCCAACAGCCGTGGAGTTGGTTCCACGTTGCCTGGACCCATCCCGTGGCCATGATCTGCATGGTCCTTGGCCTTGTGGCGATGACGCTTGAGAACGTCGGTGTGCCCGACGTGGCGGTGTTCGGCGAGGCCGTCACCCTGCGGTACCTGGTCGACATCGGGCTGATGATCGCCGGTGTCGGGTTTTTCGGTGCCCTGGCCACGGAATGGGGCCTGCGCCGCACCGGCTGGTGGCCCCGCCAACAGCGCCTTTTCGCCACCGCCGTCATCGTCGGCGTCGGCGCCTTTTCGCTGTACGGGATGCCCGACGCCTTTCTGGCGCGCCTGTACCCCTATCTGTTCTGGCAGGGGGCGGCCATTGCCCTGACGCTCTACTTCGCCTTCCGCCCGCCGCGCGAGGCGCCACCGGAAACCGCCGCGTTGGTCGGCTGGTATGGCGGGCTGCGGGTGATGCTGAGCGCCGGAACCACGTGGCTGCTGGCGAGTCTCCTGGGGGCGGGCGTGACGGTGGCGCTGTTCGCGCTCGACGAACTGCTGGGGATCGACATGCCCGACGAGGTGATCGTCGAGGTGTGGATCCTGGCCTACGGGCTGGTGTGGCCGATGGCCTTCCTCGCCGGGGCCGAGCGCGCCCTGCCCGAAGACGTGCGCGACCGCCCGCCCATCCCGGAAACACCGCCCCGGTGGATCGCCGTCACCGTCGGCTGGGCGCTGATCCCGCTGGCCCTTCTGTATCTCGCGATCCTGTACGTCTATCTCGTGCAGCTTATGTTCGGCATGGCCACCGACCTGGTCAGCGTGGCCGGCCTGAACGCGGCCTATCTGGCGTTCGGCGTCGCCACCCACACCGCCGCCCTGCCGTTGGCGCGGGCGGGCAATACCCTGGCCCTGGTCTACCGCCGGATCTTCCCCTGGAGTATCCCGCTGCCGCTGTCGGCGCTGATCTGGGCGGTGTCGGTGCGCCTGTTCGAGTACGGCATGACCGAGCCGCGCGCGATCCTGACGGTCGTCGTGCTGTGGCTGGGGTTGCTGCTGTTGGTGTGGATGGTGCGCGGGGCGGCCGCCGGTCCGGCGACGCCGGTCGGCCTGTTGGGGGTGTTGCTGCTGTTCTCGGGCAACGGCCACTGGGGCGCGCAGGCGCTGTCCATGGGCAGCCAGTACCGCGCCTTGAACGGCCTGTTGCAGGAGCACGGCATGATCAACGAGGCGGGGCAGGCCGTGCCCGCCGACGAGACGGTGCCCGACGACGATCAGGCCCGCATGGCCGCCCTGCTCCATTTCTTCGAGGACCGGGGCAGCAACTTCCGGCTGGCGGCCCTGTTCCCCGACGACCATATGACCGCACCGGAGCGGATCGCCTACCTGGACATCGACCGGCGGACGGTCGCCCTGGACCGCCAGGAGCGGTTTGCCGTGAACGTCGAACCGCCCAGGAACGCCGTCGCGGTGACCGGGTTCGACACGGTGGTCCGCCTCACAAAGTATGGCGCGGGGTTGGATGATGGCCATCCGATCCAGGTCGGCCCTGTTTCGCTGGTGTTCGATGGTCCGTCCGTCACCGTGCACCCGGACCCGGCAAGCGGGGCGGCGGGACCGTTGCTCCGGTTGGACTTGACGCCGGTGGTGACCACCGCCTTCGAGACCCGCGCCGGATCCGGGGAGCCGGACGTGGGCTATGTCGATCTGCGGCCCGAGGCCATGCAGGTGGACGCCGGGGACGGGGCCGGCTGGCGGGCGCGGCTGGCGGTGGATCAGCTTGTGGTGTGGCACGACGGCCGGGAGGCAGCCGACGGCGCCACGATTCACGGGCTGGAGGGCCTGTTGCTGCTCGACGCGCCGGACGGCCAGCCGTAACGGGTCGCGCAACCCAATCGTGCCGTACCAGACTCGGGCCGCGATCCCGCTGTGGCGCGAATCGGTCGCGCGCCTTGGATCGTCAGGCCAGATGATGTGAGCCGGTATCGCCCGGACGCGGCGCATATTGTTTATGCCGTGTGCATTGACCGAGGCCGACGGTCAGAATTACGAAAAACGAAGAATCCTTCGCATACACGAAAAAGGCGTTAAACCGGTTCGACACCATCAGATATAGGGGGCATCGGCGGATGTCTCGGTTTTCCTCCACTAAATGGTGGAGGGATGCCCAGCGATTTTCCAAACGCCGCCCGCCTTTCCTCCACCAAATGGTGGAGGGATGCCCAGCGAACTTCCAAACGCCGCCCGCCTTTGCTCCACCAAATGGTGGGGTAACCATCAGATGGATAGAATTCTTCTCAACTTTTCGAAAAACTGTGAGCAGCAGGACCGCTTGGGGCGCAAACAGAAGGTGGCGTGCAGTGCGGCTGCGTTGGCCGAGGGCGTGGCTTTGAGGGACCGACGTCCACCGGATTGTCCGACACGATGGGTCGGAACCGAATCCTTGGAACGGGTCCTGGCTGTATTGGGTCAGCGCGCATCTGCAGGCGATACGCCGATGCCTGAGGACCGTGAAAGCAGCACCGTGAACGCGCGGAAGTTTTTTTTGTCATCGGCTGGGGGGGGTGACTCTGCGGTCGATGGATGACCACACGGCGGACCGCCCGCTTGACGGGGCGTCCCGAACGACCAAACGAGACAGGAGACCACCATGACACTGATGAAGAAGGCGGCTTTGTTCGCGGGCGCGGCCGCGCTGGGCGGCGTGTTGGCTTCGGCCCCGGCGCAGGCGGCGGTTGTCGACATGTACCACGGGACCACGGGTGAATACGCCACCTACCGTGGCCACGAGACGACGTTCTGGACGGGCAAAATTCTCAAGTACGAGGAGGACTTCGAGGACGAGACCCTTGGGGTGTCCGAAACGATTGCGACCTCGGGCCCCGGCGTCGGAACGTTTACGTCGACGGTGGCCGGGCAGCACGACAAAAAGATCGGTATCTTTGACCAAACCGGGCCGCAGGACGGCTACAATGCCGCGAGCCACGGTCGCTATGATGTCACCAACGGTATCTCCAACAATGGGCGGTGGCTTGATAGTTACGATTCCAAAGAGGTCACCTGGACCCTTACCAGCCTGACGTCGTTCGACTCGATCTCCTTCTGGATGACGGACGTGAACGACGTCAACGGGTCGCTCACCTTCAATGAGGGCGCGGGGAGCACCGAAACGATCATCGAGTTCCCCGGCGCCGGTGGCTCCGCCAGCAATGCGTCTCTGTTCTTCATCAGCATCGTCCTGGACGCGGCCGTGACGGAATTCACCTTCGAGGCGGCATCCAGTACCGATGGGTGGGGTATCGACGACATCAAGGTTGGCGCCACGCCGCTGCCGGCCGCCGCGTGGTTCATGCTGACGGCGCTGGGCGGCCTCGTCGGCACCCGCTGGCTGAAGCGTGATGGCGCGGCCCAGAACGCGTAACACAACACGCATCGTATCCCCCACACGACTGTGCCGGGGGCAACGCCTCCTCAAGATGGGGCGATGAAACGGGAAAGGGGGCCTTCGGGCCCCCTTTTCTGCTTCAACACGGGAGTCTGGGGGTGTTGGCCCTGGCCCAGGTCGCCGGATAAAGACCTTCGTCGAAAGGGGAATGAACCGCCCCGGATTCGCCGGAGGCTCCAGAGTTCGACAGGATCGAGCCATGAGCAAGGCCCCGGCCGTGGTGGAGCGCAAGCCGATCATCGTCTGGTCGTGCGTTTGGCAGGCAGGCCTGTCCGCCATCATGAGGTAGGCACTTGCATGGAACATGTGTGGTTGACGCACAGACCGTGCCGGCCTATAAAACGCGCTTTCCGAACGAGGGACGAAGAGCCCAGGGCACCTTTTTGCCCGGCGGGTGCGACGGCCGTCGCGATGCGCCGTGACCGGTCTTCGGAGTCCCGACCTCTTCGACACCACCCTCTCACGAGCACAGGGAAAGCGAGCATCCATGGCCAATCATAAGTCGGCGAAAACGCGAATCCGCCGCAACGACCGCCGTTTCGCCATCAACCATTCCCGTATCAGCCGCATCCGCACCTTCATCAAGAAGGTGGAAACGGCCCTGGCCACCGGCGACGCCGAACAGGCCCGCGCCGCCTTTCGCGTGGCGCAGCCGGAAATTCATCGCGGCGTGACCAAGGGTGTCCTGCACCGCAACACGGCCGCTCGCAAGATCGCGCGCCTGTCCGCGCGGGTGAAGGCGCTGGACAGCTAACGTCCGGCGCGCCAATGCGCGGCGGCGGAGCGGAGCGTGGACAGCGGGCCGGTGTGGGGCCCGCTGATTGTAGTATGGAGCCGGTCGTCCGATGAGCGGCAACCTCGCCAGACCCTTCGCCAAGACATCCGCCAAGAGCCGGGCGCGCCCGCGCGGGTGGTGGATTCCGTACGCCTTCGTGGCCGGCTTCGCGGTGGTGCTGATCGCCAACGGGACGCTGCTCTATTTCGCCCTGACGACGTTCTCCGGCCTGTCCACCCAGCAAGCCTACGTCAAGGGGCTGGCCTACAACGACCGCGTGGCCGACGCCCAGGCCCAGGCCGCCCTCGGCTGGTCGTGGGACATGGACCTTGTGGCCGTCGATGTGCCCCAGACCGATCCAACGCGCCGCATCGCCACGGTGCGCGCCAGCGGTCGCGACGCCGCCGGAAACCCGCTGGATGGCGCGGCCCTGACGGCGACCATCCGGCGGCCGACCGAGCAGGGCTTCGATCAGACGGTGACTCTCCCGCCCGTCGGGCCTGGCGCCTACGAGGCCCGCGTCTCCCTGCCCAAACCGGGGCAGTGGGACATTCTGCTGACGGCGCGGCGGAATGACGATGTGTTCACAGTGCGACGCCGGCTCATGGCGGAGTGACACCCGTGATGGACACCGCCGCCCAGGCCGGGACGGAGACCTGCCGCCATTGCGGCGACCCCGTCGGACCCGGTGCGGCGGCGGCCGGTCACGCGGGGTTTTGTTGCCCGGGCTGTGCCGCGGCGTATGAACTGGTGAACGGCCTGGGGCTCGACCGCTATTACGAGCGGCGCTGCCTGGACCCCGAGGTCCGCTCTCTGAAGCCGGAGACCGAACCCGGCGCGATCCCGGACTACGCGGTGCATGTCACCACCACCGACAGCGGCGAGGCCAGCCTGTCTCTGCTGGTCGAGGGGCTGCATTGCGCGGCCTGCGTGTGGCTGATCGAGCGCCTGCTGGCGCGCCAGCCGGGGGTAACCCATGCCCGCGTGAACATGACGACGCGGCGGCTGACCCTGCGTTGGGTGCCGGAGACGGGCGAAGCCGGGACCGACGCCCCCGACCTGGGGGCGCGGCGCATTCTCGACCCCGTGCTGACGGTGGGCTACCGGCTGGTGCCCTACGATCCGGAGACGGTGGAGCGCGACACCGACCGCACCGAACGCACGCTGTTGCGCGCCATGGCCGTCACCGGCTTCGCCGCCGGCAACGTCATGCTGTTCTCCGTCGCCGTCTGGTTCGGCGGCGATATGGGACCGGCCACCCGCGACTTCATGCACTGGCTGTCGGCGTTGATCGCCCTGCCGGCGATCGCCTACGGCATTCGTCCGTTCGCGCGCTCGGCCGTCACCGCGCTGCGGGCCGGCCGCGCCAACATGGACGTGCCGATCACCCTGGCCGTGCTGCTGGCCGCCGGCATGAGCGTGTGGGAGACGGCGCGCGGCGGGCCACACGCCTATTTCGACGCGGCGGTCATGCTGCTGTTCTTCCTGCTGATCGGTCGCTTCCTGGACAGCCGGGCGCGCGGCCGCGCGCGCTCGGCGGCCGAGCGTCTTCTGGCGCTGGGGGGCGCGGCCGTCACGGTGATCGATCCCGATGGCCATGCCCGGTCCGCGCGGCCGCACGAGGTGCCGGTGGGCGCGACGGTGCTGGTGGCCGTGGGCGAGCGGGTGGGCGTCGACGGTGTGGTGGCCGAGGGCGTGAGCGACCTGGATGTCAGCCTGATCACCGGCGAGACGGTGCCCGCCCGCGCCGGGCCGGGCGACCGTGTCTTCGCCGGCACGCTGAACCTGTCGGCGCCGGTGCAGGTGCGCGTGGACGCGGTTGGCGAGCGCACCCTGCTGGCCGAGATCGTGCGCATGATGGAGGTGGCCGAGCAGGGCCGCGCCCGCACCGTCGCGCTGGCCGACCGGGTGGCGCGGCTGTACGCGCCGGTGGTGCATCTGCTGGCCCTGGCGGCGTTCCTGGGCTGGTGGCTGGCCGGCGGGCTGCCCTGGCAGGAGGCGGTGTTGATCGCGGCGGCGGTGCTGATCATCACCTGCCCGTGCGCGTTGGCGCTGGCGGTGCCTGTGGTGCAGGTGATCGCCAGCGGCCGGTTGCTGCGCGCCGGGGCGTTCCTGAAGGCCGCGACGGCGCTGGAACGGCTGACCGAGGCCGACACCGTGGTCCTGGACAAGACCGGAACCCTGACCGTCGGCCGCCCGGCGCTGGTGACCGGCCCGGGGCAGGGCTGGACGCCGGACGACCTGCGGCTGGCCGCCGGCCTGGCCGCCAGCAGCCGCCATCCCCTGGCCCGCGCCGTCGCCGCCGCGTGTCCGGACGCGCCGGCCGTGACGGGCGTCCGCGAGCATCCGGGCGA
>JGI12109J20283_10018349_pt1 | contig 60116 bp, 48 predicted proteins | sample ElkSlonscriptome_12_FD_20283 | JGI IMG/M metagenome (IMG submission 20283) | reverse complement strand
GGGCGGGGGTGGAGGGGGGCGTGGGGCGGGCGGGGGGCGACGGATCACGCCCGTAGATCGGGCGTTTGAACTGACCCGGCGTCTCGGGACGCCTACGACATCGGGCCGGCGCGGGAGCGCGCCGGCCCGTTGTTTTTTCGTCGATGGATGCGATCGCCGTCCGCGGTCGGCGCGGCGGAGATGCTGGGAGTGGCGTCGGTCTCAGCGGTTGTCGACGTCGGCGATTTCGTTCTGTCGGAGGAGAGCGCGGAGGGCGGCGATGTCGTCGGCGTCGTTATCGCCGTCGCTGTCGAGGTCGGCTTCGCAGATGTAGTCGCCGCCCGGCGCGAGTGATTCGAAGGCGTAGAGGTCGTCGGCGTCGACGACGCCGTCGAGGTTGACGTCTCCCGGTTCGCCGCCGAGCTGGGCGACGATGCGTGTGACCGACTGGTTGACGAAGACGCCGCGGGGCCGTTCCTGAGCGACGACGGTGAAGGAGTGTTCGGAGCCGCTGAGGCCGGAGACGGGGAAGAGGAAGAGGCCGCGGTCGCGGTCGATGGCTTTGTCGGCGGGGGTGAGGGGTGGGAGGGGGGCGCCGTCGGGGAGGTCGACGAAGACCCAGACGTCGGTGACGGTGCGGTCGGGGTTGGAGACGACGAGGGTGCCGCTGCCGGTTTCGCAGGTGATGCGTGAGGCGTCGACGTCGACGGAGGGCGCCTCGTTGTCGACGTAGAGGACTTCGCGGAGGTCTTTGTAGATGGCGTCGCCGGCGTCGCGTTGGCGGAAGACGACGGCGTTGAGGTAGTTGTAGCCTTCGGTGAGGAGGGTGGTGTCGATGGTCTGCTGGTAGACGCCGTTGGTGGCGCCGGGGTTGGAGAAGAGGGGTTGGTTGACGTCGAGGAAGAACTCCCAGCCGGCGAAGTCGCCGCTGGTGATGTCGATCTGTCCGTTGGCGTTGAGGTCGGTGAACCCGCGTGCGAAGCGGAAGAGGGCGTTGTCGTCGGTGTTGGCGCCGGCGAAGGGTGCGGCGGTGGTCTGGACGTCGACGGTGATGGCGGGGGACTGGACGAGGGTGGCGGTGGAGAGCACGCGTCCCCAGCGGGCGGTGCTGGCGGGGGAGGGTGGGAGGACGGCGGCGGCGGGTGAGACGGTCATGGTCGCTTCGGGTCGGGGCGGGCCGTAGATGACGTAGCCCTTGTGGTGCTCACCGCTGGAGGAGGCGTTGCGGGGCACGCGGATGGTGACGGCGCCGGAAGCGCCGACGGTGAGGGTGGAGGGGATGTCGTTGGAGGGATCGACGGCGGGGTCGTCGGCGTTGCCGGTGAGTTCGACGAGGACGGTCCCTTGCGGGAAGCCGGTGCCGACGGTGCGCTGGTCGAAGCCGGCGTCGTAGCGGTCGTTGACGCCGACGACGACGTTGCCGCGGCCGGTCGAGCCCTGTCGGCGTTCGAAGATGAGCACGTCCTGGTTGGAGACGGCGTTGGTGAGTGGGATGAAGTCGCCGCGTGCGTATTCGTTGGAGATGGTGACGAGTGTGGTCATGGTGTCGTTGAGCGAGACGCCGTCTTTGTCGAGTCCGAGGGCTTCGGGGCTGCCTTCGCGGGGCCAGAAGCCTCGGAAGGCGAAGCGGTCGTGCATCTCGCGGGAGTTGTAGTAGACGATGGCGGGCCCGGGGCGCATGAGGACGTAGGCGTGGGCGTGCCAGGCGGCGCGGTCGTCGGCGGGGATTCCGGGTGCGTTGCCGCCGTCGCCGTTGGATCCGTTGTCGTGTGAGTAGACGTGGTTGACGCCGAGGCTGCCGTTGTTGAAGCCGTCGACGTTGTCGAGGTGCTGGTCGAGGACGGTCTGCCAGGAGTTGAAGCCTTTGGCGTTGACGAGTTCGCGGAGTCGGCCGGCGCCGTTGAGGTCGAGGGCGTCGCGGTTGCCGAAGCCGTCTTTGCGCGTGAACTGTGAGATGAAGTTGTTGTCGGCGACGGCTTCGCCGAAGCTGAAGGGCGTGCCGGTGGTGCCGTCGGGCTTGTTCCAGCGGTCGAAGACGGCGGCGTCGAAGAAGTCGTTCCAGAAGGCTTGTGGGACGTGCTTGATGGCGTCGAGGCGGAAGCCGTCGACGTTGAACTCTTCGAGCATCCACTGGGCGTGGCGCATGAGGAGGCCGGTGGTGTTGTCGGTGATGGGGTCGCCGGCCATGGGGTCGGCGGTGTTGAAGGGGTAGATGGTGAATTGCTGCCCGTTGGCGGGGTTGGTGAAGACTTTGGGCGCGAGGTCGCGGTCTGGGTAGAAGCGTCGGTTATCGGGATCGACGCGGTTGAAGAGCGAGCCGCCCGGGATGTTGTCGGGGTCGTTCTCGTCGACGGGATGGCGGACGAACTGGTTGTTGGAGAACTGATCGATGTCGATGAGGGCGACGAGGTCTCCGTCGAAGAGGTTGTAGTTGAAGCCGCCGGGGTTTTCGGATTGGAGGAAGCCGCTGCTGTTGCCGCCGTGGAAGTCGCCCCAGTTTTCGGTGGGCTGTTTGAAGTCGCCGAAGCCGCGGGGTCCGGTCCAGAAGCCTGGGTAGCCGCCCTGGTCGTAGAGGAAGAAATTGGAGGTGGAGCGTCCGGAGGCGTGGTTGAGGATGGTGTCGACGTAGACGTTGGCGCCGGCGAGGTGGAACTCTTCGATGGCGGCTTTGAGGTCGGCCTCGGTGCCGTAGATGGTGGGGTCGTTTGGCGAGCCGGCGAAGAACTTGTCGAACTGGTCGAAGCCGGGGGAGGAGGGGTCGTTGGCCTTCATGACCGGCGGGAGCCAGGTGCCGGAGTAGCCGGCGAGGAAGAAGTCGGGCATCCGGTTTTCGACCTGGTTCCAGGAGTTCTCAAACCACTGCAGGAGAACCGTGTCGGCCGAGGCGGGCGCGGCGGCGCCGGCGAGGGAGGCGAGCAGGACGGCGGCGGGAAGCGTGGAACGACGCGGCATGGCGACCTCTGTGTGAATGAGAAAGGGTGATCTGTGGATGCAGCAGCGAGACGGCCCCGACGCGGCGAGCGGACCCCGGAAGTGGCGGGTCGGGTCGCGGTGAGGACGGTGGGATAATATTGCCGTCAAAGCGCGGCTAGTAAACTGCTTTACTCCGAAAACCGAACGTCGGTTCGCCCCCGATTTCAGCCTGCAATCGGCCGGGTTCGCCCAAATCGCCCTGCGTGGAGGCGGGAGGTCCGAGAACACGGGAGCCGGCGGCGGATCAGACGTGTTGGGAAACGGCGTGCGCGGCCGGCGACCCCGTCAAACACCGGACGACGCGAGGGAGGCGCGAGCGGAGATCGGACCGCGGCTGGCGCGTGGTCGAAGCGGCGGTCAGACCAGCAGGGTGGCCGGCTTTTCGAGGTAGCTGCGGAGGGTTTGGAGGTATTGGGCGGCCATGGCGCCGTCGATGACGCGGTGGTCGGAGGAGAGGGTGAGGTCCATCATGGAGCCGACGACGATGTCGTCGTTTTCGTCGACGATGGGCTGCTTCTGGGCGGAGCCGACGGCGAGGATGGAGGAGTTTGGCGGGTTGATGATGGCGGTGTAGTGGGCGACGCCGTACATGCCGAGGTTGGAGATGGTGAAGGTGGCGTCGGCCATTTCCTCGATGGAGAGTCCCTTGTCGCGAGCCTTTGCGGCGAGGCGTTTGGTCTCGGCGGAGATCTGGCGGAGTCCGATCTGGTCGGCGTTGCGCATGGTGGCGACGACGAGGCCGCCGGCGGCGCCGGGGAGTGCGATGGCGACGCCGACGTTGACGGCGCCGTGGAGTTTGATGGACTTGCCGTCGGAGCCCCAACTGGCGTTGACGAAGGGGTGATCGTGAAGCGAAAGGGCGGCGGCGCGGACGATGAAGTCGTTGACGGTGAGCTTGACGCCCTGGCCGGCGAGTTGTTCGTTGAGTTCGGAGCGTAGCGCGAGCAGGGCGTCGGCGCGGACTTTGACGGTGACGTAGTAGTGCGGCGAGGACTGCTTGGACTCGAGCAGGCGCTTGGCGATGGTGGCCCGCATGTTGTTGAGGGCGATGGTGGAGTCTTCGAGGGTGGAGCCCGGCATGGGGAGGGGCTGCGGGGCGGGTCCGTAGGAGGGGACCTGCATGGGTTCGGCGGCGGGGCCGGCGGTGGCGCCGCCCGCTTCGACGAACTGCTCGACGTCTTTTTGGACGATGCGGCCGGATGGGCCGGTGCCGCGGACGCGGGTGAGGTCGACGCCGCGTTCTTTGGCGATTTTCTTGGCGAGCGGGGAGGCGAAGATGCGTCCCGCGCGGTCGCCCGCGGCGGCGCCGAGTTCGGCGTGAGCGGCGGCGTGGCCGTTGCCGGCTGCGGCGGCGCCCTGGGCGGCGCGCTGGTCGGCGAGGGTGTCTTGTTGTGTGCGTTGCTCGGCGTCGCCGCCGGTGGGCTGACCTGGGCCGGAGGCTTGCTCGGTGCCCGCGCCGGTGTCGGCGTCGGCGGCGCCGCCCGCACTTGCACCGCCGCCACTTGCACCGCCCCCGCTTCCACCGCCGCCGGCCGCCGCGCCGGCCATGGCGTTCTGCTTCACCTCGGCGGGGTCTTCGCCTTCTTCGGCGAGGATCATGATGGCTTTGCCGACCTCGACGGTTTCGCCTTCGCCGAGGAGGACGGCGGCGACGACGCCGTCGTCGAAGTTCTGGAGCTCCATGGTGGCCTTGTCGGTCTCGATGTCGCCGAGCACGTCGCCGGCGGAGACGGAGTCGCCTTCTTTGACGTTCCAGGAGACGAGGGTGCCTTGCTCCATGGTGTCGGAGAGCCGGGGCATGGTGATTTCGATGGGCATGGGGACTCCGGGGGATGGCGAACTAGTCGATCAGTCGATTTCGACGAGGTGGTTTCCTTGGTCGAGCCAGCGAAGCGCCTGCTCGAAGCGGGGCTCAAGCTGAGCGATCAACGCGGGGTTCGAGGCGTTGCCGAACCGGATCCAGACGATCCGCGGCGACGGGTTGGAGAACCCGCGGAGCCGCAAGAAGTCGCTGTCCTTGGTCATCAACACCATGTCGTTCGCGTCCGCGTATTCGAGAATTTCTTTGTCACGCGCTCCTGCCCATAGCGCGTCGGACACATGAACGGCGTCCGCTTGTCCGGTGTTCCTGATCCACTGAGCAAGCACCGGGGGGAGCTGGGCATCGAGCAGGAACGTCCATCGCCGGCCTCCTCGGGGCATCAGGATGCTTTCGAGATTGCGATCGGATGATCGACCGCTCGCGCCGCGAACGCCAGCGCCGCCGGCACGTCGTCGGCTTCCAGATACGGATACTCACGGATGATGTCGGCGGTGGTCATGCCGCTTGCGAGCATGTCGAGGATGTCGGCGACGCGCACGCGTAGGCCTCGGATGATGGGCTTGCCGCCGCATACTTCGGGGTCGCTGGTGATCCGACTGAGTAGCTCGTCGCTCATGCCTTAGGCCTTCCCGACCACGGCCCGCACGGCCTCGGTGATCCGACGCGGGTTCGGTAGGAACTCCTGCTCGAGCTCTTTGGCGTAGGGCGTCGGCACATCGGCGCTGTTCAGGCGCTTGGGCTCGGCGTCGAGCCAGTCGAAGGCGCGCTCGATGATCTGCGTGATGACTTCGCTGGCCACGCCGCCGAAGGGCCAGCTTTGATCGACGACGACGATCTTGCCGGTTTTCTTGAGGCTTTCGATCACGCTGTCGATGTCGAGCGGGCGGATGGTTCGCATGTCGAGCAGATCGACTTCGATTCCCTCGTCGGCGAGGGTCTTCGCGGCTTCGAGGCAGAAGTTCACGGGCCGACCGAAGCTGATGACGGTGCAGTCGTCGCCTTCGCGGAGCTTGGCGGCCTTGCCGAAGGGGATGTAGTACTGCTGCTCGGGGACGTGGGCTTTGTCGCCCAGCATGCGTTCTGATTCGAGGAAGAAGACGGGGTCGTCGTCGAGGATGCTGGTGGCCATGAGGCCCTTGGCGTCGTAGGGGCAACTGGGGATGGCGATTTTGAGGCCCGGCACGTTGGAGTAGAGGGCTTCGACGCACCAAGAGTGAGTGGAGCCGAGTTGGCCGCCCGCGCCGTCGTTGCCGCGGAACACGACGGGGCAGCCCCACTGGCCGCCGGACATGTAGAGCATTTTGGGGACGTTGTTGAGTATCTGATCGGCGGCGACGAGGGAGAACGACCAGGACATGAACTCGATGATGGGTCGCAGGCCGTACATGGCGGCGCCGACGGCGAGGCCGGCGAAACCGTTCTCGGAGATGGGGGTGTCGATGATGCGTTTGGGCCCGAACTCGTCGAGCATGCCTTCGGAGACTTTGTAGGCGCCGCTGTAGTAGGCGACTTCTTCGCCCATGAGGAAGACGCGTTTGTCGCGGCGCATCTCGAAGCTCATGGCCTCGCGGATGGCTTCGCGGAACTGCTTTGTACGGTCGCCCTCGCGCGGCGGGAGCGGGCGTGAGAAGTCGGGCTTGGGCACGTCGAACTCGGTCTCGGGAATGGCCCAGTGCCGATCCGGGTAGGTGTACGCCTTGGCGGGGTTGTTGGCCGAGGCGTTCGTCGCGGTGGCGGTGGCGGACATGGGGTGCTCCGTCCCTGTTCCGGGGTGAGACGTGTCTCAAGAAACGGCGCGGCGGATCGGTTCCGTGCGGCGCCCGATCGAGCGGGCGGAACGTCGCGGCGGGCCCGAGCGGCGCGCGGAGGCCGATTGTAGCAACAGACCGCGGTGAAGCGGTTTACCCACCCCACCGTGGCGCGGGTGGCGATCTCGCGCTGGCGAGCCGGGCGGTGGGCGGGTCGGGCGGCTGTCGCTTGCGTCGCTGGAGCGGCGTGCGGGCGGGGGCCGCGTGCGCTGCATTGTGCGTGTCGGGTGTGGTGTACCCTCCGCTTATGAAGGCGATTCTCCTGGCGGTGGCGGCGGGGTTGTGTTGGGGCGTCGGCGAGGTGGCGACGCGGTCGGTGCTGCACTCGAAGCAGGTGGGGCCGCTGGCGGCGATCGCGGTGCGTTCGACGGTGGCGCTGCCGGTGATCTGGCTGGCGTATTGGGTGGCGGTGTCGGTGCTGCGTTCGCCGGCCGAGCCGGCGGGTTGGGCGACGCGGGCGGAGGCGGCGACCTGGGCGAAGCTGGTGCTGGGGTCGGGGCTGGTGGCGGGTGCGGCGGCGATGATTTGTTTTTACGCGGCGTTGTCGCTCGGCGAGATCAGTCGGATCAAGCCGATCGCGTTCGCGCTGGCCCCGGCGACGGCGGTGCTGCTGGGCTGGCTGGTGCTGGGCGAGGAGATGTCGGCCCGGAAGGGGTTGGCGGTGGGACTGATCATCGCGGGGGTGGTGCTGCTGACGTTCAACCCGAAGCGGGCGGAGGCGGAGGCGGGCGGGGCGATGTTGAGCGAGCCGCCCATCGAAGCCGCCGAGTCTGCCGAGTCTGCCGATCGCGGTCGCGTCGGTCGGACCGACCGTTCGCCCGTCAACGAGTGAGGCCCCTCATGGACGTTCGAGCCACCGACATTCCTGACGTGAAGCTGATCACGCCCAAGCGCTTCGGCGACCACCGCGGCTGGTTCAGCGAGACGTGGAACCGCGACAAGCTCGCTGCGTCGGGCGTGCGGATCGACTGGATTCAGGACAACCACTCATATTCGGCGCAGCGCGGCGTGGTGCGGGGCTTGCACTTTCAGGTGCCGCCGTTTGCGCAGGACAAGCTGGTGCGGTGCGCACGGGGGCGGATCCTCGACGTGGCGGTGGACATCCGGCGTGGCTCGCCGAGTTACGGGCGGCACGTGGCGGTGGAACTGACGGCCGCGGGCGGCGAGCAACTGCTGGCGCCGCGCGGGTTCGCTCATGCGTTCTGCACGCTCGAAGCCGACTGCGAGGTGCTGTACAAGGTCAGCGGCAAGTATTCGCCCGAGCACGACCGGGGCGTGATCTGGAACGATCCGGAGCTGGCGATCGACTGGCCGGTGTCGGAAGAGGAGGCGGTGCTGAGCGAGAAAGACGCACAGTTGCCGCGGCTGGCGGAACTGCCGACCTACTTTGAGTGGTCGGGGTGAGAGGGCGGGCCGAGCGACCATGCAATACGAAGCCGCTTTCGATCTTGGCGTGGACGATCACGTCGCCCTCCGGCGTTACCTCATCGAGGAGCGGGGCGTGGCGCGGGACCAGCTTCGCGCGGCGTGGCGGCGCATCGTGGTGATCAACTTCATTCTGGGGTTGCTGGTCGGCGCGTGGTTTACGACGGGATACGGGGCGCAGCTCGGCGCCGGCGGGCCGGTCGGGTATGTGCTCGTGTTCGTGCTGGCGGTGACGCTGTTCTGGGCGTTGTCGGGGACGACGCTGTGGGTGGTGCGGTTGGCGCTGGGCGGTCCGCGCGCCGAGCGAGAGCGGGCGCTGCGGAACATCCGGGAGAAGATCGAGGCGGACGAGGAAGCGGCGCCGCGCGGGCCGTACGCGGTGGTGCTGTCGCAGAGCGGCGTGCTCGAGCGGCTCGGGGACGAGGAGCGGCAGATCCCGTGGCACGAGGTGGACGGCGCGAGGCGCTGGCGTGGCTATGTGATGATCGACACGGGCGACGGGCTCGCGCTCGCGGTTCGTGAAGAGGCGATCGGCAGCGACGAGGAGATCGACGCGTTCGTGGACGGCGTCTCGGAGTGGGCGGGCTGAGGAGTGTGGGCGGCGCCGGGGGGGGCGTGAGGTGGGGGGCGTGAGGTGGGGGGGCGTAAGGTGGGGGGCGTGAGGCGGGGGGCGCGATGCGGGCGGGCCCGGGGGCGGGGCGAGTCTCTACGAGCCGAGGCGTCGCGTGATGATTTCGCGCACGCGCTTGGCGTCGGCCTGTCCTTTCGAGCGTTGCATGACGCCGCCGATGAGTCGGCCGATCGCGGCGTTTTTGCCCGCGCGGACGTCGGCGACCGATTTCTCGTTGGCGGGGTCGCTGAGCGTTTCGTCGACCCAGCGCTCGAGCGCCGCGTCGTCTTTGACTTTGCGGAGTTGCAGACGATCGGCGGCGGCATCGGCGGCATCGGCGGATTCGGCGGGATCGGCGGGATCGGCGGGATCGGCGAGATGGGCGAGCAGAGTCGCGGCGGCGGAAGAGTCGATCGCGTCTTCGTCGCGCAAGCGGGCCACGCCCGCCCATTGGTTGGGCGCGATCGGCAGTTCGGCGACGCTGGCGTCGCGTTCGCCGCGTTCTTTGGCGAGCGCCCGTCCCTGTTGGAGCAGCAGGTTGGCGAGCGGCTTGGCGGCTCGCTCGCGTGCGAGGCCGCCCCGTCCCGGTTCGGCGGCCTCGGCGACCATCGCGTCGAGAGCGGCGTCGAACAGTCGTGACTCGGCGAAGCTTTCGCTGAGCGTCGCGGCGGCGGAGGCGTCGAGGCCGAAGGCGTTTCTGTAGGTGTCGGCTCGTTCGTGCGGCAGGCTTCGCTCGCGGAGCGTCGCGTCGACCGCGTCGACCATCGACCCCGGCAGGCGGATCGGCGGCAGGTCGGGGTCTGGGAAGTAGCGGTAATCGTGGGCGTCTTCTTTGGCGCGCATCAGGAACGGTCGGCCCGCGGCGTCGTCCCAGCCCCAGGTGGATTTGGAACCGGGGCCGAACTCGGCGCCTTCTTGGACCCAGCGTTTGGGCTGTGCCGCGAGTTCGGCGTTGACGGCGTCGCGCACGGCGCGGAAGGAGTTGAGGTTCTTGATTTCGGAGATGGGCGTGGTGACGCGTCGGCCGGCGTCGAGGTCGAGCACGCAGTTGACGTTGGGCTCGAAGCGCATGTGGCCCTTTTGCATGTCGGCTTCCGAGGCGCCGAGCCAGCGGACGACGCGTTGCAGGTGCTGGCAGAAGGCGACGAGGTGCTCGACGTCGGCGAAGTCGGGAGCGGTGACGATCTCGAGGAGGGGCGTGCCGGCGCGGTTGAGGTCGACGATGCTTGCGGCGCCGGCGGCGCCGCGGAGTTCGCTGCGGAGTTCGGGCATGTCGGCCGGGGCCTCGTGGAGCAGCTTTCCGGCGTCTTCTTCGAGGTGCGCCCGCTCGATGCGGATGGGCACGGTGGCGCGGGCGCCGTCGGGTTGTTCGTCGCCGATGGGCCAGCGGCATTCGCCGTCGAAGCACAGGGGCATGTCGTATTGCGAAATTTGATAGGCCTTCGGCAGGTCGGGGTAGAAGTACGACTTGCGGTCCCATTTCGTGACGTCGGCGATGGAGCATCCGAGGGCGCGTCCGACGAGGGCGGCGAGGCGCACGGCCTGTTTATTGATGACGGGCAGCGAGCCGGGCAGAGCGAGGACGAGCGGATCGACGAGTTCGTTGGGCCCGGCGTTCTCGAAGTCTGGATGAGCGGGCGAGCCGACGCGAGTGAAGAGCTTGGTGCGTGTCGCGAGTTCGACGTGTACTTCGAGGCCGATGATCGGCGTGACGGAGCGGACGTCGTCGAGCGAGCGCGGCGTGATCGGCATGGCCCGATCGTACCCGTTCGGGGGCGTGAGCCGGCGCGGCTCGGTTCGGGGCGGGTTGTCGTGAGCGGCGGCCGGCGTTGTCGGCGGGTTCGCGGCCGCGTGCGGGGCCCGCCGCACCCACTACAATCGCGTCCTATGCCACGCGAGGTCGTCATCACGGGCTCCGGCGTCGTGTCGCCGTTCGGCGTCGGCATCGACGCGCTCTGGTCGGGTCTGTGCGCCGGGGAGACGCGTCTCGGGCCGATCGAGGCGTTCGACGCGTCGGGGTTTCGCTCGCAGCAGGCGGCCGCGGCGCCGGCGATCAAGGCCCGCGACTATGTGCCCAAGTCGTACCGCAAGGCGGTGAAGGTGATGGCGCGGGACATCGAGCTCGCGGTGGTGGCGGCGGCGGAGGCTGTGGAGCGGGCTGGGTTGGTCACGAAGCCGCTGCTCGAGGGGGCGGCGGAGGCGGAGCGTCGCGAGCCGACGTACGCGCCGCAGCGGGTCGGTTGTCAGGTGGGGGCCGGTCTGATCGCGGCGGAGCTCGACGAGCTGAACTCGGCACTGGTTACGGCCGCTTCGGAGGGCGTGTTCAGTTACGCCGAGTGGGGCGAGAAGGGGCTGCACAACCTGACGCCGCTGTGGATGTTGAAGTATCTGCCGAACATGCTGGCGTGCCACGTGACGATCGTGCACGACGCGCGTGGACCGTCGAACACGATCACGTGCGCCGAAGCGTCGGGGCTGTTGTCGATCGGCGAGTCGATGCGGGTGATCGACCGGGGCGACGCTGACGCGGCGTTTTCGGGCGGCGCCGAGTCGAAGCTGAATCATCTCGCGCTGGTGCGGATGGAGATGGCGGGCGTGGCGGCGGAGATCGGGGCGGGCGAGGACGCGCTGGACGCGGTGCAGCCGTACGCCGAGTCGTCGCGCGGTTCGTTGGTCGGCGAGTCGGCGGGGATTCTGATGCTCGAGTGCGCGGAGGCGGCGGCTCGGCGCGGCGCGGGCGTTCGCTCGAAACTGCTGGGGTTCGGCGCCGGGCACACGCCCGCGGGCGAGTCGCTGGACGACCGGAGCGACGGGCTGGTCATCGCGATCGAGGCGGCGCTGCGGGACGCGGGCGTGGGTGCGGACGAGATCGACGCGGCGGTGCTGGGCTCGACCGGGATGCGGCGTCGCGATGAGGCCGAGGCGCACGCGTTGCGTCGCGTGTTCGGCGAGCGCAGCGGGGAGGTCGAGCTGATCGTGCTGCCGCCGGCGATCGGTACGAGCGTCGCGGGTCAGGGGGGCGTCATGGCTGCGGTCGCGTCGCGGGCGCTCGAAGAGCAGCGCTTGCCGGCGCGGATCAACCGGGGCGAAACGCCGGACGACATCCTCGCGGAAGCGGCGCCGGCGAGACGGGCTGAGTTGCGGCGCGTGCTCGTGGCGACCGACTCGCTCGGCGGGCAGAACGCGGCGCTGGTGCTGGGACGCGCCTGAGCGGTGGCGATGCGGCCGGGCTTCAACCAAGCGCGAGCATCAGGGCGATCCACAACCCCGCGGCGATCATCACCACGGCGGTGTAGCCCACCACTTCGCCGGCTTTCGCGCGGGTGATCGCCAATAGCGGCAGCGCCCAGAACGGCTGGAGCATGTTGGTGAGTTGGTCGCCGTAGGCGATCGCCATGAGCGTTCGAGCCGGGTCGCCGCCGAGTTGGGTCACGGCGTCCATCGCGATCGGCCCTTGCACCGCCCACTGCCCGCCGCCCGAGGGGACGAACAGGTTGACGAGGCCTGCGCTGAGGAACGTGAGCACGCGGAGCAGCGATTCGCTTTCGCCCGCCAGCGAGACGAACCAGCCCGAGACCATCGCGGCGAGACCGGTGGCGGTCATGACGCCCATGATGCCGGCGTAGAGCGGGAACTGGATGATGATGCCGGCGCAGCCTTTGACGGCGTCTTCGACGGCGGCGCCGTAGGAGCGCGCCGAGCCGTGCAGGGCGAGGCCGACCGTGAGGAACAGCAGGTTGACGGTGTTGAGGTTGAGCGCGTCGAAGCCTTGTTCGACGAAGCGGAGCGCGAGCCAGCCGAGCGCGGGGCCGACGATGAGCCAGACGACGGCGCCGTTGCGCTCGAGGAAGCGCACGGCGGGGGACTGGCGATCGTCGGCGTTCTGTCGCGGCGGCTCGGCTTCGGTGTGTGCGGCGGTCGGTTCGCTGAGGCGGTTTCGCTCGGTCGCGGCGGGTGGGGCGTGCGGGTCGCCGGTCGACGCCGGTCGCGAGCGTTGGTCGTCGCGGCCGGTCTTCGGGCACATGCCGACGAGAATGACGAGCGCGATCGCCATGACGCCGCCGGTGACGAGGAGGTTGTGCGAGGTCGCGACGGTCTGCGTGAGCGGTAGGACGGCGTCGGCGGCGTTCGCGGCGGTCATCGGCTGGATCGGGCCCGCGGCGTTCGCGTGTTCTGCGGCGAGTTGCGCGACGTCGAGGGCGAGATCGCCGCCGAGTTTGCTTTCGAGCGCGCCGGGCGAGGCGGCGTCGAGCGGGGCGGAGCCGGAGAGCCCGCCGTGCCAGACGAGCATGCCGGTGTAGCCGGCGGCGGCGAGCAAGCCGCGCGGCGCGGCGGCGCCGCGTCGTCGGAGGCCATCGGCCGCTTCGCGGGCGAGGATCGCGCCGACGATGAGGCCGAAGCCCCAGTTCACGAGCCCGGCGGTCATCGCGACGCCGGCGGTGAGCGCGACGGCCTGTCGCGGCGTCCGCGGCGCGGAGGCAAGCCCGCCGATCGCTTTCGACACGGGTGGGCTCGAGGCGAGCGCGTGCCCGGTCACGAGGATCAGGCTCATCTGCATCGCGAACGCGAGCAGGTTCCAGAAGCCGCCCTGCCAGGCGTCGACGACGTCGCCGAAACCGGCGGGCGTTGCGAGCCACGCCCAGCCGAACACGACGGCGGTGAGAACGATCGCGAGCACGAACGGATCGGGCGCGGTGGCCCGGAAGAAGCGGCTGAGGGTTCGGCCGAGTCGAGGCAGCATGGGGCGAGCGTACACGACGGCGCGCCGCGTTCCAACGCGGCAGTGGAACGGCGAATGGTGGTCGACGCCGATCCTTCACCGTCGGCCGGCCACGAGGCGGCGTCGCCCGTTACCGCGGCAACACGTACCGCTCGTGCGGTGCGAACGGCCCGCCGAACGGTGTGCGCAGACGCGACAGCGTGTCCCGCAGATCGGGCTGTTCGAGCCATTCGACGCTGCCGTCGCGGTAGACCACGGTGCCGCCCCTGTCGAAGAGCGACGGGTGTTCGTACAGCAGGATGTCGGTGGGCTGTCCCGTGTCGGCGTCGGTCGTGCTTTCGGGCACGAAGTAGAACGACGGCACGTTCGGCACGGCGTATGAAGCGTCGAACCATTCCGGGGCCGCGCCGGCAGCGAGGAGGTCGCGTCGCCAGGTCGATTCGTTGGGGAAGGCGTCGTTCGCGACTTCGTAGGCGAGCAACTCGGCGCCGAGCGATCGGGCGTTGCTCATCGTCTCGACCCGCTGGGCCGAGAGCCGCGCCGAGTTCAACGCGGGCAGCAGGATGCCGATCTGGATCGGGATCATCAGCAGCGCCACGGAACTCAGGGCGATCGCCGCGATGGAAAGACCTTTGGCGAGGCCCGCCGCGACCGCTTCACGCGTCTTGACGAGGGCGACCACGCCCAGCACCAACGCGATCATCGGCCCAAGAAGCGGCAGGCACCAGCCGAGGATCGACACCACGAGGGCGGCGACCGCCAGGGCGGTCGGCGCTCGCCGGGTTGGACCTCCGACCTCGCCCTGGATAGTGCTCGGCGCGTGTTGGTCCACATCACTGTTCCGGGACAAGGTTGTGTCAACGTGCTTCGGCGGACGGTCGACCGTCGGTTCAGCATATTGGAACTGCCCGAGGGCACGCGAACTCGGGCAGAGAAGGGCGTCACGATCGGCGGCACGCCCGCTAATCACCGGTGGACTCGACGGCTGCGGCCGGCTTCGCCCCTCACCGCCCCGACGACTCCGACCGACGACGACCCGCGGCGGCTCGGCTCATCGATGGCCCTCCGCCGCAATGTGACCCGCCGAGGCAGGCGTACAGCCCCCCAAACAGGAAGGAAAATCGGAGATGAAGAATCGACTCATGCTTTCGACGATGACCGCCGCGATTTCTCTGGCGGCGTTGGCCGGCGCGGCCGGCGCAGCCGGCGCGAGCCAGAGCGTCCTGCGGCCGTCTTCTGACGACGCCGATCTAGCGTCGAACGCCGCCGCCGCTGGTGTGGATCGCGTCGCGGAAGCCGCGCCGCTGCTGGTGGCGGAAGACGGCTCGGACATTTTGCCGGTCGCCCCGGACGCCGCGATCCGTCCCGCGGCGGCCGAGGCCAGCGAGCGGGCCCGAACCGCGGAGCCCGCGGCGCTTGAGTACGACGGCCTCGATTCGTTCAACGACGTCGCCGCGGCCGTGGCGCAGGGCGTCGCCGGGCCCGCCCAGCCCGTGTCGTTCAACCCGGATCGCTTGATCAGCGACCGCGCCGATCCGGTCGATTTCGTCCTCGACTTCGACGCCGACAGCGGCAACGTGTTCGCGCTGATTCAGTGGCCCGACGGCTGGTCGATCCACCGCACGGCGAACGGCGCGTTCTGGAGTCAGACGTACTTCTGGAACGCGGGCAGCGGCGGGCTTCGTGACGTGGACATGGCCGTCGTCGACGGCTGGGTGTACGTCGCGTATGTGCCCGAGACGCCGTCCAGTTCGGCTCGGCTCCGGCGCGTCTCCGCCGCAACCGGACAGGTCGACGCGGGGTACAGCTTCAAGGTGATCGACACCGCTCCGAGCGGCGCCGAGTATCTCGAAGTCGATCTCGAGACGAACGCCGACGCGCTCGACAACCGTCTCTATTACACGACGCTCGATGACGCCGGGAGAGTGGTGTTTCGCTTCGCTGTCGCGTTCAACGCGGACCAGCCGGACAACACGACTTTCAATGCTCGGCCCCCGCTCACCGGGGCGGCACGCAATCTCGATACGCACTGGAACCAAAACGGCGGGGACTTCCTCTTCTTCAGCTACGTCGACACGAGCGACAACATCCGTGTGTGGAGCCGCGGCAGCTTCGTCTGGAACGACCGCTTTACTGGGGCGACTCAAGACCCGTCCCCGAACCCGACGATCACGGCCCATCGGGACACGATCATGGTCGCCTACGAAGATCAGAACGCAGCGGGCGATCAGTTCTTCAAGCGGTATCTCGTTTCGTACGACGGCGGCGCCAACTGGGCGTTCGGCATCGCCGACTCCTCCCCGAGCGGCTTCTTCAATCCCGACGTCTCGGGTCGGCTCGGCTACGGCACGGCCATCGCCGCCAACCAAGAACTCGGCGCGTTCGATCCGCTGGCCGTCTCGGTCCGGCAGTATTACCGCTGCTGCACCTGGAACGCCCCGCTCGTCATCAACAACCAGGACCTGCAATCCGGCAGCGAAGTCGCGATTCAGGCCCTGCCGCTGAGCGACCCGTTCGATCAGTACCGCTTCGGCGTGCTGTTCGAGGCGGACCAAGCCGTCTACTTCGACCGCATTGAGGGCTGTCCCGGCGACGCCAACGGCGATCGAGTGGTCAACGCCGACGACTTGCTCGCCGTGCTCGGCAACTTCGGCGTCTCCGGCTCGTCGCTCGACGGCCCGTTCGACGGCGACATGGACCGTTCGGGTTCGGTCAACGCCGACGACCTGCTGGCCGTGCTCGGCGCCTTCGGCACGGGCTGCCCCATCTGACGCGAGCGTTGGATCGGCCGCCGCGTGAATCCCGACGCGGGGCGCCGGAAAGACCACGCCTTCGACGCCGCCCGCACCCGCGGGCGGTGTCGCTTTTCGAGCCGCTGACAGGTCGGCGGCGTCGATCGTGGCCTCGATGAACCGGGCTTCTGGTCGTCGTTTCGTTGGCTTGGCCGCCGAGCGGCCGCCCAGCCGGTGTCGTCGGTCCGCGCTGGCCCCGCGTCGTCGGGCCCCGCGGTGAGCCCCCGCGGTGAGCCCGGGGGGCGGGGTCCGGCCAGCCGCTGTGTCGCGCTGAGGCGGACTCGGCTTCTTTCATGATTCGCGGCCCTTCGGGGGGTCGTTACACTGCTCGATGCTGCCCCCCGGTTGGCCGGGGTGTTCGGCTTGTCGCATCGCGGTTTCCCACGGGAACGGCTCGGGCGAACCCTTGGGCCCGCGACCGCTTCGCCGGCCGGACGACGTCAACCCGCATCGGCGGGCAGCCGCACGCGGTCGTGCCGGGCGACCTCGCGCGCCACGCCATCTCCCGACTCTGGAGGCCCTCGGCATGCCCCGCCACAACACGCAAAACATCCGCAACATCGCCTTCCTCGGCCATAACGCGGCCGGCAAGACCACTCTCATCGAAGCCCTGCTCCACCAGGCGGGGGTCATCGGCAAGATGGGCTCGATCGAGACCAGAGACACGGCCTGTGACCATGAGTCGGAAGAGCACGAGCATCAGCATTCGCTGAACGCCGCCTTCGTGAACTTCGATTACGAGGGCCAGCACTTCAACCTGATCGATACGCCGGGGATGCCGGACTTCATCGGTCAGGCCATCGGGGCGATGCCGGCGGTGGAGACGGTCGCGGTGGTCATCGCCGCCGACCGCGGCATCCAGACGGTCACGCGCCGCGTCATGAACATCGCCGAGCAGCGAAAGCTGCCGCGGATGATTGTCGTCAACAAGGTGTGCGAGCACACCGACAAGCTCGAGGAGCTGGTCGAGAGCATCCGCGAGACGTTCGGCGCCGAGTGTTTGCCGCTCAACCTGCCGACGCCCGACTGCTCCGACGTCGTCGACCTGTGGGAAAAGGAAGCCGGGGGCGAGGTGCTCTTCTCCTCCGTCGCCGAGGGGCACACCGCCATCGTCGATCAATGCGTCGAGATGGACGAAAACCTCATGGCCACGTATCTCGAGCAGGGCCAACTGACCAAGGATCAGCTTCACGACGCGTTCGAGAAAGCCCTGCGCGAGGGACACCTCGTGCCGATTTTCTTCACCGACGCCAAGACCGGCACCGGTGTGCAGGACTTTTTGCACCTCATGGCCTCGCTGAGCCCCAGCCCGCTCGAAGGCAACCCGCGTCCGTTCGAACTCGTCGAAGCGGGCGAGACGAAAGAGTGGCTGCCCGACTCGAAGGCCGACAGCACGCTCGTGGGGCACGTTTTCAAGGTGACGACCGATCAGTTCGTGGGCAAGGTCGCGATGATCCGGATTCATCAGGGCACGTTCAAGGCCGGCACGTCGGTGCAACTGGGCGACAACCGCAAGCCGCTGCGCATCGCGCACATCCACAAAGTCAACGGCAAGAACATGGAGGAGGTCGAGGTCGCCGTGCCGGGCGACATCATCGCGGTCTCGAAGGTCGACGAACTCATTTACAACAGCGTCATTCACGAGTCGCAGAACGACCACCTGGAAACGCTGCGTTTCAAGAGTCTGCCGATGCCGCGGCCCATGTACGGTCTCGCGCTCGAGGCCAAGAGCCACGGCGACGAGACCAAGATCAGCACCGCTCTTCACAAGCTCGTCGAGGAAGACCCGACGTTCCAAGTCGAGCGTATCGCAGCGACGAAGCAGACCGTCGCGCGAGCGATGGGCGAATTGCACATGCGCGTCGTGATGGAGAAGCTCCACAACCGCTTCAAGCTCGATCTCGAGACGGCCCCGCCGCGCGTCGCCTACAAAGAAACGATCACGGGCCAGGCCGAGGGGCACCACCGCCACAAGAAGCAAACCGGCGGCGCCGGCCAGTTCGGCGAGGTCTTCCTGAAGGTGGAGCCGATGACTCAGGAAGAGATGGCCGAGAAAGGCGACAAGCTCGACTTCGTCGACGAAACCGTCGGCGGCAGCATCCCACGCCAATTCATGCCCGCCATCGAAAAGGGCATCCGCCAGGCGATGGACCACGGCGTGATCGCCGGCTATCCGATGGAAGGCGTTCGCGTCCGCGTGTACGACGGTAAACACCACCCGGTCGACTCGAAAGAAGTCGCGTTCATCACGGCCGGCAAACGGGCGTTCATGGACGGCGTCAGGAAAGCGAACCCGGTGCTTCTCGAGCCGTTCTGCGACGTCGAGGTCTCGGCGCCGTCGAACGCGATGGGCGACATCACCGCGAACCTCTCCACCAAACGCGGGCAGGTCGGCGAGACCGACTATCTCCCGGGCGAGATGGTCATCATTCATGCGAAGGTGCCGCTGAGCGAGATGGGCCGGTACTCGTCGGAGTTGAAGTCGGTCACCGCGGGCCAGGGCTCGTTCGTCATGGACTATTCCCATGACGAGCCGACGCCCGGCAACGTGCAGGCGGACATCATCGCCGCGTATCAACCGCAGGAAGAGGACTGACCGAGGACGCCGAGCGTCCATCGCGGCGAACGACCGGAGGCCGCCGGGCGACCGGTCACGTCCGAGCCATCGTCAAAGCGGTGTGACGCGGCCCCCGGCGATCGGGGGCCGTTCGCGTTTGCGGGTATCGAGCAACAACGTGCGCCGGCCCGCGGCACTTGCGTTGTCAGTCACCGCGTTCCGGCAAGCCGCCGCCGCAGCGCTTCGCCGAAGCGACGCGCGCCCGCTGGCGACCACCGGAAGAACAACTCCGGCTCGACCAGTTCCACCTCGATGATCTTGTAGAGGTCGGCTTCCGGCTCCAGCAGGTCGACCCGCGCGTACAGCGGCGGCGAGGGCTCGTCGCGCCACAACACCGACGCTCGCTCGACCGCGCCGAGCGCGGCCGCACCGGGCGACTCGACTTCGTAAGCGCCGCCGTACTCGATCTGGCACCGCAGTTCGCCGTCGGTGGGCGTCTTCCGAACCGCGTGGCTCGGCTCACCCTCGATCAAGACGACCGACAGCTCCCCGCGCGTCCGGATCGTCTCGATCAGCGGCTGCACCATCACGCCACGATCCCGCCCTATCTTGCGGATGTGCATTCGCAGCTTCGCCCGCTCGGACACCGGCGCGACCAGCAAGCCTTCGGCCGCGGCTGCGACCGTCGGCTTGACGGCCAGCGTTTCCCAGCCGCGGCGCGCCGCTTCGTCGAGCGCCGACTCGACCGCGGCGTCGTCCGCCGCCGCCCTCAGCCACACGGTCGGCACCGCAGCGTCGCCCAGACGCCGAAGGTATTCCTTTTCCAAGTTCGGCTCGCACAGGCGTGACGGATTGAACAACTGCCCTACGGCTTCCACGTGCCGCATCCAGGACCGGAACTCGGCGAGCCGAGAGGTGTAATCCCAGGTCGTTCGGATCAGCGTCGCGTCGTAGGCCGACCAGTCGACCGCGGGGTCGGTCCAGACGGCTAACTCCGCGTGGATGTCGAGCTCGCGCAATCTCGCGACGAGAGCCTCGTTCCCGCCCGCAACGAAGCCGGGGTGATCCGCACAACTGGCCAGCGCGACACGCAACGCTCGACGGTTCGTCATCGACGCAGGCTACCGATCCGTCCCCTCCGTTTCACGAAGCCGTCGTCTCATAACCTCAGCAAATCGTCGACCACACACGGCGACCGCCATCGGGCTTGCGAATGATCGCGCATCGAGGGAGCGGGCGACGTCATCAACGCGGACCTAGGTTGTGCGCTGCGGCGGCGTTGGCGGGGCAGTGGCGTTGGCGGAGCGGTCGCGGAACGGTGGCGGTGGCTGGGCGTCATAGCGAGCTTCCGAGCTCGCGGCACGGGCGCTGCCCGCACCGATTTTCCGACAAAAACTTGTGGCGCTGGTTCGCAACCGATCGGTTTGCCATGCGACCTTGCCGGTGTGGAACGGCTCTATCCACTCACCGAACTGCTGGTCCTCCGCGCCCAAGCCGGCGACGTGAACGCGTACGAAGCGCTTGCGCGGATTTGGCAGCCGTTGCTGCTCGCGCATGCGCGTCGGCTGTCCCGCGGTTTCGCCGACGGCGCCGGGGCCGACTGGCCCGCCGAGGCGGTGCAGGACGCTTGGGTGTCGATCGCCCGAGGTCTCGGCAGCCTCGACGATCCGCGGGCATTCGGCGGGTGGGCCATGCGGATCGTGGCGCGTCGACTGGCCGATCGTGTCCGAGGGGCGACGCGCCGCCGACGAGAACGGGACACCTCCGAGGGGGGAGCCGACCGGAAGGGGACCGCCGGCGGGCCGAGACCGCCGCATCTGAAGCGCGGAACATCCGCGGCTGCTGAGCCGGCCGAAGCGAACGAAGCGTCCGAATCTGGAAATGAATGGCGATCTCCCGCCGGGTGCGCGGAAGACGCCGAGTCACGCGCCCGACTCGGTCTCGCGCTCGCGCAACTCGGCGCGGGTGAGCGGGCGCTGCTCACCGCCTACTACGGCCGTGAGATGAGCGTCGCCGCGATCGCCGCGGCCGCCGGGGTGCGTGAAGGGACCGTCAAATCCCGCCTGCACCGCGTCCGTCGCAAACTGAAAGCAGCCATGGAAAGGACCTCTTGAAATGAACCATCAGCCAACCGATCGAAGAACCCGAACAGACTCCGCTGGGGTCGTCGCCGACGCCGATCTCGAACGCGCTCTCAGAGCGGAACTCGCGGCCGAGCCGTCGCTGTTCGCCGAAAGCATGGGCGTGTTCGCGGGCCGCCGCCGATGGTGGAACCTTTACGCGGCCGGGGTGGTGTTCGGGTTCTTCGCGCTCGCCGTCGTCGCGGCGTTGAGATTCTTCGGGACGCCCGACGCGGCTGATAGGGTGCTTTGGGCCACGGCCTTTCTCTTCGGCATGCTGATCGTCATGTCCGTGAAGATCTGGTTCTGGCTGCAGATGATGCGTAACAGCCTATTGCGCGAGATCAAGCGGCTCGAACTGCGTCTGGCCGATGCGGAAGGGCAAGATCGCGAGTGAACGGCCCGTCAGTCCTCGGCGTCAACGCCCACCCGCTGAGACAGGCCCCGTCAGTGGGGGGCACCCATAGATGTTCGGGGGTTGGAGAATTTGCACGCACAAGCGCGGTTCCCGACCGCTTGGCCTTATCGGGGTTTACCCATATCGACGCAGGACGCCGACCACCGCGCCCTGGATCTTGCACTCCTTCACCCGGATCGGCTCGAACTCGGGATTCGCCGGCTGTAGTCGGATGTGGTCGGCCTCTTGGAAGAACGTTTTGAGGGTCGTCTCGCCGTTCGGCAGCAAGGCGACGACGCGCTCGCCGTTCCGCGCGGTGTCGCGTCGTTCGACGATGATGTAGTCGCCGTCGAGGATGCCCTCGTCGCGCATGGAGTCGCCGTCCACCCGGAGCGCGAAGGTGGCGTTCACCTGCCCGACGCGCGGCCCGAGCAGGGAGGAGAGGTCGAGTTCGTCGGTCTCTTCGTATTTCTCGATGGGATAGCCGGCTGCGATCTTGCCGATCAGCGGGAACCGCAGCGGCTGCTCCTCGTCGGGAAGCGAGACGCCGTCAGCGATCGATAAAGAGCGCGCCTTGTTCGGCTGCCGAACGAGCGCGCCCTTCTTGATGAGCGCCTCGACGTGCTCGAAGACGGTGACCTTGCTGACGTCGAGCTGGTCGGCGAGCTCCTGCATCGTCGGCGAATAGCCCGAACGGACCCGCGAATCGCGGATCAGCTTCAGGATCGTCAGTTGTTTTGGGGTCAGGTTCATTGTGCTGCGCCTCCCGACGCTCGGCCCTCGGCGGCTCGCCGCTCCGGGTCGATGTCGCTGTCTGATCGTTCAAGTCGTTCATGCTGCGGGCTGCGGTTCGTTCGGCTGCGTTCCGTAGCCGGCTCGCGTCGCCCGACCCGCCACCGAGCCCCGGTCGGTTTCGCCCCCCTGTCCACTCCGCCGTCCACCCCGCCACACCCTCGCGGGCGTCGTTCGGTCGTCTTTCGATGAGCGACTCCGCGGGGCTGACGGCGGTCGGACGGTTGGTTACCGTCAGCGGCGACGGCGTATCGGCATCGTCGCGCCATACCAGACGCACGGCTGCGGACGAACGCCGACCGGATCGAGCACCTTGCGCCGGTATCCCCCGCCTGCCGCCAGGGTCGGTGTTATCGAACCTTCCCCCGTTTGGTCCCAGCTTCCCGAGGATACCGATTCTGTTGTCTCGCGAGCCCGCCCCACAGTCCGCGTGGCCGGTCGGCGGCGACGGCGCCCGCAGGATGTCGCGGGTGTACGTTCCGCCCGGGCCCAGTCGGACGAGCGGGCTTCCCGCCGATGCGCTGCCGAGGGCCGTCGGCTCGCCTGTTTGGCTTTGCCGGGATCGCTCGTCCGAACGTCTGAGGTCGCCTAGGGCGCTCTTCAGCCCCCAGACCGTGAGCCCTGTCGCGAACGCCGTCGCGAGCGCCGCCCGAACGGCTGCGTAACAGCCGGCCGCAGCGGCATGCAACGCCCAGCCGGCCGCCCGCTCGACGAATCTTTGATCGGCCTGTGCGTATCGCGCTTCCCGCGCTCCGTGCGATAACGGCAACGCCAGATGCTGCGCGGAGCGCCACTTCGCGTGCGGATCGCTTCCCGACGACGGGCCGGTGCATGGGGTCCCGGTGGTCATCGCTCCCGGCGGAGAGGTGCGCCCGACCGCCCACGCGGCCATGGTTCGTTCTTCGAGCGGCCGCGTTTCGCGACGGCGCATTGCGGATGCTGGGGAGGTTTGCGGGGCTCTCGTGCCCGGACTCTGCCGCGGCCCTCTCGCGACCCGGCCTTCGCGGCGTGTCGCGTTGGTCTCGGTTTCGGGGGTGGGTCGTTGAGTGAGCATCCAGGCGTCCTCAGCGGGCATGGGCGGCGACATTGCGAACAGGTCGAAGCGTGTCGAGCGGCGAGCCGACCGGCCCGCGATCTCGACCGGGTGCGTCGCCACCATGGCGGACACACCCGAACAAACACGCGACAACTCAAACTTACCCGATCAACCACCGCACGGCAAGGGTCATCCCAGATTTTTTTGGTTGTTGTTCGTTTGGAGGTTGGTCGCCTCGGGCGATGCGGGCTTGGCGTCGGTGCGTTCGCGAAGGGGGCTTCACCCACTGACGCGGCTCTTCCGCAAACCGTAGCGGCGGCAGTTGCACTCACGCGTATCGCACGTCGCACGCCTTCGGCGTCGATGAACGCAAAGCGGCCCGCGGGAATTCGTCCGCGGGCCGCGTGTCGTGTGTCTGAGGTTTCGGCGGACGCGCTCGACGGCGCGGTCCGGTCGGTCGCGAGCGATTAAGCGCGGCGGCGACGGAGCGTCAGAAGGCCGACGCCGGCGAGCAGAGCCGCTCCGGAGGGCGTGGGGATGATTTCAAACGAGAAGTTCGCGCCTTCGAGACCGAAGATCGAGGTGCTGGTCAATTCGGGGAAGACGAGGTCGCTCTCGAAGAGCTGGAAGCGGCTGCCCACGAAGGTCAGTACGGGATCGAGATCGACTTCCGGCAGCCGAGCGTCGACGCCGCCTTGACCATCGGGGAACAGCCAGTCGGAGGTGAGGTCCGGCAACGGGTCGTAAGGATCGCTGGTGCCGTAGGTTCCTTCGGGAGCGAAGGAAGCGATGGTGTATTCCACGCCGGCGTCGAGGAGCAGGTCGGCCGGGGCGTAGCGGTAGTTGTCGACGAGCGTGCCGGACTGACCCGCAGCGACAACGGTTTGGAAGAGCGTGTTGCCGGCAGCGTCGAAGATCGCGATGGGATGATCGACGAACAGGCCGTCGCCGAACGAATCCGAGAGACTCGTATTGCCCGCGTCGAAATAGCCCAAGCCGGTGACGCGGAGCGGTTGGGCGGAGGTGAAGGTCCAACCGACGGTGCGGTCGATGGCGCCAGTCGTGGCTACGAGTGGTTCGTTGTTGTTCTCAAACGAAATCGCTGGCGACGCGAACGCCTGACCAGCGCCGGCCAACGCGACGACCGCCACCGACTTCATCAATCTCGATACAAGCATGGATCTGCTCCCTCTTTTCTCTCACGCGAATGCCGCGTGTCGATTATCTACGAGTCTCTCTGGCGAGTACGTCGTCCGGACGCCTCCAGGATAGTCTAGTGCGAATGATGGTGAGTGCCAGAACTGTTCCAGAAGTTTGTGATCTTTTGTCCGACGTCTGCGCTGGAGCGATACGTTCGGCGCGGTCGCCTCTGCCGACGTTCGAGAAATCCCACGATGGCGTCGTCACGGCGTGCCGTCTCTCTGCTACCAATAGTTGGGTAGCGATACTTTGAGCGATCCTGCCGACCCGTCCTCGTTGGAGGAGAATGTTCCGTCCATGAGCAGCGCTGTATCGCATCGAGCGGCCGTCACTCCGAGTGTCGGAGTTCGTGCCGATTCCGATCAAACCTGCGCCCGACTCCACGCGGCACTCCGCAGCGTGTGGGATCGCCTTCCGCAAGCACATCGCTCGGCGACGGGCGCGTCGGAATTGCTCGGCGTCGAACGGACGACGTGTCAACGAGTGGCCTACGTTGCGACCCGCCCATACGAAGGTCCGGAGGTGGTCGCTCGGTTGCCTGGCATCAGGGCGTTGCGCGACCTGATCGAGGCGCTGGGCGATCATCGAGAAAGCCTCGATGAAGGCGAGGTGGAATCGACGCTGAAAGAAGCGGCGGCCGCGGTCGACGGGCTCGACTCGCTCTACCGTCGCTATGGGGGCAGCCGTGCCAAGCTCGTCGAGCTTCTCGAGCAGCAGGCCCGCCTCACCGACGCGGGCAGCGGCGCCGAACTCACCGCCGCCGACGCCTCCGTCCGCGAGCGGTTGTTCGAGTGCGGTCGCGCCATCACCGGTCGCGCCGTTGACGTGCTCTACTCATTCGCCGCACTGGTTCCGGATCCTGACGATCCCGGCTGCGCACGCCTGTTCCGCCTCGTCGGCTCGCGGGGCTCGACCGCGCGGGCCGACGCACTCCCCCTGGTGACGGGCGACTTCCGTCTCACGTCCGAAGAGCGCGCGGGCGAACCCTCTGGCCCGGCGACCAAATCGGAGAAAGCCCCGGCGCCACCGGCGCCCAAGGTCCCCGTGAGCGAACCCATCCCTCGCTTCTCGACCACGCCACTCCCGTTGGTGCACTCTCGCGAGCGCGGCAAGCTGCTCGTCAGGCACGCGGCGGGGCTCTCGCCCGATCAGCCGCTCGACCTCGCCCGGCTGGTCCCCGAGCACATCCGCCACCCGGGTCGGCGCCCGTCGGGCATCGAAGCGACCTGGATGCTTTGCGATTATCCCGCCCGGTCGCTCACGATGGAGCTGCTGGTGCATCATGAACTCGCCGCAGGAGCGAGCGTCATCGCCGAAGTCCATCTCTGGGACCACTCGGGCGTCACCAGCGACCGAGCCGCGGCATGGCAGACGCGGGTCAACACCGGCCTGGAAGTGCGTCCCATCTCGCCGGGCGACCTCGCGAGTGCGGCCGCCCTCGCCCGCGACGCCTCTCCCGAGGTTCAACAGGACGGGCACGCCCACCCGGGCGACGCCGACTGGCCGCGCCTCGCGCTCGAGATGCGCGGCTGGCTCATCCATCGCACCGGCTATGCACCCGAGCACTTCGCGGGCCACCGCTTCGACGCGACCTTCCCGGTCTGGCGAACGGGCTATTGCCTCGGCGTGGAGGGTGTAGCGCCGCCGCCGGGCGACTGATCGCCCTTTCGTGCACCAGTCCCACGGTTGCTCTTTGGGCTTCGCAGCGGTCGCACGGCGGCGCTCGAGACCCGCTTCTCGCCGAGCGGTGACGGAACAGTGTTTCATGATCGGTGTGAACTCCAGCGGACCCGCCGGACCGAGGGCGGTCCCTACCATTCGCGCATGACTGCCGTCACCACGCCACGCGCCGCCGATTCGCCCTTTGCGCTCGTCTCCAGCATGAAACCGACCGGCGATCAGCCCCAAGCCATCGCCGACATCTCCCGCCGGCTCCTCGACAACCAGCGCCGCGTCTGCCTCCTCGGCGCCACGGGCACCGGCAAGACCTTCACCATGGCGAATTGCATCGCCAATGTCGGCAAGCCCACACTCGTCCTTTCGCACAACAAAACCCTCGCCGCCCAGCTCTACGAAGAGTTCAAAGACCTGTTTCCCGAGAACAAGGTCGGTTACTTCGTCTCGTACTACGACTACTACCAGCCCGAGGCCTACATCCCGCAGCGGGACATCTACATCGAGAAAGACGCGTCGCGCAACGACGACCTCGACCGCCTCCGCCTCGCCGCGACGTCCAATCTGCTCTCCCGGCGCGATGTCGTCATCGTCGCCTCCGTCTCCTGCATCTTCGGCCTCGGCTCGCCGACCGCGTATTCCGAGAAGGTCGTCACCGTGCAGACCGGTCAGGAGATCGACCGCCGCGAGTTTCTGCTCGCGCTCGCCGACATGCAATACCAGCGGGCGGAAGTCGACTTCAAACGCGGCACCTACCGCGTCCGCGGCGATGTGATCGACCTCTACCCCGCCTACGAACAGTTCGCCGTCCGCATCGAGCTCTTCGGAGACGAGATCGAATCCATCAGCCTCATCAACCCCACCTCCGCCGAGGTACTCGCCGACGAATCGCTGTTCCACATCTTCCCGGCCGTCCACTACGTCATGCCGGAGGACACTCGCTCGCTCGCCCTTCAACAGATCAAAGACGATCTCGACGCCCGCGTCACCGAGCTCCGCAGCGAGGGCAAGCTGCTCGAAGCCCAGCGGCTGCTCGCCCGCACCAAGTACGACATGGAGATGATCGAAGAGGTCGGCTTCTGCAACGGCATCGAGAACTATTCGCGCTACTTCGACGGCCGCAAGCCGGGCGACCCGCCGTACACGCTCCTCGACTACTTCCGCCACGGGCCCGCTTCGGACTGGCTGATGATGATCGACGAGAGCCACGTCACCGTCCCCCAGATCCGCGCCATGTACAACGGCGACATGGCTCGCAAGCGTGTCTTGGTCGACCACGGATTCCGCCTCCCCGCCGCGATGGACAACCGACCGCTCACGTTCGACGAATTCGAGGACACCGTCGCGCAGGTGCTCTTCGTCTCCGCGACCCCCGGCCCCTACGAATTCGAACAGACGGGCGGCGAGATCGTCGAACAGATCATCCGCCCCACGGGCCTTCTCGACCCCGTCGTCGAGGTCCGCCCGGCGGAGGGACAGGTTCCCGACCTGCTCGAAGAGTGCCGCCGCCGCATCGAGCTGCCGATCGAAGAAGGCGGGGGCCGCGTCCTGATCACCGCCCTGACCAAACGGCTCTGCGAAGACCTCACCAACTACCTCGACAAAGCGGGCCTCAAGGTCCGCTACCTCCACTCCGAGATCGACACGCTCGACCGCATCGAGATCCTTCGCGACCTCCGGCTCGGCGAGTTCGACGTCCTCGTCGGCGTCAATCTTCTCCGCGAGGGGCTCGACCTGCCCGAGGTCTCGCTCGTGTGCATCCTCGACGCCGACAAGACGGGGTTCCTTCGGGGGGAAACCTCGCTCATCCAGACGATCGGCCGCGCGGCTCGCAACGCCTTCGGCACGTGCATCATGTACGCCGACGAAGTCACCGAGCCCATGCAGGCGGCCATCGACGAAACGAATCGCCGCCGCGAGAAGCAGCTCGCTTACAACGAAGCACACGGCATCACCCCGGCCACCGTGTTCAAGGAGATCCGCCGCGGCATAGAAGCCGAGCTGCGCGCGGGCAAGCAGGCCCGCCAGAAGATGCAGTCCGACGAGCCCGAGTACGACGTGCAGGAACTGCTGTCGATTCTTGAAGAGGAAATGATGACCGCCGCGCAGTCGCTTGAGTTCGAGAAGGCCGCGGGCCTCCGCGACCAGATCAACTCGATCAAGGACGACCCGGCGCTGATGAGCGGCGAAGAACCCATCCGCCTGAGTGAACTCCGCGTCAAATCGAGCCCGCGCACTAAGAAGCCCGGCGCGGCCGGCACCCGCGCCGGCAAGAAGGGCAAACGCCAGCCCCGAAGCTCGCCGCGGCGGAAGGGCAAAGGCCCGGCGTGACGCCGATCGTCGCGACGGCGGTTGGCGGCAGGCTCGGTCGTCGCGTGTCAGCCGGTCGACGCTTCCGAGCCGTTCGGACCTTTCGTGACCGGCGTGTGAATAGCGGATTCAAGAGCCGGCGCTTCAATGGCCGCTCGCTATCGAGGGCATACGCGGTCGGCAGCCTCGCCTTCCACGGATTTTTCGAGTTCTTTAGCCGCTGGCGTAGCTGAACTCCTATAGCGGAGTTGGTAGAAATCCACCGGACATCACCGAGAGCGTCGTGTTCGCCTTCGCCCGCGGCGACCGAACCCGTGGCAACGACGAGGCTGGCCCGATCGCCGATAAGAACTCGGCCGGCCAGCCGTGACGCCCCCTTTACTGGTGCTCGGATCGCCCCGATTCTCGATGCGGGCGGGCCGTCGCTCGGCCTCGGGTCGGCCCGAAGTCTGCTGCGGGACCATATGAGCTTTCTCGTCTTGAATCTCAAAAAAGTTGCGTCGCTACAACCATTTTTGTTGCACTGCCCCGTGGTGCGACGTACATGTTTTGTCCATAGGACCGAATAAAGTGTCACATGGCGAACACCACATAAACATGTGGTTCCGCGATCCGTTTCCGCACATCCCCGTGTGACTTCCCGGCCGCGATCAGTACGGGCGTTGCGGTCGGTGCGCGACGATCCGCCGCGCGGCGGACGACGCTGTCAATCCGCCCGTCAGACAGGAGCCCCCATGACGCTCGCACGACGCCTCCGGAACGCCGCCGCCGTCTCACTCGCTCTCGGCCTCGCCGGCGCGGCCAACGCCCAACTCGTGAGTGGACCCGTTCCCTTCCCAACCAATTGCAACGACTTCTTCAACAACGACTTCTCGGTCGGGTCCGCGTTCTGGCCCATCGACATCGAAACCGGGGAGATCGGCGTCACCGGCGCCGGCGTCTTCACCGAGTTCGACTCGCTCTCGCTGATCACACCGTTCGGCCCCTTCGGCAACACCGCCACCTTCTTCACCGAGGGCCTCGCCCAAGGCGACCACGAGTTCCCTCTCGGGTCGGCCGCCAACTCCACCACGTTCTTCCGCCGCCAGTTGCTCGGCGCGCCCTCGGGCAACCTTCAGTTCGTTTGGGGCGGCCAGCTCTCGTACGTGCTCATCGGCATCGAGAGTCAAGTCGAGTGGAACGTCACGCTGGTCGTCACCAACATCGACACGGGCGACGTCGCCAAGTGCGTGCTGGATTCCGGCATCGAAACGGTCACCACTCAGCCCACCGACCCCGTGATCCAAACCACCGAAGAAGGCGTCATTTTCCTTGGCCAGACCTCGCCCAACCGTCCCTTCGACCTCTTCAACGAGTGCAAGTGCAAGGAACTCCGTCAGATCCCGATCGCCGGCGACAACATCGAGATCAAGCTCATCGGCACCGTCCGCGCCGACTCGACCGACGACGGCTTCACCTCGGCCTTCATCGGCGGCCCCATCTTCTACGACAACTTCTTCTTCTGCCCCATCAACTGCATCATCGCGGACCCCAGCGATCCGAGCGATCCGAGCAACTCGAGATCGATCGACGGGAACCTTGAGTCGCGCCAAACCATCTGGTCGAACTTCGACATGATGCCCGGGGAGTCGCCCATCAACGCCACCGACCGCATCCTCGACGCCGACGGCGACGGTGACCGCGACCGGGACGACCTCATCCGACGCGCCAGCGACGCTCAGCGTCTGCTGCACGAGCTTCGCAGCGACCTCGACCGTGACGGCGTCACCGACGCCGACGACCTCACCCGCGTCCTCTCCGGCTTCGGATCCGACGGCGACGCCGACGTAAACGGCGACGGAGTGGTCGACGCTCGCGACCTCGTCGAGGTCCTCGAACGCATCGACGGGGACTCGCTCGCCGACGCCGGCTGAGCCGCCGCCGCCACGGCTCGGGCGACGCCGAGCGCGGACGACCGTTTCTCTCACGACGCCCCCGCCGAACCGCGGGGGCGTCGTTTCGCGCGCCCCGCCTCCGCTCGACCCTTCCCGCTTCGCTCGAAGCTTCGCCTATCCTGCGGACGCCGAAGGAGTGCCCGACGACATGCCTACAGCAGCCACCTCGGGTCTCCATCACGTCACCGCCATCGTGGGTTCCGCTGCGGGCGCGGTCGCCGTCTACCGCGATCTGCTCGGGCTTCGCCTCGTCAAACGCACCGTCAACTTCGACGACCCCTCCATGCCCCACCTCTACTTCGGGGACCGGTGGGGCTCGCCCGGCTCGGTCTTCACCGTCTTCCCGATCGCCGGGGCGCACGAAACCAATCATGTCGGCCCGCGGTTCGCGCGGGTGGGTTTCGTCGTGGCGCCCGGCTCGCTCGACTTCTGGCGCGGCCGCCTGCGCGACGCGGGCGTCAGCTTCGATCAGGTCGGATCGCAACTCCACTTCGACGGCTCGCTCGACTCGTCTTGCCCCGGCGTCCATCTCTCGATCGAGGAAGACACGCTCGCTGACGACACCGCCCGCGACTCGGACGAAGCCGACGACGGCGCTTCACGCCTCGCCGACTCGACCATCCCGCCCGAGCACCGCCTCCGCGGCCTCGACGGCCCGCTGATCGATTCCGATGCGCCGAACGACACCGCGGCCTTTCTTCGGGACGTGCTCGGCTTCATCGATGGCCGAGCCCATGCCGACGATCTGCGCCGCTTCGACCTTCCAGGGGGCGACTCCTCGGACACGAGCGACGTCGGCGCTGGACCCGGCAAGCGCCTCTGCGTCCGCGCGGCCGCCCCGGGACGACACCGCCCCGGGGCCGGCGATGTCCATCATGTCGCCTGGACCGTGCCCGACCGCGTGGCCCAAGACGAGCTCCGCCGCCGGCTGGTCGAGGCCGGCCTCAGCGTTTCGCCGGTCCTCGACCGCACCTACTTCTCATCGATCTACGTCCGCATCCCCGGCGGCGTGCTCTTCGAGTTCGCCACCGTCGGCCCGGGCTTCACCGCGGACGAAGACGAAGCCGGGCTCGGCACATCGCTCAAGCTTCCGGCCTCTCTTGAGCCGGACCGCGAGCGGATCGAGGCGGCGCTGCCGCCGATCGAACCCTGATCGTTCCCGCGAGTCGGCCCCGGTCCGACCACCGCTCCGCCTCTCTCTTCACCCCCGCTTCGCCTCTCGCTTTGGCCCCCGCATCACCTCTCGCTTTGCCCCCGCATCACCCGCCGGTGGCGTGGCAGGGGCGAAGCCTCACGCGAACTCCGCGCGTTCGCTGGCGTACCCACACCCGCTTCGACGACAATCCCATCTCCGGGGTGACCGTGACCCGGCGTTTGGTCGGTCCCGTTCTCTTCTGATTCTCGAAAGGCTCAGCGTGGGCTTCGACGGCTGGTTGACCATCGCGACGCTGCTCGCCCTCATGGGCGCGCTGGTCAGCAACCGCATCAGCGTCGACTACGCGATGATCGGCGCGCTGACCTTGCTCACCCTGGCCGGCGTGGTCGAGCCGCTCGAGGCGGTCGCGGGTTTCGCGAGTCAGACCGTGGTGATGATCGCGGCGCTCTACGTCGTCGCGGGGGGGCTGGTCGAGACCGGCGCCATGCGGCTGCTGGTCGATCGCCTTCTGGGCCGGCCGACGACGCTCGCCTCCGCCCAGTTCCGCATGATGGCGCCGGTCACCGCGATGTCGGCCGTCATGAACAACACGCCGATCGTCGCGATGTATCTGCCGGTGATCAGCGATTGGGCCAAGCGTCTCGACATCAGCCCGTCCAAGCTGCTGATGCCGCTCTCATTCGCGGCGATTCTCGGCGGGTCGTGCACGCTGATCGGCACCGCGCCGAACATCGTCGTCACCGAGGAATACGTCCGTTACGCGGCGGAGAGCGAATACGTCGCTGCGCTGGGCCTCGAAGCGCCCTCGGCCACGAAGCAGATGTGGTGGATGGGCGCGGTCGGGCTGCCGGTGGCCTTCGTCGGCGTCGCTTTCGTGCTGCTCGCCACGCCCGTTCTCCTCCGAGAGCGCAAGCCCGCCGCGGCTTCGCGGGACGAGGCCCGGAAGTACACCGTCGAGATGTTCGTCGAGCGCGACTCCCCCGTCGTCGGCAAGTCGATCGAACAAGCCGGGCTGCGCCAACTGCCGGGCCTCTACCTCGCCGAAGTCGAACGCGACGAGCGACAGATCCCCGCACCGGGGCCGAAGACCGTCATAGCGGCCGGCGACGTGCTCGTGTTCGTCGGCGTCGTCGAGTCGGTCGTCGACCTCCGCAAAATCAAGGGTCTCGTCCCGGCCGCCGACCAGATCACGAAAGTCAACGCGGCCCGTCGGCAACGCCTGCTGGTCGAAGCGGTCGTCAGCCGCCGCGCCCCGTTCGCCTGGAAGTCGGTGCGCGACTCGCGTTTCCGTACGAAGTACAACGCCGCCATCATCGCGGTCCATCGTGGCGGCGAGCGTGTTCCGGGCAAGATCGGCGACATCGTCCTCGAACCGGGCGACACGCTCCTGCTCGAAACGCACCGCGAGTTCGTCGAGCTTCATCGCAACGGCGCCGATTTCTTCCTCGTCTCCTCCGTCGACGGCGGCGAACCGCCGGACTTCTCGCGCGCCCCGCTGGCCCTCGCCATCGTCGCCCTCTTCATCGCGTTGCTCAGCTTCGCCGGCCCCATCCGGCGCCTGCTCGTCGCGCTCGACGACGCCCTGCCCGAGCTTGCCGTTCCCACCGAGTCGCTCACGCCCATGACCGCCGCGCTCCTTTGCGCCTGCCTCATGATCCTCGTCCGCTGCACCAACTCCACCAACGCGCGCCGCAACATCAACTGGGAGGTGCTGCTGGCCGTCGGGGCGGCGCTCGGGCTGGGCAGGGCGATGCAAGACTCGGGCGCCGCTCCCTTCCTCGCCGACTCCGTCCTCGCCCTCGTTCAACCGCTCGGACCGTGGGTCGTCCTCTTCATCACGTTCCTGCTCGTCAACCTCATCACCCAATTCGTCACCAACGTCGCCGCCGCCGCGCTCATGTTCCCGATCGTCATCGCCACCGCCGAGCGCCTCGGCGTCAGCCCCGAACCCTTCGTCATCATTCTGATGAGCGCCGCCGCGTGCTCGTTCGCCACACCCATCGGCTACCAGACCAACCTCATGGTCTACGGCCCGGGCGGCTACCGCTTCTCCGACTTCATCCGTATGGGCGTGCCGCTCACGCTGATCGTCGCCGTGGTCGCGACGCTGATCGCCCCGCTGGTCTACCCGTTCCATCCCGGCGGCTGATTCCGCCGACGGCCGATGCGGAAATCGCCTCTCGGCAGCGGTGAAAAGGCGGCGCGCCGGACCTTTGGGCCTCTCGCCCTACCTGCGAGACCGGGTGCCGGCCTGCGAAACACGTCACGCGAAACCCCTCTTTCGGCGGCTGTTTCCACGCGTCGCTGTCAGCAAACACCCGATCGCTAGCCCGAGACGGGGGATGTCGCAACCTGCCAACTCCCAAAAATGCGTGAAATTCCTCGGAACGTTGACCAAGGAATACCCGTAGGACCGATATCATTTTGGTGAAATCTCTCTCTCTCTCCTCCAGCGGGGCGCCGTCTGACGGATGGCGCCCCGCTTTCTTGTGCGCGACGCAGAGCGCGATCGCCGGCGTCGCCGGGCCCGTCGACCGCGGCGGGCGAGGTCGCCCCGAGCGCCGATGCGTCGACGCGCGTTTCCAACATGGGGTACAACCGAGCCGCTCCCGACGCCGCGTTGCGAAAGGCCGTTCCGCGTGAAGCCGACCGACACCCATCGTGACAACGACCGTTCAGCCGCCGCGGCCGGCGACGACGTCGTCCTCGTCACGGGCGCGGCGGGCTTTATCGGCTCGCATGTCTGCGAAGCGTTTCTCGAGCGCGGCGCCGCCGTCGTCGGCCTTGACAATCTCGACGGCTTCTACTCGCCACATCGCAAACGCCAGACGATCGAGGACGTTCGCGTCGCGGCCCGCGACCGCGGCGCCCGTTTCGACTTCGTCGAACTCGACATCCGACAGCGTGCCGAGCTGGTTCAGCTCTTCAACACCGTCAAACCCGCCGGCGTCGTCCACCTCGCCGCGCGCGCCGGCGTTCGGCCCTCCATCGCCGAGCCGGCGCTCTACGCGGAGGTCAACGTCGCCGGCACCGCCAACCTGCTCGAAGCCTCCCGCGAAGCCGGCTCGCCCACCCGCTTCGTCTGCGCTTCTTCCTCTTCCGTCTACGGCAACAACGAGAAGGTTCCCTTCGCCGAAACCGATCCTGTCGAACACCCGATCAGCCCCTACGCCGCCACCAAGCGCGCCTGCGAACTCATCGGCCACACACATCATCACCTGCACGGCCTTCCGATCGCCATGCTTCGCTTCTTCACGGTCTTCGGCCCGCGACAGAGACCGGACCTCGCGATCGCGAAGTTCATCGACCTCATCGAACGCGGACAGACGATCCCGATGTTCGGCGACGGCTCCACCAGCCGCGACTACACGTTCATCGACGACATCGTCCGGGGCGTCCTCGCCGCGTACGACCGCATCGCCAACCACGGTTATCGCATCTGGAACCTCGGCGGCAGCAGACCCACGACCCTTCGCGACATGATCGACACGATCGCGGCAGTCGTCGGCGAGCCCGCCAGGGTCGAGCCGCAGCCCATGCAGCCCGGCGACGTCGAGCGCACCTACGCCGACATCGCCCGCGCGGCCGACGAACTCGGCTACGCACCGCAGACGTCTTTCGAAACCGGCGTGCGACGGCAGTACGAATGGCTCCGCGCGTATCGCGAACTCGCCCGCGCCTGACACCAGAGAGCGGTCCCGACGATGTCGCCCACCATGCGCACTTCCAGGGAGATCGGCGCCGGCAAGCTCCGCTTCCGTCGCTCGCGACGCCGCCGCGGCGGCGCGCCGGGCCGACGACCCAAACGCCGCCGCCGCCTCGGCGTCGCGCTCCGGCTCGTCGCCTGGCCGCTCGCGATCGCGTGTCTCGTCGTCTCGCTCTTTGCGCGCTTCCCGCCCGACAGCGAGACGACACTCGCCCATTACGCGAACGTCGCCTCCAGCTTTGTCGCGCCGCTTTTCGTGGTCGCTGCGTCGCTCGCGCTGTTGACGCTGGCGCTTCGCTTCTGGGCGTGCCTTGTCGTCGCGACGGCGTCGCTTGTCGTGTGTGGATGGGCTGTGCTGAGCGTTCCTCGACAACATTCCACCGGGGCGCCGACCGTCGGCCAAATCCCGGTCCGTGTTCTCCATTGGAACGTCAGACACAGCAATCGCGACCCGGAACCGTTGGTGGAACTGCTCGTCCGACACGAGCCGGATGTCGTGATCTTGCTGGAGACGTTCGGCAGCATGCACGTTGCGTTGCGCGAAGACCCTCGCATCGGCTCGCGCTACCCGTACCGGCTGACGCCTCGCAACGTCGGCAAAGGCATGCGGGTGATTCTCTCGAAGCATCCGCTGCGGGGTGCGGATGACTGGTCCCCCCCGGACAGAGCGGAAGGCCCGGCGTATGCGATCGCTGAGATGCATGGCGTGAGCGTCGGGCTGATGGCGATTCATCCGCTCTCGCCACGGACGCCCGAGAACGCCGCCACCGGCCGACGGTCCGTGCGCGCTTCCGCCACGCTCCTCGATGAACGGTTCGGACCGACCACTCCGGTCGTCCTCGGCGCGGACCTCAACGCCTCACCGACCTCGGCGCGCGCCCGATCACTTTACGAGTCGACGTCGCTGCGACCCTCGAAGCCGCTCGTCCGATTCGATGGCACGTGGCCGGCGGGCGTCGCGGGTCCGCTGCGCGTCGCCATCGACGACGTCTGGACGCGGGGTCCGTTCCGCGTCATCGAATGGACCACACTCGACACCGCTGGTGGTTCCGATCACCGACCGGTCTTGGTCGACTTGGCGCTCGATCTCTCGCCGTGATCCCGTCCCAGTCGACGAAACATCACTCGGTCAGCGCAGCCCAGTTGCGATCCTCGGGCTCCCACAACTCCGCGTCCGATTCACCGTCGTGCCGTTCTTCCGAGACCGGGTCCGGTCCGCTGGAGTGGGGGAAGCGGAGAATCCAGCCGATCGCGAGCACGACGAGATAGGTGGTGATGGTGGTGAAGATGAAGACGAACGTCATCGTCGCGACGCCGCCACGGGGGATGCCGATCACCTGGCCCAGCGCCGCTGCGGCGGGGAGCGTCGCGAGCAGTTTGTCTTGCTCTCGATGGACCAATTCGTCGAACGCCCGTATGAGCAAACCGAAGAGCACGGCGTAGAAGACGACGAACAGGAAACCGCCGTCGGCCCATGATTGGCCGACGATTCCGGGGCCGACATTCAGGCCCGACTTCCCGTCGGCGCCCACCCGCTTCACGTTGCGGACGCTCGCCTGCGTCACCACGTCCTGTCCGAGCGAGAGCGGCTTGTCGGGATAGATCTCGCGCGGGATCGGAAATTCGACGAAGTATTTGAGCGTCCGGAACGGGCGGTACTCGAACGTTTCCGGATAGCCCTGGATGATCCACATGCTGATCTGGGCTGCGCCCTGACCCGAGATGACGTCGTTCACGATGCCGAACGGGTCTCCTTGCGTGAGCACGATGACGGCTTTCGCGACCGCCGGCTTATCGCGAGTCTCACCTCGCACGGACGTCACCATTCCCATGAGCGCCCCCGCCGCGACCGCAAAGGCGACGACGGGGAGAAGGTAGCGCTTCATGCTCACATAGCGGAAATGGGAATAGAACATTCCCCAACCGGTCGCGGCGAGGACCGTCAACTCGTCGCGTCGCCCATACCCCTCGCTCATCAGCACCCAATTCAGCCCGACGATGGGTATGACCATGAGCGCGACGACCGGGTTGAACAACCGCGGGGCCCAGAGCCAGCCGGCGATGCCCGCGGCCACGGCAGCGAGCCCAACCGCCATGTACCCCGTCAGAATCCCGACATACGGGATCGGCACCACGTTCAACCCGATCGCCAAGACGGTGCAGACGATCGCCGTCGCGTACGCCTTGCCGAAACCGGGGTTCTCGCGCGCGGCCGGGATAAGCGACGTCAACCGAACGACGGGCGACTTCCATCGGTAGCACAGCAGGAACACGCCCAGAAAGGCCGAGACCGCGACGACGTAGGTGATTCCGAGCTGCGATGTATCGGAAAGCACGAATCGGTCCATCTGCGCGACCGATAACGCGAACCCGCCGCTGAGCAACTGGAAGATGATGAAGCCGAAGAGGAACATGTTTCGCAGCGAGAACAGCCTGACGCGGCCGCTGATCTCTTCAAAGAGAATCAGCAGCGCCGTCGCGCCTGCGAGCGCAAAGCACAGAATTCCGAGAGAGTTCGCCATGCTCGTCCTACGGCCGACGCTGGATGTGGGTCGCCCGATTGCTAGAGTATCGGCTCGCGTCCTGACGCGGACCACTAGGTCGCGGATTTCTCCCGGCACCGCCGAGACCGATTGTCGCCGCCCTGCGAGCAGCACGACCCATGATTGACGCCGACCGCGACGACCCCAGCGTCCACGACGTGGCCCCCGCCTCGCGACCGCTCCGCGTCGCGATTCAGCAGCCCTCGCTCGCGAAATACCGGGTCCCGGTCTATCGGGAACTCGCCTCGCGTCCGAATATCGATCTCACGCTGTTCTACTCGACCGAAGCGGGCATCCCCAACGTCGAACCCGTCGGCTTCAAGGCGGAGCACGTGGACCAGCACCGACTCCCGCTGGGTTTCCGCTGGAGCCGAGCTCACGCACGCGTGGCCGACCCGACGCGTTTCGACGTCGCCGTCGTGAGTTGGGCGCCCCGCGCGCTGAGCCTCCTGCCCGCCCTCGCGGCGGCGAAGCGGCGTCGCGTCGGCGTCGTCGCGTGGGGGCATGGATACTCCAAGCGTGAACGGGGCTGGCGGAAGGCTGTCCGCACCCGGATCGGCGCCGCCGCCGACGCCCTCCTTTTCTACAACCACACCGCTCGCAACCGCCACCTGCAAGAGAGCCGCGACGATCCCGGCCGCTGCTTCGTCGCGCTCAACAGCCTTGACCAGGGCCCGATACGCGAAGCTCGCCGCGCGACGCTCGCCGACCCTCGCGCGCTCGAGCACTTCCAACGAGAGCACGGGCTCGATCCGCGGGCAACTCTGCTCTATGTCTCCCGACTCGATCCCAACAATCGCGTAGACATGCTCGTCCGGGCGATCGCACGTCTCCGCGAAACGCGTCCCTCGCTGAAGGCGGTCGTCGTCGGCGCGGGCGATCAACTCGACGAACTCCGCGCTCTGGCCTCGAATCTCGGCGTCGCCGAATCGGTCCTCTTTCTCGGCGCCGTCTACGGGGAAGCGAGCCTCGCACCTTGGTTTTGCTCCGCCCGCGCGTTCTGCTATCCCGCCAATGTCGGGCTCTCGCTCTTGCACGCGTTCGGGTACGGCCTGCCGGCAGTGACGAGCGATCGGCTGGAGGCGCAGAATCCGGAGATCGAGGCGCTCCGCCACGAGGAGAACGGGCTGCTTTACGCGGACGGCTCGCAGGAAGCTCTCGAGGCGGCGCTGGCTCGGCTGCTCGACGACGACGAGCTTCATGCGCGGCTCGTCACCGGCGCGGAAGAGACCGTCCGCGACCGGTTCAGCCTGCCGCGGATGGTTGACGGGATGATCGAAGCGGCGAATTACGCGAAGGAACAAGCGTCCGCCCGGGCGCGGAACGCGTCGGGTTGAAGGGATCGGTCCACCCCGCCGCGGTGGGCCTCACTTCGTTTTCGCCCGCTGCACGGCGTCCTCGTACATCGACTCGTACTGCGACATCACCGCGTCTCCGGATAGACACTGTCTCACCCAATCGGCGCCCGCCTGAGCCATCGCGGCCGCCGCCGCGGGGTCGTCGAGCACGCTTCGGATCGCCTTCGACAGCCCGTCAGGGTCGCGCTCGACGGCCAGCCCGGCGCCGCGATCCACCACGTCGGGCCAGATGCCGACACCTTTGGTGACGACGACGGGCGTCCCGCACATCAAGGCCTCTGGGATGACCATCCCGAAGTTCTCGTGATGCGAAGGCAACACGAGAACCTCCGCCTCCGAAAGCAGCGCCGTCTTGACGGCTCCATTGACGACGCCGACCAGACGAACTCGCTCGTCCAAGCCTCGTTCTCGAACGAGGCTCCGAATGAGGTTCGCCTCGGCCTTCGACTCCTCGTCTCCCGCGATCACGAGAACCGCTGCGTCGTCCCGCTCGCGCATCCGCGCGAACGCCTCGACGAGCAGCGGCAACCCCTTGATGGGATGCACGCGTCCGAGAAAGAGGACGATCTTGCCGGGCGGCAGGCCCAGCTTCTCACGAACCTCCGCCCCCCCAGTCGCTCCGCTCGGCGCTCGTGCGCCCGTCGCCGTGAGCGCGTCGACGTCGAGCGCGAGCGGGATCACTCGGCCCCGATCGCGGGCGGCCCCGAACCAACGACGGCTCTCCGACAATTCGATGGGCGAAGTGCAGTGCATGAAGTGCATCGATTCAAGCACCCGCGTGCCGGCCAGCCGAAGGTAAACACGCTTCTTGAGCGGCTTCATCTTCATCGTGTAGTCGTCGAGCATCCCGTGCGTCGAGAGCACGCAACCGCGATTCGCTTCCCGCGCGAGACGTGCGACGTCCAGATGCATCGGGTGCCAGAGTGCGTGGAAGTGGACGACGTCGGCCCATTCCGACTCGCGTGCGGCAAGTTCAAGCCCGGCGGGAGACAGCCGGCGGAAGCTCCGGGGCGGGCCCGGCGCCTCGACGATCTCGACGCCGGGCAGTTCGGGAGCGTCGCCCGTCCCCGGTCCGTCGACGTTGCGTTGCGTCAGCACGCGGACTTCATGTCCGCGTGCTGCGAGTCCGCTCGTCAGGTCCAGCACCGAGCGAACGACCCCGCCTTGGGCGAGGTCGATCGCGTGGATGACGTGCAGCAGCCGCATGGCCTCTCCCCGCGCCGCGGCGCCGGTTCATTTCTCGCCGTCGCTCGCCGGATCGCCGCTCCGGCGATTCGCCTCGTACTCGGCGAGCTTCTGGACGGCGTATTCTACGATCTGGACCTCCGCGTCGCGCTCGCCGCGTTCGTAGATGAACGGAACGAATCCGCGTTCGATGAAGTCGTCCACGATCGGGCGGCGGAGGTCGTTGTCTTCGCTCCGCCAGTCTTCGTCGCGTCCCGTGAAGCCGACGTAATGCTCGTGCATGCCGTCGGTCGTGATGCTCCGCGTCTCGACGAACTCTCGGAGAGCCATGTACCGCCAGGCGTCCATCTCCTCTCGGTCCGGACCCATGTGCACGCCCCACGGGCCGGGCGGGTACTTGCTCGAATCCCTCGTCGTGGGCACCGCTTCGCCGTATGTCGGGATGCCGATTTCGTTCTCGATCCACGCCATCCAGCGGCGGGGCTGATAGTTGCCCCCCTTGCCGCTGATGTTGTCCATGAACAGGAAATCGAACCCCCAGCGTGGGACTTCGGCGTAAGACTCCAGCATGATCCGCCGGTCATCGGCGTCCTCGAAGTCCGGCGCGATGACGTGGTCGTTCGAGTAATCGAGGTCGTCCGGCGTCGGATCGATCCCCGAGCCGACATAGAGCCCGATCTCAAGGCCGGGATACTCGGCCTTGAGTTGCGTGATCGCGTCGCGGAGCATCTCCTTCCGCTCTCGATGAATCCATCGCAACGCGTTCGGCGGGTAACGATGCCTGGCGCCTGCGGGGTTCTTGAACACGAACCGGCGAGCCCCGACGTCGGCGAAAAGGCGGACTCTCCGCTTGAACCAGCCGATCGCCTCGCGGTCGTTCGGCACTCGCCAGCCCGGCGTCCGTCCGAGTCCGGCCGGATCGGCCCTGTCTCCGTTGAACCCGCGGATCGCGACCATCACCTTCCGCTCGTACTGTTGCTCCTCGATGGCTTGCTGGGCCCAGAACGCGGCCGAGAACTCGCCCGGGTCGTCGTCATTCGTGAGCGGCTTGTCTTCGTCGTCCGGATCACGTTTCGGCGGGTCGAACGCCCCGCGCAAGTCGCGCTGCGGCGTGAGCAGTTCGTTCCATCGGCGATCGTCCGAGTCTTTCCGGCCGCCGTCGCCTTGGGGCTCGTCAACAGGCGGAGCGCCGGTGCCCTCATTCGCAACCGATGAGCCTTCGCCATCACGCCCGTCGCTGTCATGGTCGCTCGGTTTGCTCGGGTTTGTGGAATCGCCTGGGTCGCTGTGGTCGTCGCCGTTGTCTGGGGTGCCGCTTGGGTCGCTTCGCGTCGTATCGTTTGGCGAGCCGTCCGCGGAGCCGTTGTCGGCTTGGTCCGTGTCGCCGTCGCCGCCATCGTGACCGCTGAGCAGATCGCTCGATGAATGCGTCTTCAGAAGCCAGCCTTGATCCGGCGAGAGCCGCAACAGACCTTTGTCATTCGCCTTCGCCCAATCGACGAGTACCGACGCGAACGCTACATCGGTCTCGCCCGCCCGAACTGCGTTCGCCGCGTCCCGAGACACCGTCCGGGGCGTTTGCAGAACGAAATCCAACCGCTCCGCCACTTTCGGATAAGCCAACGACAATCGGCCTTCGCCGTCGACGCGCGGCTGAAACGCGAACACGGTCAGCTTGATGTCCGGGCGCTCTTCCAACACACGGTCCAGCACGTCCGCGAGAGCCGCGTCAAGATCGCGCTCGTACGCCCCGCGGTGGCGGCGGAGCACCGCCCGATCGATCACGCGGTCACGCATGTCTCTGATCGGCGTCAAACCAAGTTCCGTGCGCTCGGAAGACACCCCAGGGAACGCCACGATGTGCAGAGTCCCGTCGTTCCTCGCCTGCTCGAGTATCTCGCCGGCGAGTCGCGCCCGAGCCTCGTCCATGTGCGAAGACCAACACACATCAAAGACGGGATAGTCGGAGCCGAGCCGAGCCAGAATCGCCCGCACCGGCGGAGCGGTCGCCTCGAACCACTCCGCCGCCGGGTCGGCAAACGCGGATGATCCCGTGCTCGGAGCGATGATCGTCGGACCGAAGAACACGGCACATATCGCGAGCAACAACCCTGTCAACCGTCGATTCGCCGGCGAACATCCCCTCGACGCCGATCGACGCCCCGATCCTGCTTGAGACTGCATGCGACGCTCCCATCACGGTCGAGACACGACGACCGCTTCAACGCTCGACGTGGAGCGCGTGAACGGTCGCCAACCATCATTCTCGCAATCATCGCTGATCGGACAAGGAAACCGCCCAGATTCTCTGAGCCGGTCTTCTCACCCATCCGTTGCGTCGTGCAAACCCGCCCCGATCGCTACGACCCAGCCCGCCCTTACCGTCGCTCGCATGACGGCGCTTCGATGGAGGCGAACGATCCGCACGGCAACCGAACGGTGCGCTCAGTTACGGCTCTTCATCCTCGCGGCAGCCCGGCTTCCACCCGACGCATCTCGCGGATCTTCAGCACGATTTGGTACTCGAAGATCGCTTGAAGGATGCAGTACGTCAGCCCCGCGCGGCCGTCCAGCATGCCCCCTTTGACCAGGTACATGTACGTGAACTTCAGCACCGGACGAGCGGGCAGGCGGAACGAGAGGTTCTTCAGTTGCATCCGCCGCCGGTAGCGGTCTCGCGAGACCATGTCCCGCCAGCACAATGGGTCATCGCGTAGCGCCCGCATCGACTCGATCGCCTCGTACGTCGAATATCGGTTGTGCCGCTCGAACCATTCCCCGATCCCCTTCGAGAAGTTGTAGTGGATGAACTGTCCGCGCAGCCGGCCCACTTCGCCTTCGATCCGCGGCACCGGGTTCGCCAGCCGCTCGAACCGGATGTGCGGCGGCTTGAAGAACCGCATGATGTCGCCCGGCGGCATCGCGTGCTTGATCCAGCGACCCGAAAAGTAGTTCCGCCGACCGACGTAGAACGCCACCCGCCGCTCGTCCGGGTCGCGTGCGATCGCCGCGATCTCCTCCAGCAACTCCTCCGTCATCCGCTCGTCGGCGTCCAGATAGAACACCCACTCGTGCTTAAAGTCGATGTTCTCCATCGCCCAGTTCTGATGCGGGCCCCGGCCGTCGTACTTCCGCTCGAACCACCGCGCCCCCGCCGCCTCCGCGATCGCCTTCGTCCCGTCGCTGGACAGCGAATCCAGCACGACGATGTCGTCACACCACGCCAAACTCTCGAGGAGCCCGGGCAGGTTGTCTTGCTCGTTCAGCGTCTGGATGAACAACGACACCCGCACCGTGCCCAGCAGGTCGGGCCGAAGCCCGGCCGCCGCCTCGCCCGGCGAGTCCGACGTCACCACCTGCGCTGTTTCTCGATCGTTCACGACGCCGCCCTCCGCGCCGCCGGCTCATCGCCCTGCGACGTTTCCACGGCGCCGGACTCCGTCGCGCCGCCTTCGCCCCCGCCCTCCTCCCCGCCGCCGTCCGCAACGCATGCGGTGATCGACGACACGTCCACCTCGTACACGCGGCGCACGTTCTCCTGCGCCGAATCGATGCACACCCGCCGGCCGTCTCGGCTGAACCGCGGATGCAGGTCGACCCGCACCTCCCGGTCGAACCGCGCGGGCGACTCGTACCGCCCCACTTCGTACCCCGCGCCCGCCTGCACGTCACACACGAACAGCGGCTGCTTGCCCCGATCCGGATATCCGTCCGTCACCACGAACCGTCCCGGCGCCGCGCCGCCCCGGTTGAACGTGCAATGGCCGTCGCACGTCAGTTCGCCCGCCGCCCACTCGCGCACCAGGCCACGCTCGGCTGCGCCCGCCACGTCCGGGATCAGCATGTAGCTGTCTTTCACGATTCGGCTCATCAAAAACCGCGGCTTGCCGAGCGCATAATAGATCGGCTTCAGCGTCCGTCGCGCCGCGACCATCGCCCGCGCGCCGAGCCCCGCGCCCCCGCCGCCGCCCGCCGAACCGCCGTCGCCGAGCAGCTTGCGGAACCCCGCCCACGCGAGAATCGTCTCGTCGTCCCGCCAGTCGTAGTGCGAGACCATCCCGCTCATCAAGAGGCGCACGTCTTCGCCGTCCATGTCCGACGTGAACAACCGCGTCTGCACGATCCCGTCCGTGCGCTCGTACCGGTGCACGAAACAGAACCGCCCGCCCGACCGGTTGAACATCAGATGGTTCACATATCCGAACGGCTCGTCCGCGTTCCCTCGCTCGGCAGGCGTCACGCGAAGCGACGACAGCGGCACGATCAACCGCCGCTCGCCCGTGTGCATGTCCACGCGGAAGACCCCGTCCCCGCTCGGCGCCGGCTCGGCTGCGAACGCGTCTGCTTCCCCCGCATATCCATACTCGAAGCGCACGCTGTTCACGCGGCCCATGCTCAGCGACAACCCCCACCGACCGTCCGCCGCCACCGCCAATACCGGCCCGGCCACTCTCCGCCGCTCGACGCCGTCGAGCCCCACCACCCGCGCCACCAACTCGGCGTCTCGCCCCGCCTCCCGGTCGTTGAACAGCAGCGTCTCCTCGCCCGATTCGTCCCACCACCGCAACATCGCTCCCTGCTGCCAGTTCCACGCCCGCGTCTCGGCGACGCGCACGAACGGATGCCCCCCGCCCGCCGCCACCTCGCGCGTCAGGTCGAGGTAGCCCACTTCGCACGTTTCGCCCACACCGGGGAACCGATCCGCGAACCGCGCCCGATGGCACAGCAACTTCGCGCCGTCCGCCGACCACGGCTGAAGGTCGTAGTACCCCACCCAATACTGCCACCCGTCTCCCGCCGGGCTCAGCGCGCGGATCGGACACGACTTGCGGATCATCCGGCACCCCCCGCTCGGCCCGCGCTCGTCCCAGGCTCGCCCGAATCGTCTGCGTCGCCGGGCCGCTCGCCGCGCGGCAGGTTCGCGTGCGCCGTCGCCTCACCGATGACGCGCTCCTTCACCACTTTCGCGGGCGACCCCGCGCACACCGACCACGCCGGGAGATCGCGCACCACCGTCGAGCGCGCGCCCACCACGGTGCCCTCGCCGATCGTGACGCCCGGCCCCACGAAGCAGTCCGCCGCGACCCAGCACGACGAACCGATCACGATCGGCTTCGGCACCAGCGGAAAGCGCGGGTGCTCGTGGTCGTGCGTCGCCCCGCACAGGTAGCTGTACTGGCTCACCGTCGTGTTCGCGCCGATCTCGATCCGCTCCACGCAGTACACGTCGACGTCGTCACCGACCGTCGCGTTCTCACCCATCACCAGGTTCCACGGCCCCCACACCCGCGCCCGCGGCAACACCTTCGACCCGCGCCCCATCTCCGCCCCGAACGACCGCAACAGCCACCGCCGCCAACCGTGCAGCGGCCGCGGCGACAACCGAAACACCGTCGACTGCACGACGCCCCACACGCTGCGTGCGAGTTTGTTGCGGGTGGAGTGCGGCGAGGGCTTGCGGCCGATATCGACCGCAGCACCGGCCCGACGCGCCGCCCCGTCGCCGCTCTGACTCTTGCTCATGCTCGACATCACGCTCCGGACGCTCCCGCGGTTCGACGAAGCCCACGCTCGCGCCGTGGGCGAGCGGGTTCACCGGCGCAGATCATGCCCGCTGGGGCCTCGCCGTCCACGACACTCCGGGCCCCGACCAACGACTCCCGACGCACCACCGATCCCGGCAGCACGAGCGAGTCCGCAGCAATCCACGCATCGTCCTCGACCACGATGTCGGCGACGACCGGCTCGGGGACCTCGGTCTTCCCGGAGCAAGTAAGCCGCTCGGTCGCGAGATGCACGAGTTGCGAGACCGTGCATCGGCGCCCGATCGTCACACGACCGCGCCCGCTCAGCTCCGCGCCGTCCCCGATGATCGACTTCTCGCCTACGGAAACGAACCACGGCCGCTCGATCGCCGCCGACCGCCTGACCCGTGCGCTCCGCGCGACGTCCGCTCCGAACGCTCTCAGCACGGCGTTACGAAACGCGTACGCCGGGTGCGGCGATATCCGCATCAGCGGGGCGCCCAGCACGCGCCACACCAACGCTCGCCCGCCGCCTCCGCTGGCGCCGCCGCCGGAGTCGCGAATCATCACGGCTCGACCTCTCGCTCGTCCTTCGCCGGGTTGCCCCGCAGCACCGCCCCCGCGCCGAAGGAGCGATACACCGAGGCGCGGGGGTGCACCACGCACCGCTCGCCGAGCGAGACATCCGGACCGATGTAGGCGTCAATACCAATGAGTGACCCAGCCCCGACCGAAATCGGCGGACGAAGCAACGGGAAGTTCGGGTCGGTGAAGTCGTGCGTCCCCGCGCACAGGTGCGCGCGCCGGTCGAGGGTGACGCCGTCGCCGAGCGTGATCCGCCCCAGCGAGTAGAGCAGCACGCGCGGGCCGACCCTGACCCGGTCGCCTACGTCGAGGTTCCAAGGGATCGCGATCTCGACCCCACGAGCGAAGCGACAGCCGCGACCGACCCTCCCGCCGAACGCGCGGAGCAGCGCGGGCCGCGCCGCGGGCAGAGTCGCCCACGCCAGTCGTCCCACCGACCCCCAGAGAACGCGCACGATTTTTTCGCGCGTCGTCCAGGCGGAGCGTCGGAAGCCGGGCGCGGCGGACGCAGTCGAGGAAGTGGCGCGCCTGCTGTGCGCCCCTTCATCCGGTCCGCGTTCGAGGCGTTCGCCCGGGGAAGTTTGATCGATCTTCGCCATACCGACCCGTCGCCCGTTCGTCCGAGAATGCGCGGCAGGGCGCGCCTCGCCCAAGGTCTCCGCACCGATCGGCGGACCGCCTCCGCCATCGGTCGTACCCCGGCAGCGTATCCATTATGCTACCCGGCCGCTTCTACGCCCAACCCGCCGTCGCGGAGCCGCCAGATGACCGAACTCCTCGAGACGAAACGACTCGAGAAACTCGCCCGACGCTGGCTCCCGCCCGCGGCGGCCCGCTTCGCGAAGCGCTGCACCGTCGGCACGCGCTACCGCGCGCAAGCCGCCGAGTGTCGCGCCGGGTTCGAGCGACACGGCGAGCGATATCGTCAGCACATTCTGTTCGTGGCGGGCCTGCCCAAGAGCGGCACCACCTGGCTCGAGCGCATGCTCGCGTCCTTCCCGGGATTCTCGGACGTGCTCATCCCGGACGTCGCCGCCTTCGAGCTCGCCCACGGCGGCTCCGATCGCTACGACCTCCCGCCCGACATCTTCGACCGCTTCCATCGCATGCTCGTGCTCACGAAGATGCACGTCCACGGAAGCCCCCACAATGTCGAAGTCCTCCGAAAGGCCGGCGTCCGCTACGTCGTCCTCTTTCGCGACCTCCGCGACGTCGCGGTCTCCAACGTCCACTACGTACAGAACACGCCCTGGCACCCCGAGCACCGGCACTATCGGGGACTCGAGATGCGGGACGCGCTCGAGGTCTTCGCCCGGCGAACGCTCGAAGACTACGCGGACTGGGTCCGCTCTTGGGCCGCCAACCGCGACCCGAACGCCTCGCTCGTGCTGCGGTACGAGCAGATGCTCGAGGACCCGACGGGCGTGCTCCGCTCGGTTGCCGACCACTTCGAACTCGGGGCCGACGATGAGCGGATCGAGCGCATCGTCGAAGCCAACTCTTTCAAACGCCTCAGCAGCGGCCGCGAACGCGGGCAAGAGCCCGCCGACGGCAGTTTCTTCCGGAAAGGCGTAGCGGGGGATTGGGTCAACCACTTCACGCCGGAGCTGCGCGAGTCGTACAAGCGCCGCATCGGCCGCTTCCTCATCGAGTTCGGCTACGAACGGGACGAATCATGGTGACCACGCACGCTCCGGAAACCACGAAAGACGACTCGTCCGCGCACCAGCGACCCGCCACCGCGAGTGGAGCTGCGAACGGCGCGAGCTCCACCGTTCGCCTCGTCGTACTCAACCACTATTTCGTCCCCGACGTCGCTTCGACCGGGCACCTCCTCGCAGAGTTGGTCGACCGTCTCGCCTCGTCGGGCGAGTTCGATGTCTCGGTCATCACCTGCCGGCCGTGCTACGGCCCGCCCGAGTCCTGGCAGCCCGCGCCCAAGCAGGAACGCCGCGACGGTGTTTACATCCGTCGGCTTCAGGCGACACGTTTCAGCAAAGACTGGCTTGTCGGACGCGCCGTCAACTACATGTCGTTCATCCTCCCGCTCGCCGTGCGGCAACTCTTCCGCTCCGACCCCAACACGATCTATCTCTACACGACGAACCCCCCCTTTCTCGGAATCATCGGCGTCGTCGTCAAGCTCTTCCGACGGCATCGCTACGTCATGCTCCTCCACGACGCTTACCCCCAGCTCGCGGTCTGGGTCGGCACGTTCAAGAAAGGCGGGCTCATCGAACGCGTGTGGCACGCCATGAACCGTCGCATCTACCGACGTGCCGAGCACACCATCGTCCTCTGCAAGGCCGCGAAGCGCCTCGTCTGCGACAGCTACGGCGTCGACCCCGCCCGCGTCAGCGTCATCCCCAACTGGGCCGACGGCAAGGAGTTGTTCCCGATACCCAAGCAGGACTCCGCCTTCGCCCGGGAGCACGGCTTCGTCGAACCGTTCACGCTGCTCTACTCGGGCAACCTCGGGCTTTACTACGAATTCGAAACGCTCCTCGACGCCGCGGCGAAGCTCAAAGACGAGTTCTTCCGTCTCGTCTTCGTCGGATCGGGAGGACGCAAGAACTGGATCGTCGAGCAGAAGCGACAACACGGCCTCGACAACGTGCTCATTCTCCCGTATCAGCCCTTCGAAAAGCTCAACGAATCGCTCAATTCCTGCGACGCGAGTCTCGTCACCATCGCCGAGGGCATCGAGGGCATCAGCTTCCCGTCGAAGCTCTACTCGTCCCTCGCCGTTGGGAAGGCGATCGTCGCCCTCAGCGAGCCGCAGAGCGAGTTGCGAGACCTGGTCGAGAACGAGGGGATCGGCATCTGGGCCGAACTGGGCGACGTCGACCGCCTCGCCGAGCAGCTTCGCGCCTACATCGACGACCGCTCCCTCGCCGCCGAAGCCGGCGCCCGCGCTCGAGCCCTCTTCGAGCGCGAATACACGCTCGACCGGGCCGCCGAGCGATACGGGCGAGTCCTCCGAGAAGCAGACGAGGGGGTGCATCGTGGCTGAACCCGTTGCTGCGCCGCGGCCGAGCGAGCCGGGACCGTCAGGCGGCACGCCGAGACTCATGCGTGTGCTCTTCATCACCGAAGACGACCCGCTTTACGTCATCGAGTTCTTCCGCGTCTTCTTCGAGACCTACCCGCGCGACGAGTTCGAGATCGTCGGCGTCACCGTGCAAGACGCCTTCCACGAACCCCTCCGTAAGACCGCAGGGCGGATGCTCTCGTTCTACGGTCCGCGCGACTTCACCCGCCTCTGCACGCGCTACGGGCGCGTCAAGGCCTCCCGCGTCTCCATCGCGAGCCTCGCCGAACGCTACGGCCTGCCCTTGCTCCCCACGCAGTCGGTCAACGACGAGAGCTATATCGAGGCCGCTCGCAAACTCGACCCGGACGTCATCGTCTCCGTCGCCGCCCCCGAGATCTTCCGCAAGGGCATTCTCGGCGTCCCGCGCCTCGGGTGCGTCAACATCCACTCCGGCCGCCTCCCGCGCTACCGCGGGATGATGCCCAACTTCTGGCAACTGCTCGAAGGCGAAAGTCACGCCACGCTCACCGTCCACGAGATGGTCGAGAAGCTCGACGCCGGTCGGATCATCCGCACGCTCGAGTTCCCCCTCGAACCACGCGACAGCCTCGACCGCGTGATCCGCGAGACCAAGCGGGCCGGCGCATCGCTCATGATCGACGCGCTCCGCTCGCTCCGTGACGGGTCGGCTTCACCACGCGAACTCGACTGGTCCGACAAGGGCTACTACTCGTTCCCCAAGCCGGCCGACGTCAAGCGCTTCCGCGCGCGCGGTCACCGGATGCTCTGATGAAGCAGACCGACGAAAACACGGGTCGGCCGACCACCAAGTCGGCGGAACTCGATCATACCGCCGGTCCGTCCGAGTCTGGAACCGCTGGCGTCTTCATCCCTTCACCCCCGCCGGCGGCGATGTCCATCGACGTCGAAGACTGGTTCCAAGTAGAAAACCTCAAGGGCGTCGTCGAACGCGACACCTGGGACGAGCGCGAACTCCGCGTCGAGCGCAACACCGACCGCATGCTCGAACTCATGGACGAGCGCGGCGTCCGCTGCACCTGCTTCGTGCTCGGTTGGGTCGCCGAACGCTGCCCGGCGCTCGTCCGGCGCATCGCCGACGCCGGGCACGAGGTCGCCTCCCACGGCTACGGACACGACCTCATCTACTCCCTCTCTCACGACGAGTTCCGGCAGGACATCCTCCGCGCCAAGGGCCTCATCGAAGACCTCTCGGGTCAACCGGTCCTCGGTTATCGAGCGCCGTCCTTCTCCATCACGGACTGGGCCATCGACATTCTGCAAGAGACCGGCGTCACCTACGACTCCTCGGCGTTCCCGACCGTCGCACACGACCGCTACGGCAAGCTCTCTGGAATGGACGCCGGGCAACCGATCGCCGAGATCCGACCCGGGTTTCACGAGGTCTGCGTTTCCGTACTCCGGCTGGGCAAGCGCGGCGTGCCGTGGGGTGGCGGCGGCTACTTCCGGCTCTTCCCCTGGCCGCTGTTCAAGCGCGGCGTTTCGCGCATCCTCGCCTCGGAAACGCCGTACGTCTTCTACATTCATCCATGGGAGATCGACGCCGATCAACCGCGCGTCGAATCGGGGCTTAGTCGAACGCAACGCTTCCGCCACTACAACAACCTCGACCGGTGCGAAGCGCGCTTCGCGGCGTTGCTCGACGCCTTCGACTGGAAGCCCATGGTCGACCTACTCGACGCCTGCGGCGTCGACGCCCGCGACGGGACGCGCGCTCGTTCCGCGACGCTCGACGACACGACGCCCGAATCATGACCCGCGGTCAGGGCGTCGCGGCGGGTTCCGCGCCGACCGACGAGGCGGACGACTCCACCGGCTCGTTTCCGAAGCGCCGCGGTTCCGCCGGCGGCGTCCGCCAGACCGCCGATTCGTTCTTGCCCCCAGCGAGGTACCACTTCACCATCCGGTCGATGCCCTCGCGTACGCTCGCCTTGGCCACAAAGCCCGCCTGCCGCACCCGGTCGGCCTCGAACTTCGTCTGCGTCGAAAAGAGCTTCTTCACGCGCGCGCTCGATACCGGCAGGTTCTTGCCCGTCGTCTTGATCACCGCGTCGAAAGGCGCCGCCGCGAGCAGCGCCGCCCACATCGGCACACGCACCTTCGGCGGACGCTTACCCAAGGACTCATACACCGCCGCCGCGATCTGCGACGACGTCAGGTCCGGCTTGTCGATGTAGTTGAACACTTCGAATGGGGCGCGATCGTCTTTCGCCCAGAGGAAGGTCGTCGCCTCCACGATGTTCTCGACATACGAGAGGCTTTTGATATTGCTGCCCGCGCCGACCTGGAAGAACTTCCCGGAATCGATCTGCCGGATCAGCGAATACATGTTCGCGAAGTTCCGCGGGCCGTACGTTACGGTCGGGCGGATCACGATGACGTTTCGGCCCTCGCCGCGCTCCGACCATGCCTCGAGCACGCGCTCGCCCGCGAGTTTGGACGCGCCGTACGGCGAGTTGGGCGCCGTCGGCGAGGACTCGTGATGCGGCTCGGGAGCGTCGCCGTACACAGCGACCGTCGAGTAGAAGCAGATCGAACGCACCTGAAACTCGTCCATGACGTCGCAGATCACCTGCGTGCCGCGTTCGTTGACGTCGAAGTACGTATCGGGTTCGATCCCGAAGTCGTGGTGCGCCGCCGCGAGATGCAGCACGGCGTCACACCCCGGAATCGCTGCGCGCACCGCAGCGGCGTCGCGGATGTCGCCCCGCACGAACCTCGCCCGGCCGGCGTCGTAGTCCGGCTCTTCGAGGTCCAGGAACACGAGCTCGTGATCGGCGTCCAACAACTCGTCATAGAACCAGGAACCTATGAACCCGGAACCGCCTGTCACCAGAATCCGCACAGTCGCCTCCTCTTTCCAATTCGTCGGCGCAGCTTCCGGCGCGCACGCTCCACGCACGATGGTACCGGGGAGTACGCCGACGGCGAAGGGTGGTTCGCGCTCCACGCCGCCACAATCACCGGCCGTCGCCCCACGAACCCGTCCCGGACCAATCGAGGCGCCGCTTCGCCGCGGGGCGCCCCCGACGCGTCACGAAACCCCTGAACCGATAACCCTCCCGCCGTCTCGATTCGGGACGCGAGTCCGCTACCGATTCGATCGCCCCTACAGCCGCGCGTCCGCGTCTTCACGGTGCGCTCGGAACCACGCGATCGTTCGCTCCAGCCCCTCCTCGAAGCCCACCTGAGCTTCCCAGTCGAGCAGTTCCTTTGCTCGTCCGGTCGCCAGGCTTCGCCGCGGCTGACCGTCCGGCTTCGCCGTGTCCCAACGAACCTCGCCCTCGAACCCCGTCAGCTTCACGATCAACTCCACCAAGTCCTTGATCGTGATCTCGAAGCCCGCACCGAGGTTGATCGGCGTCGGCTCGTCCATCGCCTCGGCCGCTCGGATGATCCCCTCAGCCGCGTCCTCCACGTACAGGAACTCGCGGCTGGCCTTCCCCGTCCCCCAGCACACGATGTGATCGTCACCCCGGTCCTGCGCCTCCACGCACTTACGGATCAACGCCGGGATGACGTGCGACGAATGCAGGTTGAAGTTGTCGCGCGGCCCGTACAGATTTACCGGCAATACATATGCGCTTTTCATCCCGTACTGCAGCTTGTACGCGTCCAGCATCTGCCACGCCGCCTTCTTGGCCACCCCGTACGGCGCGTTCGTCTCCTCCGGATAGCCGTCCCAGATCTCTTCTTCCTTGAACGGGATCGACGCGAACTTCGGATACGCGCAGATCGTTCCCGTCTGTACGAACGTCCCGCCGCGTTCGGCGAAGCCCATCGCACGGAACAGCTCGATGAGGTGCAGCGCCATCGCCATGTTCGCGTAGAAGTATCGGCCCGGGTTGTCGCGGTTGGCGCCGATGCCCCCTACTTCCGCCGCCAGGTGCAGCACCACGTCGACCGGCTCGCCGCCGAACGCTTCCTCATACAGCCGCCGGCAGGCGTCCTCACGCGTCAGGTCATACTCCGCCCGCCGCGGCACGAACAGATCGCCCTCCGCCACGCCTCGCGCCCGCAGCTTCTCGCACACGAACGAGCCCAGAAACCCCGCTCCGCCCGTCACGATCACCCGCTTGCCAGCCCAGTCCGCAACCGCCATCGCCGCACGCTCCTCACGCCCTGTCGCGTTCCCGCCAGCCGCCTCGCTCCGCACGCCGACCGCCGACCGCCGACCACCGCCGCGTCGGGCATCATACCGCCCCGCTCCGACGCCCCCACTTGGCGCGACGAGGGGCCGGGAAACCGTCTTCTTTGTCTGCGCCTCACTCGGCGCTCATCCGTCGGCTTTCGACGCGTCTTCGCCTTCGTCGTTCTGCGGCCGTTCACCCGAAGAGAGTTCCGCGAGACGGGGCCGCTTTGATCGGCGAACGTCCATCCGCAGGGCCCTGAATAACCCCCACATCCCGACAAGGAGGAACGCCGCGATTGGGAGTCCCGTCGTCAACGCCGCGCTCCGCAGCGCTTGCAATCCGCCCGCGACCAGCAGCGTCGCGGCCACCGCGCCCTCCGCCAGCGCCCAGAACACGCGCTGGGCCCGGGGCGGGTTCGGGTCGCCGCCGGAGGTCACCATGTCGTCGACGAACGAACCCGAGTCCGACGACGTGACGAAGAACACCACGATGAGCACCGTCGCCGCCACCGCCGTGATGCCCGACCACGGCAACTGATTCAGAAGCAGGTACAGCGAGAGCGCTTCGTTCTCCGCCGCGCGCTCCGCGATCTCCGGAGCCGCGCCGGTCAACTCGGCGTCGATTCCCGCACCGCCGATCACCGCGAACCACAGAAACCCAACCAGCGACGGCACCAACATCGCCGTGAGCACGAAACTCCGCACCGTGCGGCCCTTCGAGATCCGCGCCGTGAACACGCCGACGAACGGCGACCACGAGATCCACCACGCCCAGTAGAACAGCGTCCACTTCGACTGCCACCCGCTGTCCACCCCCGGCTCGATCCGGAGGCTCGTGCCGGGCAACGTCTGCAAATACCGCCCAAGCCCGGCCGTGAACAGATCGAGCTGGAACACCGTCGGCCCCACGGCCGCCGCGAACAACAGGATCGCCGCGAACACACCGAGGTTGAACTCGCTCAATCGCCGGATCCCCACGCTCAACCCCGACACCACCGAGACCGTCGCCATCAGCGTGATCGCGCCGACGATCGCCAACTGCGCCGTCTGGTTCTGCGCTACGTCGACGATCTCGTCGAGGCCGGCGTTGATCTGCGCGGCCCCGAGCCCCAGCGACGTCGCCACGCCGAACAATGTCCCCACCGTGCACACCGAATCCACCACATGCCCCGGCCAACCGTAGATTCGCTCGCCGATCAACGGATACAGCATGCTCCGCGGCGCCAGCGGCAGCTTCATCCGGAAGTGGAAATACGCCAGCGGCAACGCGATCGATGCGTAGATCGCCCACGGATGGAACCCCCAATGGAAATACGAGAACCGCATCGCCTCGACCGCCGCTTCGCGTGTCCCGCCTTCCGCCACGCCCGCCGGCGGAGACGCGAAATGTTGCAGGGGCTCCGCCACGCCGAAGAACACGATGCCGATCCCCATGCCGGCTGACAGCATCATCGTGAACCAGGTCACCAGCGGGAACTCCGGCTCCGTGTCCTCGTCGCCGAGTTTCACCCGACCAAGCGGCGACACGACCAGCACGAGCACGCCGACCAGCAGCACCGTCGCCGTCAGCAGATAGAACCAGCCGAAGGTGTCCGTGATCCAGCTTTGGGCCGTCTCGAAGCCGCGGGCCGCCAGGTCGGACCGCAGCGTGCCGAACGCGACGAAACCGACCACCAGCGCCGCTGAGGGGAAGAACACCCACGGCTCCATGTGGCTGATGACGCGGTCCCACAGCGACCGCTTGTGTTTCGCGGAATCCCGATCGCCGCGTTCGTCGTCGCGCGCCGCCGACGCCTCGTCGCCGCGTTCGCGCGATTCGTCGGCGTCTCCACGCCGCTCCCCGCTCGGCTTCGCAGCTTGGTCGGTCACCGCCGACTCTAGTTGCGACGGCTTTCGAGCGACCGACCCCTCGGGGCGGAGTGGGAAAGCCGACGCACGCACCGCCACCGTCGCGGGATCGCGGGCAGTGGATTGTTGAAGCTGCTTGCAGCCGCTCTATGCCGACCGCGCTGATCGATCGCGACAGGAAAGCTCGAGGCCGGGCCGCCTCTTTCGCTTTCTTTGGGCGCCCCCCGCGTCCCTCACCGCCGGCGCGACGGCGTCCAGTTCGGGTCGTTCGCCTTCGCCGCCGGGTCAGCCCAGCGGCGCATGTCGACGAGTTCTTCGGTCGTCAGCGAGCCCACCGACCCGTCGAAGAACGTCGCCACCGCCTGGCCCGAATACCGCGGGTGAACGTTGCCGAAGTAGTTTGGGTCCATCGGGTCGCGGCCCTTCCACTCGCTCGTCCGCGGCGGGCTGATCCGGAAGAAGCCCTCGGTCAACGCCGATCCGCCGCTGAGCGGCGTCGGCCCCGCGAAGTACGACGACGCGAACGTGATCAGCCAATTCGGCCGCGTCGCGTCCGTCAAGCGATCGACATGGAACCGGCGGTCGAAAAAGCGTGGGTCCTTCGCGTTCCCGCCCACATAGGTCTGATTCAGACCGAACGACGGGTACAGCGACACCTCGTAGTGCCACTCGTTCAACTCGGGCGGCGAACCGCGATACTTCGACCGAAGCTCGTCCAGCGCCGTCGCCTGCTCGTTGATGTGCGTCGCGCCGGTCCACTCGAAATCGAAGTACGGCGCCAATCTGAACGGATACCGCGACAGCGTCTCCCCGACCACGGGCCGTCCGAACTCGTCCGTGAACGATTCGCGTCCCGTCGGGTCGAACGAGCCCAACATGACCTTCCGGTCGTCGTCTTCGGCTTTCAGGATGTAAGCGGTCATCAGCGTGCGCGCTGACGCCAGCTCGCGCGTCTTCACGGCGGCGCTCCGCGCGCCCTGCAACGCCGGCAGCAACACCGACACCAGCACGGCGATCACCGCCACCGTGACCAGCAACTCCACCAACGTGAATCCGCGCACCCGTCCTGACACCGTCAACGCCTCCAACTTCCCGTCCTCAGCTACAGGTTACCCCGAACACGCTCAATACGCCGAGCAGATCGTCGGCGTTCACCAGACCGTCGCCGGTCACGTCTCCATCGGCGGCGCCGCCCGAGACCGTTTGCCCGAACGTCGACAACACCTGCAACAAATCGTCCGCGTTCACGAGGCCGTCGCCGTCGGTGTCGTTCGGGCAGTCCGCCGCGGGGACGCGCCAGACATGGGTGTCGATCAGCAAGTTGCGCACCGAAACGTGCTGCGCCGTCTCAAAGACGTGGAACAACTGTGGGGTGGCGCCGGGCACTTCGTAGACGAACCGCGTGTCCACGAAGTCGCCCAGGAAGGGCTCGTCGGGCCGGTCGAACCGGTACATCTCCACGTCCTCGTACGGCAAAAAGCCCGGCACGGGCCAGTTCTCACCGATCGGGTTGTTCTGGTCGATCGGCAACTGCTGGTCAATCGTCGACGTCACCACGTTCGTGCCACGAGCGATCTCGAAACCGACCGTCCGCACCTGCACGATCACCGTCGTGTACAGGCTTCCCGCGGGCGCCTCCGCGGCTGTCAATGCCGAGGGCTCACGCTCCACTGCCCCCACTACTTCCGGCTCAGGCCACGTCGGGAAGTCGAAGCGGAAATAGCCCGGCCCGCCGATCGTGTAGATGTCCTGATTCCCCGTCAGCGTCGTCAGCCCCGTGAGTTCGCCCGCAGCGAAGCCGGGCCAGCCGCTGGGAAGCGGGAAAGGGTCCTGCGCGAAGTCTGGCTCGTTGAGATCGGAATACAGCCGCGTGGCGAACCGATCCCACTCATACGAGGTGGAATTCGCGTCGCCGCGTGACCACCCGTACACGTCCGGCGTGATCGGGTCGAACGGCTCGATCGTCTGGCCGACCGCTACGCCGCCCGTCCCGCCAAGGACCATCGCCAAGGCGCTCACCGCTGTCCGTGTCACTCGCTTTGACGACATCACGCCTCCGTCTTGACTTGAACCCGTTTCGCTAGCCGTTCTTGGCGTCGGCTCGCCGCTCGCCGGCCAGCGGAGCGAAACGCCGCTCCACAGCCGCCCTGTACCGGCGGAAGTCTGGGGATGTCCCCCTCCGACGTTCTCTATTCTTGCAGGCGGGCTGTGTGATGCTCGCCCAGCCGGATTTTTTCCTGTGGAAGCGTATTCCGGGACTTCCGAGAATGCAAGTGAGACGCAGTCTCAGCAAAACGATTTGCTGTGCTACAATCGTGATCGTCGGGCGTCTGAAGACAAAGCCGCCCTCCCGCACAATGATTCGCGCCATCGCGCTTCGCGTCACGGGACCCGGTCCCCGGCGTCGAACCCCCGCCAATACGGGGAACACGGATCACTTTCCATATGCCCCGCTGTCGCGTGCCCGCCCGGGCCCGCCTCCCGGGCTATCTTTGGTCCGCCCGTCGCGGCGACCGGCCCGCCCGCTTCGTCGTCCGCGACGAGAGCTTCACCAACAACCTGCGAGTTCACACCATGACCCAGCACGCCGACCATTCCGCCACCGCGACCACCGGCCCGGCCGCCGCGCCCGCTCCGACGCCCGCTGCCGAGGCGCCGATGACCGTCCGTTTCAAGGAAGGTTGCTGGGACCTGCACCAGTCCGCCGAAGCCGCCGACCTGCCCAAGCGTCTGCTCAAGGGCCAGCTCAGCCGCGACGAATACGCACAGTATCTCGGCCAGATGCTCCTTCTCGCCCGCACCCTCGACGAGCGCGTCATCCAGGCCCGCTCCGACGTGCCGGCCCTCGCCGCCCTCGTCGACGACGCCCAACTCCAGGCGCCGTACCTCGAAGCCGACCTCAAAGCCCTCGGCGTCGAGCCCGGCTCCGTCGATCCGCTCCCCGAAACGGCGAACGCCATACGCCTCGTGGCCGACGCCGCCGCCAACGACCCTCTCGCCCTCCTCGGGCTTCACTACGTCCGCGAAGGCGCCAACAACGGCAACCGCTTCATCGCCATGAAGCTCCGGCAAGTCATGAACCTCGAAGGGTCGCAAGCCACCCGGTATCTCGATCCCTACGGCGACGAACAACCCGCCCGCTGGGCCGCCTTCAAGCAGACTCTCGATCAGCAGCCCTTCACTCCCGAGGAAAAGGATCGCCTCGTCGCCGCCGCGCGTGAGATGTTCCTCGCCATCATGGCCGTCAACGAAGGCGTCGCCCGCAACGCCGGCTGACCCGCCGAGTTTCCGCCGGCTCTCGTCCTCCGCACCAAGCCGCGCCACAACACTCGCCGCGCGCACGCGTCACGATGTTGCTTGGCTCACTTCAACACGAGGGCGACACCCATGACGCCCACACGAGCAGGACAGTCCACCCGCGAGAACCTCGCCGCCGGCGCCGATCTCCCCGCTGACGCTGACGGCCCGCTCGCCGAGACCGCACACGCCGTCACCGGCGCCGCGACGACTATCGCCGAAGCCGCCGCCGGCGCCATCGAGATCGTCGGCATCCTTATCATCCTCGCCTTCGGCGTGTACGCGCTCGTCCTCGCCGCCATTCGCTTCATCAAACGCGAAGACGCCGAGCACACCTTTCAGGACGTGCGCCACCGCCTCGGCCGCGGCATCCTGCTCGGCCTTGAGTTCCTGGTCGCCGCCGACATCATCCACACCGTCGCCGTCGAGCTGTCGTGGAACACCGTCGGTGTCCTCGCGGTCATCGTCGCCATCCGCACCTTCCTCTCCTTCACGCTCGAACTCGAGATCACCGGCAAGTGGCCTTGGCAGCAGCAGCACTCCCGCGACCCCGCTGCGAAAGGCGACGACCGGCGCCGCGGACCTCGCGCCCCGCGTCGCTCCGGCGACACCGCTGACGACTTCTAAAGACCAGCCTCGCGGTCGCAGGCGAACTCTGTTCGTCACGCAACGACCGGGCCAATGTTGAGACAACGATCCGCGCGTCGAGGAGCACGCTCATCACCGGCGCCGGCGCCGTCGACGCCAACGACTCGCTCGAGGTCCTCGGCAAGTTCGGCCAGACCTGCCCGTAAGCCGCGTCTCCATGCGGGACACACCCTCGCCGGGCCGACCGTTGGACAAGGCCCCACACCTCAGGCGTCGCTCGCGCGAGAGCGGGGCGATCCCTTCTCCGCCCCCCACTCCCCAGCCCTGTCCGCCCGGCCGCCCCGCCGCCCTGGACTTCGAAGCCCCGTCGTCCGTCCTTCCGTCATCCATCCCGTCCGCCTTCGTCCCGTCAGCCTTGACGCCCCACCCCGGCGCCGCGACAATCGACCTTCGCGCCGGTCCCCCGGCGTGGACATCCAAACGACGGACAGGTGGCCGAGCGGCTGAAGGCACCGCTTTGCTAAAGCGGCGTACGGGGAAACTCGTACCGCGGGTTCGAATCCCGCCCTGTCCGCTTCTTCGCGCGCAGCTGTCGCAAGTGCCTGTTCGAGAATCACTTACGAGAGGCCGAACGCGCTCGGCGACCCCGTTGCCCTAGAACTGCCCTCGTATTCGAGTTCGTCGATCCGCTTCCGGGCGGGCGCAGCTCGGGCAGCGATGGATGGCCGAGCCGAAACGGGCCAAGGCCGTCGTCGGATACAGCATCGAGATGGAGTCTCACGCGAGGGTTTGGCCTGCGTCGGTTCGCCGTTTCAGGTCGCGGGCCGCGACGGCATCGCGCTCTTCGAGCACCCCCGACAAACCGCACCGCACCAACCGCACTCCCAGCCGCCACGGCTGGGGGTGCTTTTATTCACCCCCCCTCCCCCTCCCCCTCCCCCACCCCCTACCTACAGACACAGGCAAACTCC
>JGI12109J20283_10145344_pt1 | contig 60172 bp, 61 predicted proteins | sample ElkSlonscriptome_12_FD_20283 | JGI IMG/M metagenome (IMG submission 20283) | reverse complement strand
GCCCACCGCGCTGGCAACGCGTTTGACAGAGCCCGATCGCACATCCCCCACGGCAAAGATGCCATCGGTGCCGGTTTCAAACGGGCTCTCCCGCCCGACCGCGCTGCCGGTAAGGACAAAGCCTTTCTCGTCCGTTTCCACCAGACCAGACAGCCATTCGGTGTTGGGGGCCGCGCCGATCATGATGAACAGGGCGGTCGTGTCGATATGAGATTCGCCGTCGGGCGTCGAGAAGGTGACGCCGGTCAGCCAGTCCTCACCATGCAAGGCGGTAACCTGCGTGTTATAATGGATAGTAATGCGCGGGTCCGCTTCGAGGCGGCTTGTGAGATAGCTCGACATTGAGGCCGCCAGACTGCCCGACCGCACAACAAGGTGCACATGCTTTGCCGTGCGCGACAGGAACATGGCGGCTTGGCCGGCGGAATTGCCGCCGCCGATCACGACCGCTTCGGTCTGGCCGCAAAAGCGCGCTTCCATCTCGGTCGCGGAGTAAAACACGCCGGACCCTTCGAGTTCGCGCAGGTTCTCCAGTGGCAGGCGGCGATATTGGACGCCGGTGGAGACGAGCACGGCATTGGCGCAGATCTCGTCGATATCCTCGTCGTCACCATCCAGCCTCGCGCAAAAGCTGCCATCCTCGCGCCGCTCCAACGCATTGACCCGGCGCGGCATGACAAAGCGCGTGCCGAATTTGAGCGCCTGTATCTGCCCGCGATAGGTAAGGTCGGTGCCTGAAATGCCGGTTGGAAAGCCCATGTAATTCTCGATCCGGCTCGACGTGCCCGCCTGCCCGCCAACGGCCATATCCTCGATCACCAGCGCATCGAGCCCTTCGGATCCGGCATAAACAGCCGCCGCCACGCCAGCGGGTCCGCCCCCAACGATCAGCAGGTCGAAAGAGCGCTGCGAACAGATGTCGAGGTCAAGGTTCAGGAACTGTGCGACCTTACGCGGGGTGGGGTCTTCCAGCTTGGTATCGGTGCCCAGAATGACGCTGGGTTCGTGCCCCGTCAGATCGCAGACCTTGTTCGTTGCTTCGTCGCGCGCGTCCATGTCATAGCTTTCGAACGGGATGCGATTGCGCGAGAGGAAGCGCTCCACTTCCTGCACCGCCGGATCGCGATCAGCACCTATGACTTTGACCGAGCCATGGCTCATCTCGAACTGCTTGCGACGGCGGGCGGAAAACACGGTGATGATGTGGTCGGAAAGCTCGGGCACACGGCTCATCAGGTCCAGCATCGCGGTGCGCGGAGTCTCGATCACCCGAGTATCCACCGAGGCGCGCATTCTGAGATAATTGGTACCGCGATTGAGAAAGCCGATCTCGCCCATGAACTGTGTCGGGCCAAGCGCAGATTCGAGCATGCGTTCATTGGTGTAGGGATTGACTACCTCGATCTCGCCTTCGAGGACATAGATAAACGTGTCCATCGGATCGCCGATTTCTGCCACCACTTCGCCCGCGGCATAGCTGCGCTCTGAGCCGATTTCACAGATCGCCTCAACATGTGCGTCAGCCAGCGGCACGCGCCGCATCGTCTCAAGGTCCTGACCGATCTGTTCCATGGCGTGGGTTTCCTTGCGGCGTTATCGCCATGGGTGATGTGGGCTCATCCGCGTGCGCTATCAATATACCGGCTTACCGTGTTCCCGACCACGTTCAGCGGAGCATTGCCGCCAAGGATGACAGCGGTGTTAAACGCCTTGAAGTCATAGGCGCCGCCCAGCTCGCTTTGCGCCCGCGCGCGCTGGCGCAGGATTTCGGAATGGCCGATTTTATAGCCACATGCCTGGCCCGGCCAGCTACAATACCGGTCCACTTCGCTGGCGACTTCCTCGACCTTGGATCCGTTACGCTCGACAAAAAAGCGGTTCGCCTCCTCACGCGTCCAGCGTTTGTGATGCAGTCCGGTGTCCACCACCAGGCGGCAGGCGCGAAAGGCGATAGCTTGCAGATATCCCAGCCGCCCGACCTTGAAATCATCATAGGCGCCCAGCTCGTCGGCGAGCTGTTCGGCATACAGCGCCCAGCCTTCGCTAAAGGCGTTGAAGGCGAGGATGGAGCGGATCAGCGGCAGGCGGTTGGAAAATTCGCCCTCCCACACATGGCCAGGAATACTCTCATGGAAAGCCAGATCGGGCAGATCGTATTTGCGGTGCAGATCTGTGGTGCGCAGATTGATCCAGAACCGGCCCGGAATGCTGCCATCCTTACTGCCCGCCCCGCCATAGGCCCCGGGCGCGCCCAGTTCCTCGGCCACAGGAATGCGGCGCACTTCCAAGGGCGGATCGACCAATTGTGTGAAGGCGCGCGGCATCTGGGCGCGGATATAATCGACCTGTTTGTTGATGAAGGCGAATATCTCTTCTCGGCCTTTGTCGCCGGGTGCGAATTTATAGCGCGGATCATCGCCCAACGCCTGCATGCGTTCACCCACGGTCCCCTTGGTGTAGCCGATTTCTTTCAGGATCGGGTCCATCCGGCCGTGCAGTTCGGCCAGTTCTTCCAGCCCCTGTTCGTGGATTTCATCTGGGTTGAGCGATGTCGTGGTGGAGGCCTCGGTTGACCATGAATACCACGCCTCACCCTCTGGCTGGGCCCACATGCCCGCATCGGACTTGGCTTCGGCGCGCTGTGACCGCAATTCGGCAAGCTGGGTCTCAAGCGCGACCGCAATCGGGCCTTCGACATATTGCCGTGCCTGCGTAGCGTAGCGTTCCGGGAGGTCCGCCTTGGCCAGATTTGTCTTGAAATCATCTACAAACAGCGTGCCTTGCCCCGCTGCTTTAAGAGTGCTGGAAAGCTGCGCTGTTGCCTTGTCCAGCAGGAAATCGGGCGGGATCACGCCCATTGCGCGGGCCTCTTTCACCCGCTCCAGTTCCCCGTTTAACTGGGCCGGGATCTGTTGCAGGCGACTGAGGTAATACTCCGCGTCCTGCGCATTGTTGAGTGGCTGGCTTGAGCCCATCGCTCGCGGATAATCGATATACCCGCCGACATTCTGGATTACGACATAGGGTGCGTTGCGCCAGCTGCCCACAGCCACATCACCATAGGGCAGGGCCATGCCGTCCAATGCCTGAGAAAAGGCGGTTTCGACCACTTCAAAACCGATCTGCTGGTCCTCTGTCAGCCCTTCCTTGGGATACGTTTTTGCTTCCTCGACCAGTTCGGTGAGGGTGGCTTTATACGCCTCTTTGCCAGCGATCCCCGGCGTGCCCCACTCCCCGCGCCAGTCGGCATAATCGCCTGTGTCCACGCCCAGACCGGTCGCGCGGCCCGGTTCATGCGCGAGCATGCGATAGGCAATCTGGTCCAGCTTCGCATCGGGTGCGGGCACAGCCATCGGAGTGTAGGCGGTGCCCGATGTTCCGGGCATACCCGGCTGACCGTCCGGCCCGCGCGTCGCAACGCACGCTGGAAGCAGTGCCAATGCGGAAACGCCGCCCAGACCCTTGGCAAGCCCGGCAAGGGCCTGACGGCGTGTGAAGTTCGTTTCTGATTTGGTCATGCAGTCGGTGTTAAACCGCTGTTCGACCGAGTCAATCAGTCGCCCCGCCAATCAACTTTTAAGGTCATCCGGTACGACGCCGCCCGCCTTGGCAATCTCGTCCATCACGTCCTTGTGCAGCTTGATGTTGTCCTCGGCAGAGCCTGAATAGCCGGCATTGCCCATCTCCTGCGCCAGCTCCTTGCGATTTTCATAGCTGGGGTCGATTTTGACCAGCTTCATCAGATCGACAATTGAAGTGCGCCAATTGAGATCATCGGCCCCTGGAATATTGGCGATACGGCGCTCTACTTCTTCATGGCTGATCGCCGCCCGTTCGACAGGGCCGGTAGTCGCGGTCGGTTTCGCTTCGGTTGCCGCTGGCCTGTCGTCCTCTGGTTTGTCGTCTTCGCCCCAGATCGCACTTTTGATTGAGCTGAAAATTCCCATGATTCCCTCCTTAGGTGTTGATCCCTCGAAGCTAGGCGATAGGCGGGGAATGTGCCAGCGCGATGACGCCTCCCGTGGGCCACAGGCGGCTTTGCAGGCGCGGTGTGATACAACAATTTGCATGGCAGACAGGATGAGAGGCGCGCGATGACCAATTTGGTGCTTTCACTGGTAATGCTGGCCGCCTTTGCCCTGATTACGGGCGCGTTTGTGATGTGGCGGCGCACCGGCGAGGCAAAGCAGCCCGTTCTGATGCTGATCCTGGCAGCGATTGCGGTGATGAACGTGCTGATCTGGACCGTGCCGACTGCGGATGGGAATGCCCCGATTGAAGCGGTGAACGCTCAGTAGGGGGAGGAAATTCTTTTGTTTCCGCACGCCGTCCGGCGCGCGATGTCGTCGCTCATGCGACCTGCGACCCAATCGCTGCGGGCGCGCGCCATTGTCTTTTTTGGCACCCTTGCCCAGCGCTTCGCGCAGCGTGCTCCGCAGCTTGTCTTCATTCGGAGCACTGGCTCGGACCCGAACCGGGTCCGCAAGGGCGACCGCCCGCCCGCAGCGGGTCCGAAGCGTAGCGGAGGACGTCTAGCGAGGACGCGACCACGGATGTGGGCGCACGAAACAAACAATCCTGGGAATATGCGCCCCTTTAGAGGCGCGCATTCTCAGGGTATTTCCCAGCTGACCGAGCTGGAATAGGTGCCCGCGACGTTGTCTCCGGCACCGTTACGCGCAGGGGTAAAGCGGGCGCGGCGTTCCAGCAGGCGACAGGTCGCGCCGTCCAGCACGCTGTGCCCGGTAGAGCGGGTGATTGTGCAATCGCTCACACGGCCATTGCGGTCGATTTCAAGGCTGAAGCCAGCGATGCCTGACAGCCCTTCATTGATCCAGCGCGTGCGATAATCGCCATTCGTCACCCAGCGGCCCGGATTGCCGCGCGGGACAGCCGAAATCGGATCAGCGGCGGGTGAAGGCTCAGGGGCTGGCGGTCTGCCAACCTCGCCAATGCCTTCGGGTAGGATGATTGGAGTCAGGTCCGTCTCGATCCCGTCAAAGATATCGACCGGGATTGACGGGCTTTGGTCAAAGCTGACGTCCGGCTTTGGAATAATGAAGTCGGGTGTGGCCGTGGTGGGCTGGACCGGACCGGTTTCCTGCACTTGCTCGACCGGTTCGGGCGGCGGTGGAGGGATGACCCTTGGCTCCGGCTTCACCTGAAAGCCGGTCAATGTTTCCTCAACCTCCGGGAGTCCTCCTGTCACTGCGAGTCCTGTCACCAGCAATACGCCAAAGCCCAACGGTACAGCCAGCGCACCCAGCGCAGCTGCGGGGCGGGGTGTATTGCTTTGGCCTGCATAACTCATAGCGAGAACTCCTGATTACTTCGTCACAAGAGCGGCAGTGTTGCATTAGGGGAGCCGCTCAAATGAGATGTTACAGGGCGACATCACTATTTCAAAATTGTTTCGAGTTGCGCTTTGATACTAGTACTATGTTGCAACTAGTGTGCTAATTGAAACTTTCTTGTGTGTAATTGTCTTGCGTTCGCCCATCCGGGCGAACTCCTCGGTGCTGATCCCTACGCCGAATCTTCGGCTGCGGGGCATCTGCGGGCGCGCGGTCGCGCTTGCGAAATCGTAGATTTCGAGACAACTCTTCCAGAAGTCGTGGCGCGGGGCCACGGTTTGCGATAGCAAACCACAAGGCCAAGGGCTGCCCGCAGCGGGTCCGTAGGCGAAGATTCGCCGGAGGACGTCTAGCGAGGACGAAGCCGCGGATGCGGCTTCGCAAAAACAAGAAAAGATCAAAAATCCCGGACGGGATTATTTGATCGGACAATCCGGTGACAGGCGGAAGTCGAGGTAATTGTCGACGCTTGCCATCATGTCTTCCATTTCGTTTTCGAAGAAATGGTTCGCGCGCGGGATCTCGTCGTGGTGGATCGTGATGTGCTTTTGCGTGCGCAGTTTATCGACCAGCTTTTGCACGGCGCTCGGCTGAACCACGGTATCCGCTGCGCCTTGCACGAAAATTCCGCTCGCAGGGCAGGGCGCGAGGAAGCTGAAATCATACATGTTTGCAGGCGGCGCGACTGAGATAAAGCCGCGCACTTCGGGGCGACGCATGAGCAACTGCATCCCGATGAGCGCGCCAAAGGAATAGCCCGCGACCCATGTCGTCTGCGCCTCGGGGTGAATTGACTGAACCCAGTCCAGCGCGCTCGCCGCATCGCTCAATTCACCGATGCCGCTGTCAAAGCTGCCCTGGCTGCGACCCACGCCGCGAAAATTGAAGCGCAGAACGGCAAAGCCGCGGTCCACAAAGGTCTTGTAGAGCCGCTGCACAATCCGGTCGTTCATTGTGCCCCCGCCTTCGGGGTGCGGATGGAGGATCATCGCCACCGGCGCACGCGGGCGCGGGGGCGGGGAAAAACGGCCTTCGAGACGGCCTTCAGGACCGGGAAAGATGACGGAGGGCATCGGCTACCTTGTAATAAATCTGGCAGAGCGGAGCGCCGGGTGGCGGCCCGCGAAAGCGCGCTCTATATAGGAACGCATGCAGAATGCGCAATTTTTTGTGAGATAGGGCAAACAGGCTTGGAACGCATTTATCTCGATCACGCCGCTACCACCCCGCTGCGCCCCGAAGCGATGGCGGCGATGGAGGAGGGTTTTGGCCTGTGGGCGAACCCTTCCAGCCCCCATGCATCGGGGCGCAAGGCGAAGTCTGCGCTGGAGGATGCGCGCGAACGGATCAAGGCGTCGCTGGGCCTGGGCCAGGGTCATGGCAATTATGAGGTGATCTTCACCTCGGGCGCGAGTGAGGCGATTGCCCTCGGCCTGCAACGGGCAAAGGCAAAACGCTGCATTATCACCGCAGTAGAGCATGATGCGGTGTTTCGCGCGGCGCCCGACGCCGAGGTGATGCCGGTCTATCCGTGGGGGCATGAGCGCGAAGGCCAGATCGACCATCACGATATGGACGACTTTGGCGATAGTGTGGTCGCGGTGCAGCATGTGAACTCTGAAACGGGCACCGATCTGTTGCCGCTGGCGCGCAACAGGATTGTTGAGCGCGTGCGTGAGGCGAGTGGTCTGGTGCTGGTGGATTGTTCGCAAAGCGCCGGAAAAATCGCGCTGCCTGATGCCGATATGCTGGTCGTCTCCGCACATAAATTTGGCGGACCGATTGGAATCGGGGCGTTGCTGGTGCGTGATTTCGCGATGCTTGATCCGATGGGCGGACACGAACGCGGATACCGTCAGGGCACAGAAAACCTCCCCGGTGCAATGGGAATGGCGGCGGCCCTGGAACAGGGCGATGCGCGTGACTGGCGCACCACTCAGGAGGAGCAATTCGAATTCGCCAATTCCCTCAACGAAGCGGGCGAGGTACTGACGATTGGCGCGAAGGCGCCGCATATCATCGCAGTCGCGCACAACACGATGAGCGCGCAGGCGCTGTTGATCCGGCTGGATGCGATGGGCTTTGCCGTGTCCGCAGGCAGCGCGTGTTCTTCGGGCACGCTCAAGAAAAGCCGGGTGCTCGATGCGTTTGGCGTGCCCGATGACATCGCAAATCGCACCATCCGAGTGAGCATTGGCTGGTCGACGCGGCTGCATGAACTTGACCGCTTCGCCGAAGTCTGGGCATCGCTGAAGTGATGCGCCGCGCGAACAGGAACTGTAAGACAATCCTATGATTTATCTCGATTATCAGGCGACCACGCCGCTGGCTCCCGAAGCGCGTGACGCGATGCTGCGCTGGCTTGACGGGCCGGACGGCACCGGTTTTGGCAATCCGCACTCGCCGCACCGCATGGGCCGTCAGGCGGCGGCTGCGATAGAGCTCGCGCGGGACCGGGTGGCGGCGTTGTTTCCCGCCGGTGGCCGGATCGTCTTTACCAGCGGCGCGACTGAAGCGCTGAATCTGGCCATTCGCGGATCGGGTACCAAGGGATCAGTGTCGGTCTCCGCAATCGAGCATTCCGCCGTTCTCGACACGGCCAAGGCAGTTGGCAAACATCATATTCTGAATGTCTCGTCGGAAGGGCAGTGCAACACCAAGCAGGATATCCCCGATGACACGCGCATGATTGCGGTGATGGCGGTGAATAACGAGATCGGGACGATCCAGCCCACCATCGACTGGCATCGCAAGGCGAAGGAAAACAATGCCTTGTTCTTGGTGGACGCGGTGCAGGCCTATGGCCGGATCGATATCACCGGCGCCGATATGATCGCGATTTCCGCGCATAAATTTCACGGGCCAAAGGGCGTCGGCGCGCTGTGGGTGCGGGACGGGGTGAAGCTTGAGGAACAGCAGACCGGGGGCGGACAGGAGGCCGGCTTGCGGTCGGGCACATTGTCGCCCGCGTTAATCGCAGGAATGGGCGCTGCGGCGCATCTCGCAAAGGAGCGCATGGCGGAAGATGCAGAGCATATTGCACAGCTGTGGGCGCGCGCTCGCGATCTGTTTCAGGCATGGCAGGTGAATGGCAGTGAGGATGCGCGCTGGCTGGGCAATCTCAACATCAGAATGGACGGGCTGGATGTCGCACGGCTGATGTCAGAGGTGCGCACCGTCATGTTCTCTGCGGGCAGTGCCTGCGCCAGCGGCTCTGGCCGCACAAGCCATGTCCTCAAAGCCATCGGGCTGAGTGACAAACAGGCCAAATCGTCGATCCGGCTGGGCTTTGGCCGCTATACGACCATGGAACAGCTTGAACAGGCTGCAAATTCCATCAATAATGCCGCGCTGGAACAGGCAAAATGGGGCTGAGTTTTTCAGATGGGGCTGACGATCACATTTGTGGACCCGCAAGGACGCGAGGTTACAGCTAAGGCTGAAACGGGCGACAACCTGCTGCGCGTCGGTCAGGCAGCGGGACTGCCTTTGGAGGGCACATGCGAGGGACAGATGGCGTGCTCGACATGTCATGTTGTTGTTGCAGCGCAATGGTTTGACCGCTTGCCGCGTTCTTCGGAAGAAGAGGAGGACATGCTGGATTTTGCCGCCGGCGTGCGCCGCACAAGCCGCCTTGCTTGCCAGATTGACCTGACGCCAGAATTGGACGGACTGACCGTCAGTGTCCCCGTTGAAAGCACGGATGTGCGCGGTATCTGACCAAAAAACCCCGCCACGCATACAAGCGCGACGGGGATAAGGTTCGGATGCCGCCTTGGCTGAGAGGGAACGGACAGCACCCTATTGAAGCGTTGTCGAACTTAAGCTGCTTCGAGCTTTGTCCTCATCGACATTGCGTCCTGCAGCGCTTGCGTAAATGCCGGGATATCGCTCGGATTTCGGCTCGTGATGATGTTGCCATCAACGGCAACTTCACGATCAACCACAGTGGCGCCAGCATTGGACAGGTCCGTGCGCAGCGACGGCCAACTGGTGACTGTTTTATCTGTGACAATGTCCGCTTCGATCAGCAGCCAGGGCGCATGGCAGATGGCGGCAACTGGCTTTGACTGGCGGTTGAATTCGCGGATCGTTTCAATCACCGTTTCGTTCATGCGCAAAACGTCCGGGTTGATCTGGCCACCGGGCAGCAACAATGCGTCGTAGTCATCGGCGTTCACATTTTCCACGGTCATATCCACCGTGACAGATTCGCCCCAGTTTCCGTCGTCCCAACCCTTGATTGTGCCTTCTTCGAGACTGGCGACCGTAGTTTTTGCACCAGCATCTTCGAGGATCGACTTGGGTTTCATCAGTTCCGACTGTTCGAAACCGTCAGTGGCGATGATAAGGATGTTTTTCATGAGTTGCTCCTTCATAAGTGTATACCAAAGTTATGAGCGGGACGGCCTCTTCGTTCCGAAATAAAGGTTGTCCGTTGCTTGCCGGGGATGAAGCGAACCGTGCGCAGCACCCTTGAATTCGCTGCTGCGCGCTTTCAAGACGACCTTTGATGCGCCTTTTTTGTTCACGTCGTTTACCGATTTCTAGGTGTAATCCGTCATGACGATTGGCGAAGAATAAACTGTGTCAGGCTTTCGCCTTAGGCAATGCGCCTGCGGGTTTTGCGAATGCGTCAGAGCAATTTTTGGTTAACGGAGCACAGCGACTTGGCATTCGGACTCATAAAGAAGAGTCAGCGAAATGTGCAGCAGGAGGAACCGGTTCAAACCCCGGTGCCGCCGCCGCTTTCATCGCAGGTGCTCGGAGAGATCGAGCAGATCGGCATCGGCCTGTTCTGGGCCACCAACAAGCATGGTGAACTCAGCTATCTTTCCGAACAGGCGGCGTCGCTGTTTGGGGATGCTGGTTCCAGACTGGTTGGTAAACCGCTGCAAAGTGTTTTCATAGACGCGACCCTTGAGGGCGAGGCACCATCGGCCCGCTCATTGAACCTCAGACTGAAATCGCGCTCAAAGATCGAAGATCAGGTCGTCGAGATTCGACTGGATAATGATAGCGATGATCGCCGGGAAGATGACGACGGCGGGGAGGAAAGCGCGGAAAAGTCATATTGGTGGCGGATTTCCGGGCGCCCCTATTTCGATGCCGATGATAATTTCTGCGGCTATCGCGGAGTTGCCGCCGACATCACAAACGATTTTCGTCATCAGCAAAGCATCGCGCGCCAGTCGCAGTTTGACGAACTGACAGGCCTCGCAAACCGTCGCCGCTTTAACCGCCAACTCGCCAGCATGCTGCAATCGTTTAAGGCCTCCGGGCGTTCGCTGGCGCTGATCATGCTTGATCTTGACCGGTTCAAACAGGTCAATGACATGATGGGCCACCCCGCGGGTGACGACCTGTTGAAGCAGGTCGGAGAACGGCTTTCGGCGCTGGTCAATGACAGGGGTGAAGTGGGCCGGTTGGGCGGTGATGAATTCCAGATATTGCTGCCCGATATAGATGACCGTGATGAGCTGAGCGAAGTTGCCCGCCGCGTCATCCAGATGGTCTCGCAGCCTTACTCCATCAATGGTCGGCGCGCGATTATCGGCACATCTATCGGCGTGGCGATTGCGCCGTATGACGGGCTGAATGCCGATGAGCTGAACAGCGCGGCCGATCTGGCGCTGTATGCCGCAAAGGAAAGTGGCAAGGGGGCATACCGGTTCTACAATTCTGACCTGAAAGACGCTGCCTCTCGCGGAGTTCTGATCGAAGAGGGCCTCAACGATGCGCTGATGCGCGGCGAATTGCAGATGCAGTATCAGCCGCTGGTCGATCCCAAAGAGCATAAGGTGAAGGGGTTCGAGGCGCTGATGCGTTGGCAGCATCCTGAACAGGGCTTTATCTCTCCAGAACTGTTCATTCCGATCGCTGAACAGACCGATCTGATTATGAAGCTGGGCGAATGGGCGCTGCGTCAGGCGTGCATGGATGCGGCGAAATGGCCGGGCACAGCGCGCGTTGCGGTCAATGTGTCAGCGCGCCAGTTCATATCGTCGGATTTTCGAAAGGTTGTTGCCTCGGCACTGTCGGCCAGCCAATTGTCGCCGTCGCGGCTGGAGCTTGAAATCACCGAGAGCGTCTTTGTCGGCGATGTCCAAAGCGTCGACAAGACCTTCGCCGCGTTAAAGCGGCTTGGCGTTCGTCTTTCGATGGACGATTTCGGGACGGGCTATTCCTCGCTCGGCTATCTGAAGCGCGCGCCGTTCGACAAGATCAAGATCGACCAGAGCTTTGTGCGTGGGTGCACCGAATCCGGTGACACAAACCCCGCCATTATCACCGCCATCGTCTCGCTTGCCAGCGCGCTGGGAATGGAAACAGTGGCCGAAGGTGTTGAGGCGATGGACGAGTTAAAGCTCGTCACGGATCGCGGCGCAGATCTCGTGCAGGGCTACATCTATTCGCGCCCGCTTCCCCATGAGGATGTGATGACGCGGCTGAAGGAGGGCAATCTGATGTTCCGTCCGGACGGCCCGCCGCGCTACCGTGCGGACCGGATGACGGTGTTTCGCAAGATCGGCCTGATCCATGAGGATCACTATTACGACGTGATGCTGCGCAACATCTCCAAGACCGGCGCGCGCATCGAAGGGCTGGCCGGCGTTTCCGAGGGCGAGGAAGTTGTGCTGGACCTGGGGTCGGGTCAGCTCGTCGTCAGCAAAGTGATCACCACAACTGAAAACAGTCAGGGCCTGCAATTTGAAACACCCTTGATCAGCGATGGCTATAACGGTTTGATGACCCGTCACCGGATCTCGCCCTATGCTCTGGCCGAAGCCGGGATGCCGTTGGCGGCGCTTGATTCCGAATCCTATCCGATGAAGGAAATGCAGTCCAGCGCGGGATCAACGCCGAAATTCGTCCAGCTTCAATTGTCGAAAGCTGAGTAAGCTCGTTCAGCGTAAAATACTCGATCCCAAACCTTGGTGAATTATCCCAGGTGTGCGCATCGCGTTCATCTGCGTGAAAGCTGCCGAGCATCGAAAGCCCGGAATTCTAACGTTTTTCAAGTTTGGCACGGCTCCTGCAGAGTGTCTGTTGTCCAGCGGGATGGTCCCGCAGACATCGAAATTCACAATTGGAGCCTGACAATGAACAACATCACCAACAACCTTTTCGCCGCCGCTTTCTCGATCGTGATCTCGGCCAGCCTCTTTGCCTACGCCATCGTGCCTGCCAGCCCCGCCCAGTTTGTGTGAAGATCGGCCACTGGCCAATTGAGCATTTTGCCGCCTGCTTACTCAAGCGGGACGCCGCGCGGCCAATCAATATCGACGTCCATGACAACCCGCGGTCGCTCTGGTGAACTTCCGATGATTTTATCGTAGTGATCTGCCCACCAATTCACGAGATAAGCCCGAAATTTCTTGAGGCCCTCTTTGGTTTTCATGCAGGTTACTGCCGGGTACGAAAGCTCGACATTGTATTGTTTTTTCATCGCATCCGAAAAGCCCGCAGATGCATTATAGCGACGGCGCCAAGCACTCCATCTACCGGCGTCCGAAATAAACATGTATTTGCTCGATTCGACTGGTTCGAAAGTTATATCGTCATTCTCTCTACGTAAGCCACTTCCCGAGTGCGTTTTCCAGGCCAGCGCGAAGCCGGGAATGTCGTCTCTCCCGCACGGTTCACCAAAATCGCCAGCCACCACTTTTTGGCGCGGCAATTCGCTTTGCGGGTATTTGATGAGTTGTTTCTTGTCCAGCCAGCTGTTCTGTTGCGCCTGCGCTGGCGCGCAAAGCATTACAGCCACCGCAAAGCTTAGCGAAATCGTACCACTCCTTATAAGTCGCCTTTCAAATGTGCCACAAAGAGGTTTGCAATTGCGATTTGAAAGACAACGGGATGTCATCGCGCATTCTCTGTGGAAACGCGTCTCCCCCTGCGCCGTGACGCTTGCTAAGCGGGGGCATGGCTGACCCGACAATTCCCGAAGATGAACCCGATCCGTTTGAACTGATTACAGATGCGCCGTTTGATGCGGCCTTGTCAGAGCGGTATCTCGTCTATGCGCTTTCGACCATTACCGCGCGTTCGCTGCCTGATCTGCGCGACGGGTTGAAGCCGGTTCACCGCCGCCTCCTTTGGACGATGCGCCAGTTGAAGCTGGACCCGTCCAGCACGTTCAAGAAATCCGCCCGTGTCGTGGGTGAGGTGATCGGTAAGTATCACCCCCATGGCGACACCGCAGCCTATGACGCGATGGTTCGCCTCGCGCAGGACTTTTCCCTTCGATATCCGCTGGTTGAGGGGCAGGGAAATTTCGGCAATATCGATGGCGATAACGCCGCCGCCTACCGTTATACAGAGGCGCGCCTGACCAAAACCGCGATCCAGCTGATGGAAGGGCTGGACGCTGGGACCGTCGATTTCATCCCGACCTACAACGGAGAGGAGGAAGAGCCCGAGCTGATGCCGGGTCTGTTCCCCAATCTGCTGGCCAATGGTGCGAGCGGGATTGCCGTGGGCATGGCGACCAACATTCCCAGTCATAACGCCGCCGAAGTCATCGATGCGACGCTGGAGTTGATCGACAACCCCTCTGTCGAGCACGCGCGTCTGATGGAGCTGATGAAGGGTCCGGACTTTGCGACTGGTGGCCAGATCATCGACAGCGCCGAGATTATCTCCAAGGCCTATGAAACCGGGCGGGGCAGTTTTCGCCTGCGCGGCGTATTTGAAGCGCCCGAAGCGGACAAGACCGAAGACAAGGCCGCCGGGATAGAGCGGCTGGGCGGGGGCCAGTGGCAGCTGGTGATCTCCGAAATCCCCTATCAGGTGGCCAAGGGCAAACTGATCGAGCAAATCGCGCAGGCAATCTCGGACAAGAAACTGCCGATCCTCGAGGATGTGCGCGATGAGAGCGACGAGAAAATCCGCATCGTGCTCGTGCCGCGCTCTCGCAATGTCGATCCGGAACTGCTGAAAGAAAGCGTCTTCAAACTCACCGACATGGAAACCCGTTTCGGGCTAAACATGAATGTGCTCGATGCCACTCGCACGCCGATGGTCATGGGGCTGAAAGAGCTGCTTGAAAACTGGGTGCGCGCCCAGATCGAGATTTTGCAGCGTCGCACGCAGCACCGGCTGGACCAGATCGCACGGCGGCTTGAACTGGTCGAAGGCTATATCATCGCCTTCCTCAATCTGGACCGCGTGATTGAGATCATCCGTACCCAGGATGAGCCAAAGCCGCTGATGATGAAAGAGTTTGGCCTGACCGATCGCCAGACCGAAGCCATCCTTAACATGCGGCTGCGGTCCCTGCGCAAGCTGGAGGAAATGCAGCTGCGCACCGAGAAGGGCGAGCTTGAGGCGGAGCAAGAGGAGCTGCAAAAGCTGCTGGAAAGTCCTGCTCGCCAGCGCACGCGTCTGAAAAAGGACCTGCGCACCCTGCGCAAGGATTACGCCGAGGACACCGCCATCGGCGCGCGCCGCACCCGGATTGAGGAAGCCGCGCCCGTCGTGGAATTCAGCATGGATGCGATGATCGAGAAGGAGCCGATCACCGTAATCCTCTCCCAGAAAGGGTGGATCCGCGCGGCCAAGGGTCATGTCGATTTGAGCCAGGAGTTCAAATACAAGGAGGGCGATGCGCTGTTCGATATCGTCCATGCGCAGACGACGGACAAGCTGCTGATCGCGGCAGCCAACGGGCGGTTTTACACGTTGGGCTGTGACAAGCTGCCAGGCGCACGCGGCTTTGGTGAGCCGGTGCGCACGATGATCGATCTGGAGGCCGATACCTCGATCGCCAAGATGATGGTCCATAGGGAAGGCGGCAAAATCCTGCTGGCCTCCAGCATCGGCAAAGGCTTTGTCGCAGAGACCGCCGAACTGATCGCCGAGACCAAGAAGGGTAAGCAGGTGGTCAATCTGAAAGGCGATGCGTCCCTGCGCGTCATCCGGGAGATCGCACCGGAACACGATCACATCGCCGCCGTGGGCGATAACCGTAAGCTGATCGTCTATCACCTTCAGGAAATGCCCGTCATGGCGCGCGGGCAGGGCGTCCAGTTACAGCGTTACCGCGATGGCGGACTTTCGGATGCGACCACATTCACGCTGGCCGAGGGGCTTAGCTGGCAGATGGGCGGATCAGGCGAGCGCACCCGGACCGAGACAGAGATCGGCATGTGGAAAGTTGCACGCGGTGCCGCTGGACGCATGCCGCCAACAGGATTTCCGAAGAACAACAGGTTCGATTGAGCCTTAGGCTCCTCTTTTTCTTGGAGGAGCGGCCGGCGTGAAAAAACCGCGCGGCACCATTTGGCACCGCGCGGTTCCTGTGTTCCGTAAAGGACGGCGCCGCTTTAGTCGCTCACGCCGGTCGAGCCTGCGGAGGGAGCGCTGGCTTGCGACGTACCGTCAGCCGAACGGACCAGCGTGCCGCTGGCTGTGCGGATTTCTGCGCCCTCGGGTACTTCGGTTGTGAAGGAGGCGATCTGCTCAAGGGTGTAGAGCGCCGTCAGTTGGCCTTCAGCGTTCAGCGCGAATTGCTCACGCTTGAGGCTGAAAATGCCGTCTTCGCGCTCGACAATGATCTGATCTGCAGCGTTATCAATCGCGATGATCGTGCCGGCGGCCTGATTGTCCGCGCTCATGACCGAAGCACCATCAACCAGTGCAGCGGTCAGTTTCTTTTCTGCTTCGGCCATTTGTGCGGCCATCATGCCGTCGATCTGGGCTTTGGTTGCATTGACGCTGTAGCCGATGTCGCGCTGGCCAATCAGGTTGGCGGGAAGCGGAGCCTTGTAGGTGCCGGTGTCAACGGTGACGGTCGTGCCATCATTGCTTTCCACGGTGCCAATCGGCTGATCGTCATTGCCATAGATGGTCGCGCCCGCGTCCTGTGCATGCGCGGCAAAGGGGGTCGCGGCGAGAGTTGTGGCGAGAAGGGCCAGCTTTGCAAATTTCATTGAATAGTCACTCCGTTCGTTCGTTCTTCGGATGCGCCGCAATTATGCTGCCACCGGGAGAGGCCGGTTTGAATGATCGTATTAAACGACCAAGCAAGGCAGCGCCGCGACGCGCGACAGACACGCTTTTGCAAAAGGCCTCTGGATCAGGGCAAACACCCGGATCAATCGGGGCCTGAGCCGGTCACCAAGACCTGAAACCAAGCAAACGTGTGCGTCTTATTAATGTGTCAACCACACGACCGGTTCCCTAAAACAGAGCAAGCCGGTGGCACAAGTTGATGACACGTTGTTTTCTTGTAGCTGATCGTGCCTGAGCACCGACTGAACGTATGGACTGCAAGAGCGTCCCGTTTCGGGTCAGATCAATTTTCGCTCACAGCTTCTGTCAGCATCTCTTCCACACGGGTGCGATTGGGAAAGCCTTCCGCGATCCAGCGGCTCTCTATCCCCTGCAGGATGCGCGCAACCTGAGGTCCGGCGGCGATGCCGCGGGCGACAATCTCTCCTCCTTTCATCGGGAAGACCGGCGGCGTGAAATTCGAGAGTGCGCGCGCGTCCGCACCCAATAACAACAGGCGATCCTGCGCCGACTCCATGCCCAGCCGGTAAGCGAGCGCCTCGGGTGCGTCGGTGTCGGATTGTTGGCGTTCGGCTGCGGAGACCAGCCGCGCGCGTTGCGCTTTAGAAAGGCGCAGGCGCGCCGCGCAGGTTTCTGCCACATCGCGCGACGGTGGGAGCAGCGCTGCAAGCCGTCGCAGCGGTGCATGCTCCATGCCCTGCTCGTTCTCGGCCGCGATCAGGGTGGCCAAGGCTTCGACATGGACCGCGCAAGCCTCGGGCAGGATCACGCCCAGCACGCCTTGTGTATGCATCCGTGCAACTGTCTCATGCGGATCGGGCAGGGCCAGCAGCTTGAGCAACTCGTCACAAATCCGCTCACGGCTCAGGCCTTTGAGGGTTTGTGCCATATCCGCACACGCCGCCTCTGCCGCTGTATCCAGCGCCGCCCCAAAGCGCGCCTGAAACCGGTAGTATCGCAGGATGCGAAGGTGGTCCTCGGCAATGCGCTCCCTAGGGTCGCCGATAAACCGCACGCGGCGCTCGTCGAGATCAGCAAGGCCGCCGAAATAGTCGGAGATCGCGAGGGTCTTCGGATGCGCATACAGTGCGTTGATCGTGAAGTCGCGCCGGGCGGCATCGTCGCGCCAGTCCGTGGCATATGCAATGGTGGCGCGCCTGCCATCGGTAGCGACGTCCTTTCGCAGAGTTGTGATTTCGACCGGCCCACTGTCTGCACCGGCCTCAAACACCGCGGTGACCGTGCCGTGGTCAATTCCTGTCGGCACGACGCGTATGCCTGCATCGCGGCACCGTTGCATGACGGTTTCAGGGTCAAGAACCGTCGCGCAATCGACATCGCTGACGGAGACGCCAAGCAGTGTGTCCCGCACAGACCCACCAACCCAGCGGATATTATCCGCGCCAAGGGTGGCGGTCAGCAGCGCGAGGCACTCGCGCTTGGTCCAGTCGGCGGGGGGCAATTGGTGTGTCATGTTAAACAGGTCTCGGTTCGCCGCTTACTCAGCGAGCCGCGCAACATCAATCCGCCGTGCCAGATTGAGGATGATCGCGGCAGTCACGCCCCAAATGCGAAAGCCGGTATAATCCATCTCGTAATATCGCCGCTGCGCACCGCGCCAATACACTTCGTTCTCGGTCCAGTTCGCCCGATCAAGCAGCAGGTCAAGCGGAACCTCAAACCATGCCTCGACTTCGGAAGGGCTGGGCACGAGCGGGAGATCGGGTGGGACCACTGCGAGCACAGGCGTGACGATAAAGCCGGTGCCGGTGTGATAGACATCGCTGGTTCCGATGACCTGCGCGGCCTCTACAGGCAATGCGAGTTCCTCATCGGCTTCGCGCAAGGCGGCCTGAACGGCGTCTTCGCCCGGATCGATCTTGCCGCCGGGAAATGCGACCTGGCCTGGATGATCCCGCATCCCGCGCGGGCGCTGGGTCAGGATAACGGTCGGAGTTGGTTGGTCGGTGACCGCCACCAGAACCGCCGCAGGGGTTGCGCGGCCATCGGCAAGATGCGCATCACTCAAGAGGCCTGGAATATCCTTGCGGTGGCCCTGTTCATACAGCGCCGACAGCCGATCGAACAAGGCCCCCATCGCTCCGTTCAACCCGAAGCGATGAGAGAGAAAATCGCACCCTGACTAGTCACCAGCCAATCATCGCCGCTGGTTGCCAAGGCGATTTCAGCGAGCTGGTTGTAAGTTGAGCGGTTGAGACGCGCCTCGCATCCGCGCCTCACATGAAGGTAAATTGCAGGTGTTTCGGGATCGCCCGCCACCCGTATGCCGTGCTCGGGCCCGGCGACGACCAGTTCATCGGTGTTCAGGCGAAAAGCGATATCGCTGCCTTTCAGCATACAGTCTGTGGCGATGAAGGCCGCATCATCCACTTCGATATGCAGCTTTTCAAAAGGGCTCAGAAGCCAGTGCGCGCCGCTTTGATCGCGGGTCAGCAGGCCGGAAAACGCGCGCACCATCGCCGGGCGATGGATAACGCCTCCTTCATGATACCAGGTACCATCTCCGGCGATGCGCATGTCGCTTTCACCGATGGTTTGCGGCTCCCAGTTTTCAACCGGAGGCAGTTTGCGCAGCGCCACCTGCTCGGCGATTTGCGCCAGCGTCAGTTCGGCAAGATAGGGTGGGGGTTCATAAGGCATGGGTGTCAAACGTCAGGCTGTTTCGCCTGTTCCGGTTTTCTCGATTTGCGCTTCCCTGTTTCGGGAAGCGCCGGATCGCTCCACGGCCCCAGCATTCCTTCGGCCGGCATTGCGGGCAAAGCACGGCCGCGCGCCAGCAACCGGTCAGCCTCATAAGGGCCGGGGCAACGCCATCCACCCGTCATCGCCGCGGAGTACCCCCAACGTCCGTAGTAATTCGCATCCCCGATCAGCACTTGTGCAAACGGCATCTGCCCATCAGCGGCCAGTCGGCTTTCCGCATCCAGCATCGCCGCCATGAGGCCCTGGCCGAACCCTTCGCCCTGCCGCTCTGGCAGGACGGCGACAGGCCCGACCATGATCAGCGGCAGCGCGCGGCCTTCAGGATCAAGCAGTGATACCGGCCAGCACTGGATCGTGCCCACCAGCATCTCTTCCGCGTCAAGCGCGGCAAAACTGAGCGGGGGCAGCCAGTCCATCCCTGCGCGGATGCGATAGGCGGTGCGGGCATGGCGCTCTGAACCAAAGGCGCGATCCAGCACTTCCTCTATCATCCCGGCCGGCACAGCGGACAGCGGGATGAGGCTGGCAGAGTTATCGTTATCGGGTGTCGTGGCCATGACGGGAGGCTTTAGCGACAGTTTCGCAAAACACACCCCATCACATACTGATCTTCAGCACTTTCCCGTCTTCGCCGTCCTCGGCCACCCAGATGCTGCCATCTGGTCCTTGCGTGATAGAGCGCAGGCGGTTGTCGAAGCTGTAGCGGCCAATTTCCTTTGCGCTTTCACCGTCAATTTCCACACGCACCAGCGCTTTGGTCTTGAGGCCTGTGATCAGGGCATTGCCCTTCCACGCTTCGAACATATCGCCGGAATAGATGATCATATCACCAGGAGCGATCACCGGCGTCCAATGCGCGGCGGGTTTGGTAAAGCCGTCATCGGCGGTATGGTCGGGGATGGGCTTGCCGTTGTAATTCTCGCCATAGGAACGCGTGGGCCAGCCATAATTGTTGGCCTTCTTGACCAGGTTCAACTCGTCACCACCAGCCGGGCCATGTTCGACTTCCCACAGACGCCCTTGCGCATCAAAATCCATACCAAGGATATTGCGGTGGCCGTATGACCAGATCTCGCGCGTGACGCCGCCTTCATCGACGAACGGATTCCCCGCTGCGGGCGTACCGTCAAGGTTGAGGCGAATGATGGTGCCCAGCGTGTTGGTCTTGTCTTGCGCAGGCGTCTGCTTCTGGCGATCACCGCTGGCGATGTAGAGATACTTTTCATCAGGCGACACGGCGAGGCGATGCGAGAAATGCCCGCGCCCTTCGACCTTGGGCATCTGACGCCAGATCACTTTCAGCCCTTCAATCCCGCAAGTCTCTGTTTCTGCGACACAGACAATCTCACCGCGTCCAACTGCCGCGCCGCGCGTTTCGCCGTCCTCGCTCATTTCAGCCCAGCTCAGGAAGACCGTGCGTGCGTCCTTGCGCTCCGCTTCGCTTTCCAGAAACAGCACATCGCCAAGCCCGCCCTGACCGCCATAGGCGACCTCGGGAGTGCCGGAAACGGTGATCATTTCGCCATCGGTGGTCTTCATCATCTTGAGCGTGCCGGATTTCTCCGTCACCACCAGCGTTTGCGATCCCGGTATGAACTTGATCGCCCATGGTTCGTTGAACGTGCCCATCTCTGTGACGGAATAGGCGGGCGTGCTCTCGGCTTCCTGCGTGTATTCAGCTGCGCTTTCCCCCGTTTCGGCATTCGCGCAGCTTGCGAGAGCGAGCGCGGGAAGGGACAAGGTTGCGAGGGTCGCGGGCGAGATTTTGGAGTGAATGTTCATGTCAGGGGTAACTCCCGGTTTTAGCTTTGGTGCCGAATCATTTGTGGTCGGCCGATATACAGTCGGTGTTGACGAGGCAGGACGCGGACCTTTGGCGGGGCCTGTGGTGGCTGCGGCCTGTGTGTTGGGAGCCGGAATACCTGCGGGCCTGAACGATTCCAAGAAATTATCGGCCAAACGCCGCGCTGTGCTGGACGAAGGTATTCGCACATCGTGCGGCTGGGCTGTTGCCGTGGTGGGGCCTGAAGAGATTGACCGCGTGAATATCTTTCAGGCGACTATGCTCGCTATGACGCGCTGCGTCGCCGATCTGTGCGCGCAAATTGGGCACGATCCCGAAACCGTCCTGATCGACGGCAACCAGACGCCCCGTTCGCGCGTGCCCGAATGGCGCTGGAACGCGCGGGCCATCGTTGGCGGTGACGGGATCGAGCCCGCGATCAGCGCCGCCTCCATTATCGCCAAGGAGCACCGCGACCGCCTGATGATCGAAGCCGCCGCCGCGCATCCGCATTACGGATGGGAGCGCAACAAGGGGTATGGAACGGCGCAGCATATGGAAGCGTTACGGGTTCATGGTCCCACTCCCTTGCACCGTCAGTCCTTTGCACCCGTCGCGCAGGCTTCTCTACTCTGATCCACTTTGTCGTTGCTGCGGCTGTGCCCTAAGCGGCCTGCCATGCTGAATGCGATTCTTTTGAGCCTGGCGGGCCTTGTCGGCCTTGCGATAGGCGGTGAGCTTCTGGTGCGCGGGGCCGTGGGCATTGCGCAAAAGCTGGGCGTGTCCACGCTGGTGACAGGGTTGGTGATCGTCGGCTTTGCGACATCCATGCCCGAAATGGTGGCGAGCGTGCAGGCCTCACTCGCCGGATCGCCCGAGATTGCCTGGGGCAATGTGGTCGGGTCAAACCTCGCCAACACGCTCCTCATCCTTGGCGTTTCCGCTCTTGTTGCGCCGATTGTGCTGACCGGCACAGGGCGTCGCGATGCGGTGGTGGCGCTGGGGGCGACGCTTCTCTTATGGGCGCTCGCGGCATCGGGCTATGGCGCGCGGTGGATCGGTGCCGCGTTGTTGGTCGGGATCGTTGCCTATATTGTGTGGCGGTATTTCTTCCCCGGTGGCGCTGCCATCGAACAGGAAGATGCAGGCGATGATGTCAATGGAGTGTTCTCGGGCGCGCTGTTTGCGGCTGGCCTCGTCATTCTGGTGCTGGGCGGCGATGCGCTGGTGACAGGCGCGATCGCGCTGGCGACGATTTTCAAGGTGCCAGAAACCGTGATCGGTCTGACCGTGGTGGCGGTGGGCACATCTCTGCCAGAGCTCGCCGCCTCGATTGCAGCGGCTTTGCGGGGCAAATCGGGGCTGGCGCTGGGCAATGTCGTGGGCTCGAATATCTACAACATCCTGCTGATCGGCGGAGCGACCATGAGCATTGCCCCGCTGCCACTGCCCGCCAGTCTGGCAGGCGCGCAAATGGCTCTGCTCACAGCGAGCGCGGCAATGTTGCTGTTGTTATTGTGGAAGGCAAACAGCATCGGGCGACTGATCGGCGCCGGACTGATTGCCGTGTTTGCGGGCAATGTCGTTTTCGTCTTTGTCTGATTGACGGTTTCAGGCGTCAGGTCCGCGTTCAGGTCCGCGTTCAGGTCCACTGGGCCGGATCAAGCGCCAACAGCTTGGCCAACTGCTCATAAAGCGCAGGCTCCTCAAGGCGCAAGGCGGCCGGCTTTTCGAAGAACGTCACAATCGCCTCGGCGAAAAACTCTTCATGATTGGTCGCTCCATACGGATCAATCAGAGTGTTGCGCCCGCTTTCAACGCGCTCCCGATGCCCGTGATAGGCGTCGAGCATGGCCCTCTCCCAACCCTGATACGCCTGCCCCTTGTTCAGGATCGGGATGCCATTGGTGTGGCCGGTGAGGCTGTCGAGCTGGTGGGCGAATTCATGGATGACGACATTGTGGCCGTCCGCTGCATCAAGGCCCCCTTGTAAAGCATGATCCCACGATAGAATAACCGGCCCGCGCGCCCAGCTTTCACCCAGCATTCCAACATCGCGGTCATGCACGACATAACCGTCATGGCTGGGACGGCGTGTGGTAAAGGCAGACGGGTAAATCAGCACATTTCTGAGTGTGTCGTACCAGACCGGGATGTTGAGGACGGGCAGGCATGCCTGCGCGGCGATGGACAGCCTCATTGCCTCGCTCACCTCAAGGCCGTTCTGGCCCCGAAAGGTAATCTGGTCGAGGAACAGGTTGATTTTCCCCTCCAGCTTTAGCTTCAAAGGTGCGGGCAGACGCCGCACAATCGGAACCAGTTCCGCGACAATCTCGCGCCGAGCAGAGGTGAGCGGCGTCGCCAGGAGTCGATTACGCCTGCGCCGACGCGATTGGCGGCGATGCCACCAGAATGCACCAACAAGGAGGGCAACCAGAAGGAGTGGCAAACCGGACATAGGACTGAAATAAGATCGGACCGACCCGTTTGACAGGGGGCAGGCAATATCCAGAGAGGCAGTTTATTGCATACGGCTGGAAATTGAGTCCTTCCCGCCACACCCCTGCATCTTGAGTCCCCGGATTCCGTGCGGACTCAAGATCTTGTGGCGTTTACCTTTCGTTCCGTGCGAAGTGTTATGCCCTAACCAATCGTTAACCATAAATCGCGACATTGAGTGCTTGACGGGGCTGCCACAAGGACTCATGCCCTGTGGATAAGTATGGTTAAGTGCTGTTCGAGGAAATGACGTGGGCGTGATCGAAACGACTAAGACGCGGATGAAGGTGGCCTCGAAAGCGCGCGCTGAGCAAGCCGCGATTGAGACGCGTGCGCTCTTGCCGACGGGTCAAATCCTCAGCGGCGACTGCATTGAGGCGATGCGCAGTCTGCCCGACAATTCCATCGACTGCGTATTCGCTGACCCGCCTTACAACCTGCAACTGGGCGGCGATCTGAACCGGCCCGACGGCTCTGAAGTGGACGCCGTCACCGATCACTGGGACCAGTTTTCAAGCTTCAAAGCCTATGACGAATTCACCCGGGCCTGGCTCGGCGAAGCGCGCCGTGTGCTCAAACCCGATGGCGCCTTGTGGGTGATTGGCAGTTATCACAACATCTACCGGGTCGGCGCGATCCTTCAGGATCTGGGCTTTTGGATCCTCAATGATATCGTCTGGCGCAAGACCAATCCGATGCCCAATTTCAAGGGCACCCGTTTTACCAACGCGCATGAAACGCTGATCTGGGCGAGCATGGGGGAAAAGGCACGGTATCACTTTAACTATCGTGCAATGAAGACGTTAAACGACGAACTTCAGATGCGTTCTGACTGGGTTCTGCCGATCTGTTCGGGCGGGGAGCGTCTGAAAGAGGGCGGCAAGAAAGCGCATCCGACGCAAAAACCCGAAAGCCTGCTCTATCGCGTCCTGCTGGCCACGACCGAGACCGGCGATGTTGTGCTCGACCCGTTCTTTGGCACCGGCACAACGGGCGCTGTCGCCAAGCGTCTGGGCCGCGAATGGATCGGGTGCGAACGCGAGGATTTCTATCGCGGCGTTGCCGAAAAGCGGATTGAGAAGGAACTGCCGCTGGATGAAAGCGCGCTCAAGACCATGCAGAGCAAGAAATCCGCGCCGCGCGTCGCCTTTGGCACGCTGGTGGAAAATGCGCTGATCCCGCCGGGCACGCGTGTGTTTGATAAAAAGCGCCGCTGGATCGCCACTGTGCGCGCCGATGGCTCGCTGGAGGTCGATGGCACGAACGGCAAGCCGATGACCGGCTCGATCCACGGCCTTGGCAAAGATCTGCAAGGCGCACCCAGCTGCAACGGCTGGAGCTTCTGGCACTATGAAAAAGGCGGTGAGGTGTTCCCCATCGATGCCGCGCGCCAGATGTATCTGCTCGCCAACGATGATTGATCGGGCCGGAGGCTCTACCCGCTCGCCCCTTTTGTGATAGTGCGCCCTATCGCTATCATAAATGGACATCCGGGATGACACTCGAACAGAAGCTGGTTCTCCCATGTGGAGCGCAGATGCCCAACCGCCTGGCCAAGGCGGCCATGACTGAGGGTCTTGCAGATGCGCGCGGGCTACCCACGGCTGAACTTGAGCGGCTCTATGGCATTTGGTCTGACGGTGGTTGCGGGATGCTGCTGTCCGGTAATGTTCAGATCGACCGCGACCATCTGGAGCGCCCCGGCAACGTCATCATCGACCGCGAACTGGATGATGAAGAGCGCGCCGCGTTCCAGCGCTGGACCGCGGCAGGCACTCGCAACGGCAACCATTTCTGGGCGCAGATCAGTCACGCTGGACGCCAGACGTTTTCGATGATCAACCCGCATCCCAAAGCCCCTTCTGCGGTAAAACTCGGGCTACCCGGCGGCCAGTTTGGCGAACCAGTCGCGCTGGAAGATGCGGAGATTGAGGAGATCATCGCGGCTTTCGTGCGCGCGGCACGCATCTGTAAGGATGTCGGCTTTACCGGCGTCCAGATCCATGCAGCCCATGGCTATTTGATCTCCCAATTCCTTAGCCCGCGCTCCAACCAGCGCACAGACAGATGGGGCGGTTGTCTAACAAACCGGGCGCGGCTGTTGCTGGAGGTGATTGAGCAATCGCGTGAGGCTGTCGGCCTTCAATTCCCGATCAGTGTTAAACTCAACAGCGCTGACTTCCAGAAAGGCGGCTTCGGATTTGAGGACAGCCTGCAAGTCGTCAATTGGCTGCAAGAGCGCGGCGTTGACCTGATCGAGATTTCGGGCGGCACATATGAACAGCCAAAGCTGTTGGGTATTGAGGGGATGGAGCCTGCCGACGATCCCGGCGTTGCGTCCTCTACGGTCGCGCGCGAGGCCTATTTCGTCGATTTTGCCAAGGCGATGAAAGAAACGGTCACCGTACCGCTCATGGTCACCGGCGGCTTTCGCAGCCGGGTGGCGATGGAGCAGGCGGTATCCAGCGGGGCGGCAGATGTTGTGGGCCTTGGCCGGCCACTATGCGTGCAGACCGACGCTGCAAAACGCCTGCTTGAAGGCGCGAACACGTTGCCGACGGTGGAAAAGGAGCTATCGCTGTTTCCGCCGTTCCTGCAATTTCTGGGTGCCATCAAACCGCTGCGCGCGGCCGCCGGTTTTGCCACGCAATTCTGGTTCTACATGCAAATCTATGCGCTCGGGCGCACCGGACAAACAAACCCGGACGTATCTGTGTTCAAGGCGTGGCGCTCGGTGGAAAAGGAGCATGCGACCCGATTGAAGGCGATGCGGGCAGCGTAAGGCGGGGAAGCAATTCCTGCGCCGCCGAGTGCTTGGCACGTGCGGCATTTCTCTTTCCCCAAAAAGCCGCAATGACCGCTCCGATCGGCATCCTGGTGTTTGCTAACCCGCCCGGCTTGAGACACCCCGATACAGTACAACTGATTATCGTTCGCTAAAAACGGCTCACCGCGCCTTATCGGTTGGTCAATGATTTTAGCAGCTTACGTTCATCCAACTCGCGCAATGCCCCTTCATGTTCGTCACTGGTGGGGCAAATCAAGAGTGAGGATGACTATGAAACACCCCCGTTTGACTTTCGCCGCCAAGACCATTGTGCCGGTCGCGCTCGCAGCATTTGCGGTTGTTCCTGCGGCTGCTCAGGATGAAGGGCCTTATATCGGGCTCAGCGGCGGTCTAGCTTTGCCTGGAGACAGTTCCAATTCAGGCGAGTTTCAGGCCGAAGTCCCGGCTACTCCCGATTTCGGCTCAATCCCTGACGACACCGATCTGGCTTGGGATACCGAATTCGACACCGGATTTACGATTGGCGGACAGGTCGGCTACGCCTTGGGAAATGGCCTGCGGGTCGAGGTTGAGGGGAGCTACGCCGAATATGACGTAGGCTCGCACAGCAATCTGCTGGTCGGCGGCGCAAACATTGATGGTGTGGATTCAGCTGTTCTGACACGCGGTGCTGCCGATGCGGCCAACCCGTTGGTTGGCGATGTGCTTGCAAACGGACAGGGCACCTTGAGCCAGTTCGGCCTGTTCGGAAATGTTTTCTATGATCTGCCACTCACTGACAGTCTCAAACCGTATGTCGGCGCGGGTCTGGGTTATCAGTGGACCGATGTCGATTTTCAGCCGTCGGGCGTCGATGTGGCCGATGATGACGATGGCAATTTTGCCTATCAATTGATGGCTGGTACGAGCGTCGGCGTAACCGAGAGCATTGAGCTGTTCGGCCAATATGCGTGGCGCGACGCGTTCGGTGATGCGGATGTTCAGCTCAATCTGTTGCCCGCAGATCTGGGTGTTGAGACCGGGCAATCGCTGCTGACAGCGGGTGTTCGGGTGAAGTTTGGCGGCTGACACACTTCGATAATCTTGCGAAACGAGAGCGCGCGGAGCAATCTGCGCGCTCTTTTTCCATGCACCCTCTTTTGGCTGGTCGGTACAGCGTCATCAGACAGGAAATCGGTTATAATATTCGATACAACCTGTGCCTCTAATTGGTCGGGAGTGTATAAAGAGGGGGATATCAAACTCTCATCGAGCAAGCTGTACAGGTGCCGCAATGACCGCTTCCGTTTACATCCACCCCATCGCTTTTGCGACCGGCCCTCAGGCCGTAGATGGCGCCGCGATCCGGCTGGGCGGGGGCCTTGTGTATGCCAGCCGCTTCGCACTGGTGGTGCGCGAAGGGGGCGTGGTTGTGCGGCGCGAGCTGTTCGGCATGCGTGAGGCGTTGAAGGTGCTGGGCACGCTTGACGGGCCGCTGGGTCAGGACGCTGCCAGGCAATGGGGAAACCTCGCCAAGGTGCACGCCCCGCTGCAATTGGGAGAGCGCACGATCCGGTTCGACCAGCCGCAGATCATGGGTATCCTCAACGTTACCCCCGACAGTTTCAGCGATGGCGGAGACTTTCTCGATAAGCCCGATGAAGGCCGCGCACATGCCGCAGCCATGCTGGAGGCGGGCGCGTCGATCATTGACATTGGCGGTGAAAGCACGCGCCCCGGCGCTGCGGCAACATGGGAGGGGGATGAGAAAGAGCGCGTCCTGCCAGCGGTCGAGTATTGCGCGGGCATGGGTGCCGCGATCAGCATTGATACACGGCGCGCAGGCGTCCTCGAGGCGGCCCTGGAAGCGGGCGCGCATATGGCGAATGATGTCTCTGCCATGCGGTATGATGAAAGGATGGCCGAGACGGTGGCAGCCGCGCGCTGTCCCGTTGTCCTGATGCATGCGCCGGGCACCAGCGATGATTTGCATGCTAAAAACCACCTGACCGGTGGAACCTACACCGATGTGGTGAGCGAGGTGTTCGATTTTCTTAAGCATGCCCGCGAAAAGGCTATTGTCTCAGGCATTGTCGAGGATCGCATCGTACTGGATCCGGGCATTGGATTCGGCAAATCGCTGAGTGAGAATCTCGCGTTGCTCAATGCTTTGCCGCTGTTTCATGCGCTGGGCAGCCCGCTGCTCGTGGGCGCGAGCCGTAAGCGGATGATCGGTGCGCTTTCGACCGAGGAACCCGCCGAGCAGCGGCTGGGCGGATCGGTCGCATTGGCGGTTAAGGCGATGGATGCTGGTGTGCATCTTGTAAGGGTGCACGATGTTAAAGACACCGTGCAGGCGCGCAATGTCTGGCGCGGGATGCGCGATGCGGGCCTGACGGATTTCAGCCAGTTGGAACCGGTCACCTGATGTGACATGCGATCGGCAGCTTTGGCTTAGAAACCGGGTCATCCTCTGGAGATGGTCAGGAAAGACCCTGTGAAAGATCGATGCCGGGCCTTTGCGTTTGTGGGCTGCGCAGTTTAGCGAGCGTCTCTGTACAGTCACGCAAGTGCGTCAAAGCGCGTTTGTAAAACAACACCGGAGACCGAAATGCGCCGTTCCACTTTGCTCGCCATCACCAGCGCTGCCGCCGTCATCGGGACTGCAATCGCGGCCGTTCCGGTTCTGGCCGACGGTCACACCGGCGGAGCAGCGACAGCGCAGGGCGAAACCGGGATGACGCAAGTGGGCGTGACGCCCGATGATTTGCTGGTCCCCTATTATACCGCGCTAAAATCGCAGATCGATCTACCCGTAGCGCCTGCGAATGCCTCGCTTGCGCCCGACACTGCGATCACGCGGTTGGCATTTGGCAGCTGCAACCATCAGTCTCGCTCGCAAGAATACTGGAATGTTATCGCAGGCGACAATCCACAGGCATTCCTGTTTATCGGTGACAACAATTACGGCGATCAGGGCTGGGACGGCGATCCCTCGCTGCCCACTTTGCGCGCGGCCTATACCAAGCAGGCGGCAACGCCCGAACTTGCGAGCTTCCGCGCGCAAGTGCCGATGATGATCACGTGGGACGATCACGATTACGGCATGAATGATGCGGGCGGCAATTTCGCCTATCGCCAATGGTCTGAAACCCTGTTTGAAACATTCTGGGGCTCCACCAGCGAAGTGCAATCTCGCCCCGGCATCTATGACAGCCGGATGGTCGGGCCAGAGGGGCAGCGCACGCAGATCATCCTGCTTGATACCCGCTACTTCCGCTCGCCGATGAATCGCATGGGCTACACGCCCGAACGCCCCCCTTTGGGGGTCTATCTCCCGAATGAGGATCCCGCTGCGACGATGCTGGGCGCGCAGCAATGGGAATGGCTGAAGGCTGAGCTGGCCAAGCCTGCCGATTTCCGCATCATTGCCAGCTCTATCCAAGTGCTAACCGATGCGCACAATTACGAAGGCTGGCTGAACTTCCCGCTTGAACGGGAAAAGCTGTATATGATGCTGGCCGGGCGCGAGGACAGCGGGATGGTGCTGCTCTCGGGGGATCGCCATGCAGGTGGCATCTACACCGAAGCGCCCGAGGCTGCGGGGGGTGAGACCCTGTGGGAGCTGACCAGCTCATCGCTCAACTTTTCGTTCTCGACGACAGAGCGCAACACCGCGCGCGAGCCGGATGCCAGGCGGGTAACGGACTTTATCTCCGAAGAAAATTACGGCCTGATCGACATCGACTGGAAAGCGCGCACTTTCACCATGACGATGAACGGCAATACAGGCGAGGAGATCGTGACGCGCACAGTAGAATGGTGAGCGTGATGCCCGAATTCAAAGGATAAAACCGCCATCGGTCACAAGCACGTGGCCGGTGATGTTGGCGCCGCTATCGCCCAGCATATAGAGGATCTGGTCAGCGATCTCGTCTGAGGTGGCAAAGCGGTTTAGCGGGGTGCTCTTTGCCATATTCTTGATTGTGGCATCGCGCCCGTGCTTTTCGACCGCCTTGTTGAAGTCGTCTCCGCTCTCCCAGATCGCGGTGTCCACTCCGCCCGGCGCGATGGCGTTTACGCGAATGTTTTGCGGCGCCCCTTCAAGAGCGGCCATGCGCGACATATGCGCGACGGCGGCTTTGGATACGCCATAAGCTCCTGTCGCGGGCACGACCTTTACGCCCGTTGAGGAGGCGACGACGACGGTGCTGCCGCCCTTCTCAGCCATCGCGCGCATCGCGGCAGAGAGCGTCAGAAACGCACCATCAAGGTTCACATCCATCACGCGGCGCCATTCGGCAAAGTCCAGCGTGCCGATACTGCCAAACCCGCCGATGCCAGCGTTCACAACCGCATGGTCGAGGCCGCCCAGCTTGGGCTCTATGGCTTTCCAAAGCGCCTCATCCGCGACGCTGCCGATGAAGTGCTCCACCTCGCAGGTGTCAGGCAGATCGAGCGCGTTCAGCCCGCCTTCGCTTATATCGTTGAGAAACAGCTTGGCCGCACCGCGCGCCGCCAAAGCCGTGGCACATGCCGCCCCGATACCCGAGCCAGCGCCGGTGACGAGGGCGGTGCGCCCTGCGAAGTCTTGTATCCTGTCCATCATGCCAGCCGCTAGTCACACTCGTGTTGGCTTCGCAAGCGGTTTTTGGTCTCTTCAATCTTCCGGCTGCGTGAGATCGCTATAACGCGCGTTCAGCCTGGCAATGTCGAAGGGGTTAAGCGTGACATCTTCGGCATCAGACGAGAAGGTCATTCGTGCCTCATCGCCTTCGAGCCCGATCTGCCCCTCTTCGCGCAATTGCGCGAGAGCGGCGGCCATGGTTGGATGATCAAGTCCTGCTTCCAGCCGGGTTTCACGGTCCATTTGCGGGGCCGCTGGCGAGGGCGTTTCTCCCGCGGTGGTTTGGGTCGAAACCTGCCCTGTGTTCTCTGAAAGATAGAAATAATTATGCGTTTAGCCGACCACAAACAGGATCCCGGCAATACCCATGATAATGGCTAAGCGCTTAAACTGCGAATTTAAGAATTGGAAAAACAAGTTCATTGTCAGCCAATCCCTTAGGCCGCGTTGTCGATGCCCAGATCGCTCAGCTTGCGATACAGTGTTGAACGTCCAATTCCGAGTCGGCGGGCGACTTCGGTCATGCGGCCGCGATAATGGCCGATGGCGAGGCGGATCACGTCTGCTTCGATGTCTTCTAGCGGGCGCAGATTGCCATCCTCGGTGTAGAGCATGACGCCCACGCCGTCGTGGAATTGGCGTCCGCCGGTCAGAACTTCCTGCTCGCCCAGCATTTCGGATAGCTGCGGGAAGCTTTCATCGGTCAGCGTGTTGCCTTCGCAATAGACCGCCGCGCGGAACAACACCGATTGCAACTGACGCACATTGCCCGGCCAGTCATAGGCCGCGAGCAAGGCCAGCGCGCTGTCGCTGACCGAGAGTGATTTCAGTCCCGGCTGTTCGCCGATGCGGCCAAGGAAGTGGCGCGAAAGCCCGGCGATATCGCCGGTCCGCTCGCGCAAGGGCGGCAAGGTGATGCGGGTCGCGCCCAGTTTGCTGGCGAGCTTTGGATCGAAGAGTCCCCCTGCGCACAGTTCGTCGAGCGAATGGTTGCTGGCGGACAGCAGCCGCACATCAACGCGAAAGCCATGCGCCGCGCCCACGGGCCGGACAATGCCGGTCTCCAGAGCTTCGGCGAGGCGTTTCTGCACGCTCAGTGAAATTCGATCCACCTCGTCGACCAACAGCGTGCCGCCGTCGCAATGTTGCATCGCGCCAATCTGGCGGTCAAACGCGCCGGGAAAGGCGTTGGGTTCATGCCCGAACAAAACCGATTCAAGGGAATTGGGCGCAATGCTGGCGACGTTGATGACGCGCAATGGCAATTTGGCGCGCGGACTGGCAGCGTGCATCGCGCGCATCAGCATTTCTTTACCGGTCCCGCTTTCGCCTTCGATCAGCGAATGGGTGTGGCCACGCGCAGCCTTCGCTGCCTGGGCAAGGGCGGTGCGGAATGTCGGCGCGGTGCCAATCATCGCGTCAAAATCGAGGCTGGCCGACATCTTTTCGGTCAGTGGTGCAAGTTCATCGCGCGGTGCTTCGCGGGTGGTGACAGTGCGCAGGGCCTCCATCAGCCGGTCGGGAGAGACAGGTTTGACCAGATAATCACTGGCACCGGCACGCATCGCTTCAACAGCGAGCAGCGGCGATGCGCTGGTGGTCAGCATCAGGATCGGCAGTGCGGGGCGACGTTCTTTCAGTTCGCGAATCAGCGTACAGGTGTCATCGCCTGGTACCCATTGATCCAGCAGAATGGCGGAAAGCTGCATCCCTTCACGCGTGCCCAGCATGGCAATTGCAGTTTCGGCATCGCTGGCCACGACCGTGCGCCAACCATCGCGCGCGGCGATAGCTGTGATGAGCCGGCTTTGCGCTGGCTCATCGTCAATCAGCATTACTAGGCGTGGACCCGGTTCTGACATGCGTGGCGCCTCTGCCCCCCTCAATGCCCCGGAAATATCGTCCCGGGGTGAAACGTCACGTCCCAATAGGGCAAGCGGGTAAAGACCAGATTAAGCCTGTTCGCCTTGCTATCGCTTAGAGTGTTCGTTTTGCCGTCTTTTCGGCTGATCGCTACCCACTTCAGACGGGGACCTCTCATTTGCGGGGCTTGAGCATTGCGAAGCGCTTCGATACGGGCCTCATCCAGTGGATTGGGCAATAGTTCGGCAACCTTTTGCCGTTTGCTCCGTTTGGGACCGAACAAGAGGGAATAAAAGGCAATGGCGAGCCAGGACATCGATCAAAAGGGCAAACTCTACAGCGGATTTATGGCGACGCTGAAATGGGTGGTCCCGCTTATCGTAATCATTGTTGCTTTCGTGATGTTGCTGATCGCCTGATAAGCCGGCTGAGCGCCAACCAATAAGGGGCCAAAACCACGTGAAAATCGCTGTTCTGAAAGAGCGCAAGGCGGGCGAAAACCGCGTCGCTGCGACACCTGAAACGATCAGGAAATTCGCAGGGTTAGGAAACGAGCTCGCGGTGGAAGCCGGAGCCGGTCTGTCCGCAGCAATTCCTGACGAAGCCTATGCCGAGGCGGGCGCCACCGTGGGTACGCTGGCCAGCGTGATGAAAGACGCGGACATTGTCCTTGCCATTCAGGCCCCCGAGGTGAAGCATCTCAAAGGCGCCAAGCCGGGCGCGATGGTGGCGGCGTTGTTTGACCCGTTTGCCAATGGCGATTTGCTGGCCGAATATGCCAAAGCGGGGCTCGAAGCGCTCAGCATGGAATTCATGCCACGCATCACCCGCGCGCAGGGCATGGATGTGCTGTCCAGCCAATCCAATCTTGCCGGATACAAGGCGGTGCTGGCCGCGGCGGACACCTATGGCCGCGCCTTTCCGATGATGATGACGGCGGCTGGCACGGTGCAGGCCGCGCGCTGCTTCATCATGGGGGTTGGCGTTGCAGGCTTGCAGGCAATCGCGACCGCGCGGCGTCTGGGCGCTCAGGTTTCAGCCACCGACGTGCGCTCCGCCACTCAGGAACAGATTGAAAGCCTTGGTGCAAAAGCGATCTTTGTGAAGGATGTCGCAGGCATCGAGGGCGAAGGTTCGGGCGGTTACGCGACCGAGATGAGTGACGAATACAAGGCAGCGCAAGCCAAGCTGGTTTCCGAACACATCGCAAAGCAGGACATCGTCATCACGACCGCTTTGATCCCCGGACGCGCGGCGCCTGTACTGATCACGGATGAACAGATCGCCAGCATGAAGCCGGGCAGCGTCATTTATGATCTGGCCGTCGTGCAGGGCGGCAATGTCGAAGGCTCCGAGCCTGACAAGATCGTCGAAAAACACGGCGTGAAAATCATCGGCTATTCCAACACTCCCGCACATCTGGCTGCAGACGCCTCCGCGCTCTTCTCACGCAACCACTTCACCATGTTCCAGGCATTCTGGGACAAGGAAGCGGGCAAGCCGGAATTCGACGAAGAAATCGGCGACGCAATCCGTCTGACTAAAGGCGGCGAGATTGTGAACGAGAGGCTGAAGGGGTGAGCCGTAGCGAGGCCAACCCGAAAATGGGTTTCAAGAAACTTGTGATTGTGGTCGCTGCCACAGTTCTTATCGGGGCAGCCACCTACAAGATCGGGTTCGAATCGGGCGGCATCCTGACCGATACGTCCAGCGACGATACGAAAGGCGAATAATGGACTTTATCTCAATCCTCTCGATCTTCGTGCTGGCGTGTTTCGTCGGCTATTATGTGGTCTGGTCGGTGACCCCGGCTTTGCACACGCCTTTGATGGCGGTGACCAATGCGATTTCCTCCGTGATTATCGTCGGTGCACTGATCGCTTCGGCTGAGGCGGGTAGTGCGGCTGCGAAATATCTCGGCCTGTTTGGCGTTGTGCTGGCGAGCGTGAATATCTTCGGCGGCTTTGCCGTAACGGAGCGAATGCTGGCCATGTACAAGAAGAAGGAGAAGTGATCATGAACCGCTTCTTCTCAAAACTGGCCGTTATCGCGGCTTGCGCATTTGCTGCTACCCCTGCTTACGCTGCATCGGGCGACACGGGTACCCCGGCATGGGCGATGTTAGCTTATCTCGCTTCGGGCGTGTTTTTCATCCTCGCGCTGCGCGGATTGTCCAGCCCCGCGACCAGCCGAACGGGTAACCGTTACGGCATGATCGGCATGGTCATCGCGGTGGCGACGACTTTGGTCACCCACAGCTATGCCACCCTACCAGAGATCGGTATTGCGATCTTCCTCGGCGGGATCATCGGTATCACGGTCGCGCGCAAGATCGCGATGACGGCGATGCCCGAACTGGTTGCAGGCTTTCATAGCCTTGTCGGCCTCGCCGCCGTTGTAGTGGGCCTTGGTGCGTGGCTTGACCCGGTCAGCTTTGGCATTGTTGATGAGGCCGGGCAGATCCTTGTCGTCAGCCGGATCGAACTGGGCCTTGGTATCGCTATCGGCGCGATCACCTTCTCTGGCTCGATCATCGCCTTCCTGAAATTGTCTGGCCGGATGAGCGGATCACCGATCATGCTGCCGGGCCGTCACTTCATCAATCTGGGCACGCTGGTTGCCATTATCGGCCTGGTTGCCGCTTACGCGATGTCTGGCGCAGCCGGCCCGGGCGAGGGTCAGTTGATCATCTGGGTGACTGTGCTCGCCTTTATCATCGGTTTCCTGCTAATCATTCCGATCGGCGGCGCGGATATGCCGGTCGTCGTGTCCATGCTGAACAGTTATTCCGGCTGGGCAGCTGCCGCGATGGGCTTTACGCTGGGCAACAGCGCGATGATCATCACCGGCGCATTGGTCGGATCATCGGGCGCGATCCTTTCGTACATCATGTGCAAAGCCATGAACCGCAGCTTCATCAGCGTGATCGCGGGCGGCTTTGGCTCAGAGGACAGCGGCGGTGGAAGCGGAGAGCCGCGCGAGGTTCGCCCCTACAAACAGGGTAGCGCGGACGATGCGGCCTTTATGCTGGAACAGGCGGAATCTGTTATCATCATTCCGGGATACGGCATGGCGGTGGCACAGGCACAGCACGTGCTGCGTGAAATGGCCGACGCGCTGAAGGAAAAAGGCGTGGACGTGAAATACGCGATCCACCCCGTCGCCGGACGTATGCCGGGCCACATGAACGTGCTGCTGGCTGAGGCAAACGTGCCTTATGACGAGGTGTTCGAGCTTGAGGACATCAACTCCGAATTCGCGCAGGCGGATGTTGCCTTCATCATTGGCGCAAACGACGTTGTGAACCCGGCGGCAAAGACCGACAAATCCTCGCCCATTTACGGCATGCCCGTGTTTGACGTGGACAAGGCCAAGCAGGTCTTCTTCATCAAGCGTTCGATGGGCGGCGTTGGTTATGCGGGTGTGGACAATGACGTGTTCTACATGCCGCAAACGGTCATGCTGCTGTCTGATGCGAAGAAGATGGTCGAAGGCATCGTGAAGGCGCTGGATTAAGGCGCTTGCGTCATGCGGTTTGTCGGAGTTCTGATCGCCGCTGCCATAATTGCAGGGCTGGGCTGGCTGACCTTCCGCGATGGCGGGTGGCTCAATCAGGTTACAGAGGAACGGGTCGAAGCCGCGCTGGTCGCCAATGGTGTGCCAGTGGATATGGCACGGTGCATGTCGGGCAATCTGGTAGACCAGCTGAGTATCAACCAACTGCGTAAGCTGGAGCGGCTGCAAGCCGAAGAAGGCGAAGTGATTGTCCCGCTCTCAGTCGAAGCTGCGATTAAGCGGATGCAACGCGTTGATGACCCCGAAGCGGTGCGCGTGCTTGCCTTGACGGCGACACGCTGCGGCGTCGGCAGCCTGCTCGAACGGCTGAACTAGGCAACGCGACTGCCTAGCAGGCGGTCATTCGCGCATTTCTGGCGCTTGCAATTTGCTCTCTTCGCGCCAGTATGCGCGGCATGGGAGAAATTGGATGATCCGTACCGCCTTTACCGCAATCGCGCTATTCGTGACCACGCCTGCACTGGCGCAGAGCAGTATCGATACAAGCACCCCGGTTACTGCAGAAACCGAGCAGGTCGGCACGCAATTCATGGTGTTCGACACAGGCATCGAAGGCCCGGGTGCTGAAGGTAGGGCGCATGACCAGTTCCTGCGCGGCCTCGCGTTGCTGCACAACTTTGAATACGGGCGGGCCGCCGCCGCCTTTCGTGCAAGCCAGAAAGCCGCACCCGATTTCGTGATGGCCTATTGGGGGGAGGCGATGACGCACAATCATCCTCTTTGGGAGGAGCAGAACCTCGAGGCTGCGCAGGCGATCCTCGCAAGATTGGGCGCAACACCCGAAGCACGGCGCGCCAAAGCAAGAAACTCGCGCGAGGCGATGTGGCTGGACGCGGTCGAAACGCTGTATGGAGATGCAGGAACCAAGGAAGAGCGCGACCACCTCTATCTCGCCAAGATGCGCGCCCTGCACAAAGCGGATCCGACAGACATCGACGCGCGCGCATTCACCGGCCTCGCGATCCTTGGCACCTCACATGGAGGGCGCAATATCGGCATCTACATGCAGGCCGCAGGGGTGCTGGAGCCAGGCTTCATGACCCAAGGATACCACCCCGGCATCCTGCATTACCTGATCCATTCCTACGATGATCCGATCCACGCGCCCTTGGGTGAGCGCATGGCTGAGCGGTATGCCGGCGTGGCGCGCGATGCGGGCCATGCGCAGCACATGATCAGCCATATCTTTCACGCGCTGGGCGATTGGGAGGCTTCTGAGGCTGCCAACATCAAAGCGATGGCCGCAGCGGATGCAGCGCGCGGAATGCCCTATTATTGCGGCCACTACAGCGAATGGCTGGTCTATGCGCTGGTTCAGCAGGGCAAGGACGCCAGCGCCAATGTTGAGGCGTGCCGCCAGCAGGCGGGTCAGGAACTCGCATCAACCAAACGCCCGCGTACCTCCATTGCCCAGCGTTCAGCCGCGACCAGCTTTGCGCGCATTGCGCTATATGCTGGCGTGACCAGTGGAGGGTGGGCCAACGGGTTCGACTGGCCCGAAGACCAATTCCGCCGCGCCCAGTTCCAGATGGCCAATGCTCGGTTGCTGCAAGCGCGCGACGATGCCGCCGCCGCAGCCGAGGCTTTGGAGGATATGAAGCGCGTGCACGAAGGTATTCTGGCCGTTCTGCCCACGGAATACCCTGATGAGACCGGCCTTCAGGCATGGAACGCTCGTGCGATTGCTCAAGGGGAGGCGATTGTGATGCTGGCCTCTGGCGATCGGGATGGGGGGCTTGCTGCCCTGCGTAAGGCGGCCGAGGCTGAGATTGCTCTGCCCGTCGTTTTCGGACCACCCGCGATTGCCAAACCAAGCTGGGAATTGCTGGGCGAACTTCTGTTGAGAGACGGGCGCAAAAAAGAGGCCGCCGAGGCGTTCCGAAAAGCGCTGGCCTTTGCGCCTGGGCGCAAGCTTTCGCTTGAGGGATTGGCAGCCGCTGATGCTTCGTAAATCCGGCACGCAGATGCGCGCTTGCGCTCGATGGGCCTGATGCGGCACAAGGGTGCAAATATCTTGGGAGGGATATACACATGATCCGACTGACAATTGCTGCGCTCGCTCTCGCTTCAGCCGCGCCGGTCTTTGCCGAAAACCATACAATCGCAGGCGGCGAAGGCGCGCAGGAACGCTTGCAGGAGGCGCTGATCCTCGCAGAACCTGGCGACACCATCATTCTGGAGGCGGGCCGGTTCGCGCTAACTGACGGGCTCAGCCTCGATGTCGATGGCGTCACCATCAAAGGGTCGGGCATGTCGGGCGATAGCGAAAGCGTGCTCGATTTCACCAAACAACAGGGCGCAGGCGAAGGGCTGCTTGTGACCTCCGACAACGTCACCCTGCGCGATTTCGCGGTCGAGAACGCCAAGGGCGACGGCATTAAGTCCAAGGGCGCGGACAACATCATCTATCACGGGCTGCGGATTGAATGGACCGCCGGACCCAAGGCATCGAATGGCGCATACGGTATCTACCCGGTCGAAAGCTCAAACGTGCTTGTGCAGGAAAGCTATGTGCGCGGGGCGAGCGATGCTGGCATCTATGTGGGCCAGTCCGAAAACATCATCGTGCGGCGCAACCGCGTGGTTGAAAATGTCGCCGGGATCGAGATCGAGAATTCGAATTTTGCCGAAGTCACTGAAAACCTGACGACGAAGAACACAGGCGGTATCCTCATCTTCGATCTGCCGGGCCTGCCCAAGGTCGGCGGTGGCAGCGTGCTGGTCGCGCGCAATGCGGTGATCGACAACAACACCGACAATTTCGCACCCGAAGGCAATATTGTCGCCAGCGTGCCCTCAGGCACTGGCATCATGGTCATGGCGAACACAAATGTGCAGCTTCGGGAAAACGCGCTGATCAACAATTCCACCAGCCATGTGATGCTGATCGCGTATACGCAGGACTTTAAGGATGAACGCTATCAGCCGCGCCCCGTGGATGTGGTGGTGAGCGGCAATATGTTTGGTTCAGGCGGCAATGCGCCGGACATTCCGGGCGGCGAAAAGCTCGCGGCGGCGTTTGGCGGCGCGTTGCCCGGCATTCTTTCCGATGGCCTTCATCAGGGATTGGCGGTGGAGGATGCGGAGCCGGTCGTCTCGCTTGGTCTGACCAAGGTGGGGCAATCCATGACGGAGGCCAATCCGAAACTGTTAGAGCCCGTGATCGCTGGCGAAGTCGAACGACTCACCGCCGTCACTCTGCCAGACGGGATGGAGGCGCGGCTGAAATGAAGCTGTCGCGTGGTTTTTTTCTGCTGGCTCTTGCGTTCCTGATCGCATCCATTGTCGCGCGAGCCTTGCCGCCGCAAAAGGTGAACGACGCAGCGGTTCTCGGGACGGCGGGCAGCGAAGGTGCATCCTATAAACTCCCGCGCACACTGGCGCAATTCGGGTTCTTTCAGGACGCGGCCGGGCGTGTGCCGGGCGGGGACCTCATCCCGTATGAGCTGAATACGCCGCTCTATTCCGACGGCGCGGATAAATTGCGCTATCTCTATGTGCCTGAGGGGCAGCCGATAGCGGCGGATGGCGACGGCTTGCTGCAACTTCCCGTGGGCAGCGCGATCATCAAGACGTTCGCGTTTGGAGCCGGTGAGGATCAGAGCTATATCGAAACGCGTGTTTTGCTGCACCGCGCGGATGGCTGGCTGGCGCTGCCGTATAAATGGGACGCTGAACAGACCGAGGCAAAGCTGGCGGTGGCTGGCGCGCGGATTCCATTGACGCGGCCTGGCGGGGTCGAAGTGAGCTACCGCATTCCGAACAAGAATCAGTGCAAGTCATGCCATTCCAAGGATGCCGAAGTCATCCCAATCGGCCCCAAAGTGCGCAATCTGTCCGCTGATCTTCTGGCAAAGCTGGAAGAGCGCGGGTTTTTAGCGGCCGCCTCTACTTCGGATCGCCAGCTGCCAGTCTGGCGCGCACGGGCAGAAAATCCCGACACCGCGGCGCTGGCGCGCGCCTATCTTGATGTGAACTGCGCGCATTGCCATCAGCCGGGTGGGGCAGCGTCCAACAGCGGGCTGGACCTGCGCTGGGAGCAGTCCAATCCGCACGATATCGGTATCCGCAAACCGCCGGTCGCCGCAGGACGCGGGGCAGGGGGGCATGCGGTGTCGATTGCGCCGGGCGATCCCGATGCCTCGATCATGGTATACCGCATGAGCTCAACCGAGCCGGGCGTTGCCATGCCGGAGTTGGGCCGATCGACGAATGATGATGAGGGGATTGCGATCGTGCGCAAATGGGTAGCTGAAATGGCACCTGCGGGAGAGCCAGCGTCTTGAAATGGCTGCTTCGAATCCTCGGCGTGCTCATCGCCGTGCTGGTCATCGCATTCCTCGTCTTTCGAACACCGGACACCGACCCGGATGAAATGCGGGCGAAATATGGCGCTGCGCCGTCGCAATTCGTGGAGATCGGCGATGGCGTCACGGTCCATTTGCGCGATGAGGGGCCAAGAGACGCGCCAGCCATCGTACTGCTCCATGGCTCCAACGCCGATATCTACACATGGCAGCCATGGGCCGAGGATCTGCGCAAGGATTACCGCGTCATCAGATTCGATCAGGTGGGGCACGGCCTGACAGGAGCGGATCCGGCGAGCGATTATTCCAGAGCCAATTACGCCGCCGATGTGCTTGAGGTGGCAGACGCGCTGGGGCTCGACAGTTTTATCCTTGGCGGCAATTCGATGGGCGGAAAGCACGCTTTGGCCGCAGCCGTCGCCTATCCTGATCGCGTCGCGGGCCTCGTTCTGGTCGATTCGAGCGGTCCGCCAATCACCGAAGAGGACGACGACGACGACGACGACGGCGGCAATATCGGTTTTGCAATCGCGATGACGCCGGGCATCAACAGGATCGCAGAGCAGATCACCCCGCGATCCCTGATAAAGCAAAGCCTGGAGCAGAGCGTGTCGATCCAGTCTGTCGTGACCGAGGAAGCGGTGGACCGATACTGGGAATTGCTGCGTTATCCCGGCAATCGCGCGGCCACGATGGCGCGCTTTTCCTCTCCCTACGATCCGCTGACGAAGGAGGAGATCGCCTCAATAGCCGCGCCGACCCTGATCCTGTGGGGGGAAGAGGACCGGCTGATCCCGGTTTCGGCAGCACGCTGGCTGGACGAAGCCATGCCAGACACGGAATTGACGATCTATCCGGGCATCGGCCACCTGCCACAGGAAGAGGCCCCGCAAGCCACGCTGAAACGCGTTCGCCAATGGCTCAAAAACCGTGGCTTTGGAGCCGAATTAACTCCATCCTAACCATATAAGTCATGCAATCCATTGGCGAATATCTGCACTATGGACGTGAGCTTTCGTTCCTCGCTACACCTTGTATTAGGGGTAATTCGGATTCGAAGGACTACACTTGCGAAAATTGGGCATGATCGGCGGCATGAGTTGGGTGTCGACCGGCATATATTACGACCGCATAAACCGCATCGTGCAAAAGCGCGGGGCTCTGATGGCGAGTGCGCCGCTGGTTATCGAGAGTCTCGATTTCTGCCAGCTCTACGCCATTCGCGATGACAAAGACTGGAAACGGGCCGGGCAAGTCCTGTCAGAAAGCGCGAAGCGGCTGGAAGGGGCGGGGGCCGAGGCGATCATCATCAACGCCAATTCGATGCACAAACTGTATGACGATGTGGCTGACGCGGTATCAGTCCCGATCCTGCATATCGCTGAGCATGTCGGCGCGGCGCTGAAACGGTCGGGTCACAAGACCGCCGCGCTCATCGGCACGCGCAATGTCATGACGGAGAGCTTTTACCGCAAGCGGCTGGTCGGGCAGGGGATTGATCTGCTGCCGCCGGACATGAACAATGTCGAGAAGCTGGATTCGATCATCTATGACCAATTGATGGTGGGCAAAGTGACCCGTGATGCCCAGCGATCGCTTAAAACGATGATCACGAATAAGGCGCAGGAAGGCGCGGATGCAATCATCCTTGCCTGCACCGAGCTTGACCTGGTTGTTGATGTCGACGCCAACGTCCTGCCGGTCTACGATTCCACCCGCATTCATTGCGAGGCGGCAGCCAACTGGATTCTGGAACACGAAGAGGCGGGGTAATCTGCGGCTGATCGCGCGATAAAAACACCCCGTCGCATGTTACGATTGCAAGCGTGCAATGCGTTGCGGTTGTAAGTAACCGCCAATTCATAGCTCAACATTGTAATGCAAAGTGAAGCTATCGGCTTCTCGGGTCGCAATCCTGAGATCCGTGGGGCCACTTGCCACCCCCAAAACACCCGGTGAGTGGCCCCTTTACCCCCCTTTTTCCATCACGTGCGCGCTATCTGTCCACCGCAATCCTGTGCGTTGCCCGAGAGTTTACGATCTGTTCCCGTTGAGCGGATCAGCGCCCTGACCTAGTCCGGCTGGTGTGATGACCCGTGCACCTTATGCAGCAAATCCCGCAAATCATGGCGGGCGCGAGTTTGGCGCGCCAACCAGTCCTGCGGTCCATCCCGCTCGTGGAACCGAAAAGCCACGCGCCGAGGTCAGAGGCCCGCGCAGCGACTTTCAGCGTGACCGCGATCGCATCATCCATTCCATGAGCTTTCGCCGGCTCAAAGCCAAAACGCAGGTCTTTATCGCGCCTGATGGGGACCACTATCGCACCCGCCTGACGCACAGTCTTGAGGTGGCGCAGATCGGGCGGGTTCTGGCGCGCGCACTGGGTCTGGATGAGGACCTGACCGAGGCCATCTGTCTTGCGCATGATCTGGGCCACCCACCCTTTGGCCATGCAGGCGAGGATGCGCTGAGCGATTCGATGCAAAGCTTTGGCGGGTTCTGCCACAATGCGCAGGCGCTGCGCACGGTTATGCGGCTGGAGAGCCCCTATCCCGAGCATGACGGGCTGAACCTCACATGGGATTTGCTGGAAGGGCTGGCCAAACATAATGGCCCGGTTGCAGCGCCCGGCTGGGCACTGGCTGAACTGGATGCGCAGTTTCCCTTTGGCTTGGCGCAATGGCCATCTCTCGAAGCGCAGATCGCAGCGGTGTCAGACGACATCGCCTATGACAATCACGACATTGACGATGGTCTTCGAGCCGGGTTTCTGGACCTTGATGACCTGATGGAGCTGGAGTTCCTCGCGGATCAGTGGCGTGCGGTCGAAAAACGCTTTCCCAATGCCCCCAGAGACCGCCAGTTGCGCGAACTGGTGCGCGACCAGATTGGCGTGATGGTCAATGATGTGCTGGAACACACGCGCTCGCAGGTTGCCAGCATGGAATCGGTGGCCGATGTGCGCGCGGCGGGGCAGCAGTTGGCAGGCTTTTCGCCGGAGATGGCGGAGTATGAAAGAGAGCTGAAGGCGATGATGTACCAAAAGCTCTATTACCACCCTGAACAGACTGCAGCGGCACAGCGAGCGCGTGATGTGGTGGCGCGGTTATTCGCAGCCTATTCGCAGGATGCCAGCCTCATGCCGGTTGCGTGGCGCACCAATCTGCCAGGGCAAGAACCCCAGCGCGCGCGCCATATCGCCGATTTCATTGCGGGGATGAGTGATCGGTTTGCTATGAATGCGTGCCAGAAAATCTTCGGGCAAAGGCCGGAGGGGTTGAGCAATGTCTAATCTCAGGAGAAGGGCGAGCGCAGGTAGAGGCGGCACATTTGGCAAGGCTGCGCCGATCATTACGCCCACGCGCATCGGGCTGGTCGGGGCGACCGGGCTGATCGGTCGGACCCTTATCGAGGTGTCGAGCGCAGGCGAACAAGCGCGCATGGTGGGCATTGCCCGGCGCGAGATCGAAATGCCTGCAGGTGCCCGGATGGAGCTGTTCGTTTCCGAACCTGACAAATGGGGTGAGGTGCTCGCCGCCGTGCGTCCGCCCGCTGTGATCTGCGCGTTGGGCACGACATGGCGCAAGGCGGGCAAGAGCGAGGAGGCCTTTCGCGCGGTCGACGGCGAGCTGATCGTTCAGATCGCACAGGCAGCGAAAGATGCGGGCGTGCCCAATTTCGTTTTGGTCAGCGCGGCGGGGGCCGATCCGCAGTCCAAGAACCTGTATCAACGGGTGAAGGGCGAGACCGAGAAACGGGTCACACAGGTCGGTTTCAAGCGGCTCGACATCCTGCGTCCGGGATTGCTGCGCGGCGCGCGCAAGGATGATTTCCGTTTGTTTGAACGCGCCGCCCTCGCGGTAAGCCCAATCACGGATTCGATCCTGAGCGGAAAGTGGGAAGCGCTGAAATCAGTTGAAGCGTCACTGGTGGCCGAAGCCGCACTGGGTTTGGCGCTGCGAAAGGCCGCAGGCCGCTTTACCCACGATAACGAAGCGATGCGGCGCGCCGCCCGCGAATATCGCGCAAAGGGCCAGCGCGGCGCCAACCATCTGGAGGACGAATAATGGACTGGAGCGCTGTCTTCTCCGCGATCAATCTGGCCGCACTGATCGCGTGGATTGCGCTGATTGTCCTGCCGCGCTGGCCGGTGCTGCTCTCGGGCTTGCTCTATCTGGTGGTGGGCGGATTGTGCGCACTGTATGCGGTGCTGCTGGTCAGCGTCCTGAGCGGGCTGATCCCTGCCGGTGGCGGTGCCGATTTCACGAGCATCGAAGGCATTCGCGCGATCTTTGGCAGTGATATTGGCGTGATCATTGGCTGGACGCATTACCTTGCCTTTGATCTGTTTGTGGGCATCTGGATTGTCCGCGATGCAGATGCGAAATTCTTCAGCCGCTGGCTTCAGGCGCCCATCCTGCTTGCGACTTTTATGGCGGGTCCGCTGGGCCTGTTAATCTGGCTGATTGTGAGAGAGCGGCGCGCGCGGGCTAGGGGCCGTTTTTCGTAGCGTCAAAACTCTGGACGGCTGACACGCCCGCGCTTAGTCCTCTTTCCTGAGAGTATCTGGAGAGAGACCCCATGGCCAACGCCGCCCACCACGAATTTCTGACCTTTGACCAGTTCCTGACCTATTGGGCCAGTGAACGCCCCGATGGCGTTGCGGTGGAAGAGGGTGCGCGCGCGACCACTTATGCGCAGGCTGATCTGCTAACCCGTCAACTCATCACCTACATGCAGGCCAAGGGCATCGCCAAGGGCGATCGGATCGCATGGCTGGGTAAAAATTCGGATCGCTATTTCCTGCTGCTTTATGCGGCGGGGCGCATGGGCGCGGTGATGGCTCCGATCGGGTGGCGGCTGGCCCGGCCCGAGGTTGGCTTTATCCTGAAAGACACCGGCGCAAAGCTGGTCTTTGCAGCCGAGGATTTCGTCGAGACAGCCACTCAAGTTTCGGCGGGGATGGAGAATGGACCCGAAGTGGTGGAGGCAGGCGCAGCCTTTGCCGAGGCCGCCGCGATGGAGCCTGCCTCATACACCCCGCCGGGCGAGGATGACCCGATCCTCCAGCTGTATACCTCTGGCACCACGGGCAATCCGAAAGGCGCACAGCTTTCCAACCGCAATCTTTTTAGCCTGCGCCGCCCCAGCGTGGATGCAGGCCTGCCGTGGCACGATCTGCAGCCGGACGATTGCATTCTGGGCGCGATGCCCTGCGCGCATATCGGCGGCACCGGCTCTGGCCCGATTGCGGTGGGGTCTGGTATCCGCATCTATATCCTGCCCGAGTTCACGCCAGAGGGAACGCTGGCCGCGATTGAAGCGGGCACGACGGCGCTATTTCTGGTGCCCGCAGCGGTGCAAATCCTGATCCAGCATCCGCGCGCAGCAACAACCGATTTTTCCGGCCTGCGCTTCCTGATGTATGGCGCTGCGCCGATGCCGCTCGAACTGCTCAAAGAGGCGGTGAAGACCATGCCGACTGCTGGGCTGATCCAGCTGTATGGCATGACAGAGACGACCGGCACTATTTCGCTGCTGCCGCCTGAGGATCATGATCTGGAGGGCAACGAACGGATGCGCTCTGCCGGTAAAGCGGTGCCCGGCGTTCAGATTGAGGTACGCGGAGACGACAACAAAGAACTGCCGCGCGGCGAAATTGGCGAGGTCTGCATCCTCTCCCCCTCGAACACGGCCGGATACTGGAACCTGCCCGAAGCGACCGCGAAGACGATTGATCCTGATGGCTGGCTTCACACCGGCGATGCAGGGATCATGGACGAGGACGGCTATGTCTATATTCAGGACCGGATCAAGGACGTGATCATCTCCGGCGGCGAAAACATCTATCCCGCCGAAGTGGAAAGCGCGATCTATGGCCATCCTGCCATTGCCGAGGTGGCCGTGATCGGCGTGCCTAGCGACAAATGGGGCGAAGAAGTGAAGGCCTGCTGCGTGCCGAAGCCGGGCGCAGACATCGATGCCGGTGATGTGATCGCCTACACACGAGAGCGCATTGCCGCGTTCAAGGCTCCGAAAAGCGTCGATGTGATCCCCGAAATGCCGCGCAATGCCTCTGGCAAGATCCTGCGCCGCCAATTGCGCGCACCCTATTGGGAAGGGCGCGAGCGCCAAGTAAACTGAGAAGCTGAATTGAGACACTGAACTGGCAGACCCAATATGCAGACCGCATCAATGAAGAAACACGCCCCTGCCACGCTCCGCAATCGCGAGGCCATTCTCGTCGTGCTGGCGAAAGAGCTGCCCGAAGCTGGCACCGTGCTGGAAATTGCGGCGGGATCAGGCGAACACGCGATGTACTTCGCCGAGAGATTTCCGGCGCTGCAATGGTTGCCCAGCGATCCTTCGCCTGATGCGATCGCCTCCATCGCAGCCTATCGCGCCGATAGCGGATTGGGCAATGTGCTGGAGCCGGTAGCGTTGGACGCGGCGGCGGCGGATTGGCCACTCGGTCACGACGTTCAGGATGCTGATGCCATTGTGTGCATCAACATGATCCATATCAGCCCGTGGGCCGCGACGCAGGGTCTGTTTGCGGGAGCTGCTCAGGTTTTGCGCAGGTCCAGCTCGCCACTGATCGTGTACGGCCCCTATTTCGAGGAAGGGGTGGAGCCTGCCCCGTCAAATGTCGATTTCGACCTAAGCCTGCGGATGCGCGATGAAAGCTGGGGTATTCGTCAGCGCGAAGAACTGGATGCTCTGGCCGCAAGCCACGGGTTCAAACAAGGCGCGCGATATGAAATGCCCGCCAACAATCTCGCGCTGGTTTATCGTCGCGCCTGAAACTGATCGGCGTGCTTTCGCTCAGTCGATAACTTCTTCGCCCTTGCGCCCGACCGAGGAGATGTCCTCGCCAAGGCCCTGAACGGTGTTGCAAGCGCTTACGGCAAGCAGCAGCGCAAAAACGAAAAGTGATTTGGCTGATTTCGAATCCATAGTGCCGTAAAGTCTTCGATTGTGTCGTGATTGGCAAGAAAAAAGGCTTGCCCGCCTGGGCAAGCCTTCTTCGGTTCGTCCTGATAAGGGAACGATCAATCGATGGCGCGTTCGCCCGCTTCACCAACGCTTTCCACGTCTTCTCCAGCACCCTGAACGGTGTTGCAGGCCGAAACGGTGAGCGTCATGGCGGCCAAAGCGAGTGCGGCACATGTCTTGCGGATCATCGGTTAGTTCCTTTGTCTGTTGCATCTGTACAAGACTAAGGGATTAGGATGGCATAAGTTCCCTTTTGGCGATGAGCCGCATCTTGCGTGCGAGGATGCGTTCGCGCCATGCGATGAGAGCCCCTGCACCAATGATTAGCGGAGCCGCGATCCACAGGCTGGCCGGCGGGGCCGTATCAAACACATAAAAGCCATAGGCGGTCGCCCATAACAGGGCTGTGTAATCCATCAGCAGGATCACCGCGGCCGATCCGAAACGCAGGGAGGCTGTCAGCAGCAATTGCGCAATCGCGCCGCACAGGGCCATCGCGACGATGATCGCCCATGTCGTCGGATCATGCGGCGCGGCGACAAATGGCATGGCTATCGCGGTCAAAGGCACGGTAAGCGCGGCAAACCAGAACACAATGCTCCACGGGGCTTCTGTCTTGTTCAGATCCTGAATCTGAAAGCTGATGAGGGCCACCAGAAAGGCGGCAATCAGGCCGACCGCTGCACCAAATGGGTCGATCAGGCTTGAACCGGGTTGTGTCAGGAACAGCACGCCTGCAAACCCCAGAACAACCGCGCCCCAGCGATATTTGCCCACCCGCTCCTTAAACAGGATGACGGAGAGCAGCACGGCGAAGAACGGCGCGGTAAAGCTTAAGGTGGTTGCCTCCGCCAGAGGCAGCAGCACCACCGCGCCATAGACGAAGAACATCCCGGTGATGCCGTAAATCGCGCGGCGCATATGCGCGCTGAAACGCTGAGTGCGAATGGCTGAGAGCTGCCCGAATGCGGCAAGGACCACAGTAACTGCGACCAGCGTGATAGCCTGGCGCCAGAACACCAGCTCCGCCAGATGCACGCCGCGCGTGCTCGCCAGTTTGAGCAGCATCGCCATGGTCGCCAGCGCGCCCGCTGTGAGCAATCGCAGGCCCAAAGCGACAAAAGGGCGGGGGCGGGCGATTGATCCATCCATTGCTGGCCCGCTTGAAGCAGCCTTGCACATTGCGCAAGCGCGCGCGGCCTTTAAATGGTGCGGCGATGATGGACCTTTTGACGCAATGGGCGCTTTCTAGCGATGCGAAGCGGCTGGCCGTGACCGGCGGGGCATTCTGGCTGATCGCATGTTTCGCGGCGCTGATGGAATGGCGGCGCGGGCGCAACCGCACGCCAGAGCGGCTTGAGCGCGTGGGGTGGATGCCGTGGACCGCGATCTTCATTATGTGCGCGATGATCGGAGGCGGGTGTCTGGCGATGAGCCTGCCGGTAGTTTTGGCCAAGAGCTGACGTCTTGCCCGGTTTCGCGAAAGTTATGTCTGTGTGCGTTTCTGCTCTCAGGTGGCCGGTTTCGGCTGCATGAAGGAAAGCTGCCGGAGAAATTGTTGCGCGGGCATTTCAAGTCGACGATGCAATATATCCGAAACGAGAAGCGCAATTGAAAGACCGGCAACGACTACGATTTCGCTTGGTATTTGAGGAACCAGCATCGCGATATTTCCCGTGAAGATGAACATCGGGACATGGACGAGGTAAATCGCGTAGCTGCGCGAACCCAGCCATTGGAATGCGTTCCAGCGAAGAAAACCCAGACGCGGCGCAAGGATGATTGCCGCAGGCCAACAGATCATCGTCTCGATGACGAGCGATTTGTAAGAAGTGTCCAGAAACGCAAACGGAATCAGGCCTGCGCAGACCACCGGGAGCGGCAGGGCGTCCAGCCGGTCGCGATATTTATACACGCAGCAGCCAACAAAAAAGCCGAGAAGCCCGCGTCCGATGGGTGGCGCTTCCGATGACAAAATCAGGATTGCTCCAGTAACAATCAATGCCACTGAACCGACGGCGAAAATGCGCTTGTCCTTTGGCAGAGCGAGCAGCGCAAAAATTGCATAGCAGATCACTTCAACCGATATGGACCACGCTGGCGGGTTCAAGACTTCGATTTCTGGCAAAAAGACGTGCATCATCACGAGCGATCCAGCGAAATTGAGCGCGTTGGTGCTAGGATCATCGAACAGCATGATTGCTGTAAAACAAAGCACCGCCGCGTGAAGCGGCCACAGACGGCTGAACCTTGCCCAAGCAAAGCTTGCTGGCGAAGTGCCATCTTTCATCGTGCCATCGCGCAGATAGCAATGCGAAAAGATGAAGCCGGACAGCACGAAAAACAGGTCAACGAGATGCCAGCCCTTAGCCAGTATCAAGTCTGCCCCCCAAACCCATGCCAGAGGGTTGGGAGTCCCCTGAAGCATGATTTTTATGTGAAAAAGCGCCACGATGATGGCGGCAATGCCGCGTAATCCATCAATTTCAACCAGCCGCGGTGGAGCGTCTGGTTTCGATGTGCGCGCTTCGTTGTTCAAATCACAAACACGCCTCAAGATACGCCTGATCGAACCCGAACTGCCGCGCTTTCTCAAGCGTATAGGGGCGCAACCCGCTTGAGCGGAATTCGCCTAGGATCTTGCCGTCTTCGCTCTCGTCCAGATATTCGAATTTGAACAATTCCTGCGTCACGATCACGTCGCCCTCCATCCCGATCACTTCGGTGATGTTGGTGGTGCGGCGTGAACCGTCACGCAGACGTTTCACCTGAACGATCAGGTCGACTGACTCGGCAATCTGGCGCGAAATGGCTTCCTTCGGGATCTTGATGTCGCCCATCAGGATCATGTTTTCCATACGGCCAAGGCACTCTCGCGGAGAGTTGGCGTGAAGCGTACACATGGAACCGTCGTGGCCCGTGTTCATCGCGGCGAGAAGATCGAAACACTCGGCTCCGCGAATCTCACCCAGAATGATCCGGTCAGGACGCATACGCAGGGCGTTCTTCACAAGGTCACCGATGGTAATCGCGCCTTGTCCTTCAAGGTTGGGCGGACGCGTTTCCAGCGGTAGCCAATGCGGCTGTTGCAGACGAAGTTCGGCGGCATCCTCAATCGTCAGAACGCGCTCACCTGGATCGATCATCTTCGACAGGGCGTTGAGCATGGTCGTTTTACCCGAACCGGTACCGCCCGAGATAACGACATTCATCCGGCATGCGCCCGCAATTTTCAGCGCGGTGCACATCTTGTCCGACATCGACCCGAATTCCTTCAGCATATCGAGCGTGATGGGTTTCTCGGAGAATTTACGAATCGAGATCGCGGTGCCGCGCAGTGACAGCGGCGGAACGATGACGTTCACACGCGAGCCGTCTTTCAGACGGGCATCGGCCAGCGGCGTGGTCTGGTCAACACGGCGGCCAACCTGGTTCACAATGCGCTGCGCGATCTGGAAAAGGTGTTGTTCATCGCGGAACCGGATGGGTGCGATGATCAGCTTACCCTTCTTTTCAATGTACGTCTGGTCGGGTCCGTTGACCATGATATCCGAAACGTCCGGATCGTTCAGCAGCTCTTCGAGCGGACCAAAGCCCAGCAATTCATCGATCAGAACCTTTTCGAGCGCAAATTGCTCGCGCCGGTTAAGCGTGACCTTCAGTTCGGCCAGCACTTCCATAATGATCGGACGGAATTCTTCCGACAATTCTTCTTTGGTCAGCGTGGCTGCGGCTTCGGGATCGACGCGTTCGAGCAGGCGCGGGAGCACCTGCTCTTTGATTTTGTGGACGCTGGCTTCAAAGCCCTGCGGTTCGCCACTGGCATTCTCGACGGCGGCGGCGCGTTCAGCGAGCCGGTCCATCGCATTAGCGGTGCCGCCCTTGCTCGGTGCGGCTGCTGATGCAGCGGGTGCAGGTGTCGCTTCGGGCTTTTTGCCCTCTTCCTCGGTTGGAAGCGGCGGAAATTGCTCTCCGCCTTTCGGTTGCTCGGACGGACGTCCCGTGGCCTTCATCGGGCGAGCAACGCCGAAAGCGGGCCTGCCGCCCGACTTCACTCCGCCAGCGTTACCCTTTTTCCCGAATGCACTCATGCCAAGCCCCCGAGGCGCTAAAACCCAATATCGCGCACCTAGCCCTGATTTGGACGAACGGTGCCTCTCGAATTGTGGTGAATAATTGGGAAAGCTTATTTTTTCCCTAAACTAACCTTGATGATCTGATGTTTGGGGATGAGGGTTATCACGCAGTCGTCGTGTCACTTGGCCAAAGAGTGGCAGCGGGGCAGTGAGGCCGGCCGTTCGGGCGTGTTTCGCCCGATCACATACAGGTAGTAATCAATGCCGTCATACCCCGCCTCGATATGCGCGAATGGTTTGATCAGGTCCGGGTCGAGGCCTGCAAATTTGATGTGCGACAACAGATAGCCGCGCCCGTTTTGTGCAATGTCCTGTGTCAGCGCGGCGCGAAGGGCCTTGTTGCTTTCCATTGCGGTATAGGCATGATCCCAACGGACGAAGCGGAAATTGCAGTCCGCTCCGAGGCGCGAAAAGGCGACGTCACTGCGTCCCGAAACCGCTGGAACGCGCCATTCAGGCATCCCGACCCAGCGCTTGTCTGACAGGCCGCGCTTCTTGATCTCGGCAATCACGGCATCGCCGCTGTCAAACCCGCGTATGGTCGAGATGGCGCTGGTCGCCAGACCGCTTATCGCAAGTACGGCCAACCAGCCCATCCAGACAGGATCGCGGGCTTCAGCTCCCGGCGCGCAGGTTCCAGATGCGGGGAGCCGTTGCAGCCAGACCAGACCGACCAAGAGCGCGCAGCCGAGCATCATGTGGCGCAATCCGATCGGATAAACCGCGAGCGAAAACACAAAGGTGAACCCGAAAAACCCGAAGATCAGCAGGCGGTGCCAGCGATGGCCGGCGGTGAAGCGCCAGCACAGCCAGCCAAAAGCGATCCATGCGATTTGTGCGACGGGGACGACAGGCGTGTTCCATTGAGGGGCAACGCCGCCCTGGAACGGGACGGGCAGGCTGCCGATCTTGAGCAGCCAGCTCCATGCGTTAGCGACGCCAAAGCCGCTCTGTATGCCCATCGCATCGAATGCGCTGACCATATCGGGGGCTGGCAGCACAGTCCAACCGGCGAAGGCAGATCCAAGAAGCCAGATTACGACACCCGGCCACCAGATGTCGCGTTCGCGCCATTTGAGGATGAGGAACACGCCCGAGATAACTCCGAACAGGAAATCGACCAGCGGCAAAGCGGCCATTATCACCCAGAGCCAGCGGCTGCGCCATAAGACCAGCGCCATAAAGATCAGCGCAACGCCCAAGGATGTGCCGCGTGAAATCGTCAGAAATTCATACAGCACATATTGGCTGGAGGCGATCAGCAGCCGTTCGGCCCGTGAAAATGGGCTGGTGAACAGGATGATACCTTGCACCACCGACGCACAGATAAGGGCCGCGCAGGGCAACACCCATTCAAACGGCACAGCGGCACTGATGGCTTGTAACAGCCAATACCAGCCGGGCGGGTGGCCCTCATATCGCAGCCATTCGAGCAATTCCGACTGGCTTGACACCTCTGTCACGATCAACAATGCCTGAAGCTCGTCCGCCCAAGGTTGATGCAGGACAATCAGCGTGACTTGCAGAGCGGCCAGCAGGGTCACCGCTGCGATCCAGACGGGTGCGCGGGCCAGAACCGTATTAACCGCGACTAAATATCGCTCTGCAAGGGAGAACTCTGAACTCATCCGCGACATGTTAGCGGACGTGGCGTGGTCGGATCACTATTGCTTGTCACGCCTATCCCCAGTGATGGTGCCTGCGCTCGCTAGTCAATCGTACAAAAGGCATTTAAGCGTCGCTCATGCGTGTGCTCATGCTCACTTCGACCCTACCGCGCTTCGCAGGAGATATGCAGGCAAACTTCGTGGGCGAGCAGGCTGACGCGTGGCTCGCTGCGCGTCCCGGTACGCAGATCACGATCCTCGCCCCGCATGATGCGGCGGCACCTTTGCGCGAGGCGGAGGGACGTCTAACGATAAAACGATTTCGCTACATGTGGCCGGATAGCGTGCAAGGGCTTGCATACCCTGCGATCCTGCCGAACATTAAGCGCAACCCATTGCTGGCCGGGCAAGTCCCCCTGTTTTTGGCAGCGCAGATGCGCGCCGCGATGCGGCTCCTCTCGGAGCAACACTTCGACTGCATTTATGCTCATTGGGTGATGCCGCAGGGCGTTGTCGCGCGGTGGGTGAGTAAACGCACCGGTGTTCCATACATTCTACAGACGCATTCTTCGGATTTGGCTGTCTTTGCCAAGGCTGGCGCACCTGGACGCGGAATGGCACGCGCAATCTTGCGAGACGCAAAACTGTTTTTTTGTGTGAACAGCGGCCAACTGGAGGCCGCGTTGGCCTATCTTCCCGCAAGTGATCACGACGACTTCAGAGCCAAATCCAGCGTCCTTCCCATGGGAGTTGCCAACCTGATGCCAGCGGATGCGTCAGTTGACGGGCCTGATGTTGGCACAATTGGCCGTTTGTCACGCAAAAAGGGGCTCGACTTCCTGATTGCCGCCACTGAGGCTTTGAAGGAGGAGGGCGTGCGGCTCCACCTTGTGATTGCAGGCGATGGAGAGGAGAAAGAGAACCTTGTGGCTCGTGTCGATCAGTCCGATACGCGCTTTGCCGGGTTTGTAAGCGGCTCGCAGAAGGAAGCTTTTCTGGCCTCATGCAAACGCTTTGCTTTCCCCGCAAAGGCGCATGATGGCGATGTCGAGGGGCTGCCTGTGGCATTGCTGGAGGCACTGATGCGGGGGCAACCGGTGCTTGCCACTCAGGATACCAATATTGAGATGTTGCCAGAGTGGGGAGAGATCCGCAACGATGTCGTTTTTGTTCCGGACCCGTCTGACATCAGCGCTTTGAAACATGGTCTGGTCGACCTGATGGCGCGCCCGCCTGGCTCTGCCCACGCTGCAGCCAAAGCGGTCTCGCGTTATCGGTGGGAAAATCTGATCGAAGAATATTGCGCGCCCATAGAAACGGCCCTCACGCCTTATTTTCGATGTTCTTTGGCGAGCTCACCGAGCGCGGTAGATTGAGACCAAGTGCCCACATCGCTCCGTCTCCTGCGAGTGTGACTATGCGCATTCCGGCCGCAGCCACCAATACTTGATCGTGAGGCAACAAATCGCTTAACAGCACCGTCAGGCTGACCTCACGCACCCCTAGTCCTGCTGGAGCTCCAGGAGCTAAGAAGCCAGCAAGCCAGCTTACAAGAATTGCGCTGGTAAGCAAAAGCAGAAGATCTTGATCGAGACCACTATTGGTTAGAGCACCCAAAAGCACCATTTGAGAGCTGCAGACGAGTGCAAAAACGGCGATGAAAAGACCGATCAAACCAATTCCGAGGGTCGGATCAAAGCGAATGGAATGTAGCTGCTTACGCAAGATGAACGCAGCACCGCCGCCGCAGACTGTGATCACGCCGCAAGTCGTTAGTAGCAAAAGCGGCGCGCCCGCGACCGCCTCGGCTCCCATGGACACTGCGAATCCAATCATGAGACAAGCTGCGATCAACACGCCAACAACTTCCACGAGCATGGCCGCCGATGCGGTGGAGGTCGAAACTCCGTCTGCGCGCGCCAAAATCGCCCGGCCGATCAAATGCCCGACATTACCCGGCACATATTTGGCGAATTGAGAGACGAGGAAAATACGTGCTGCGCTTTGCTTTGAAATCGTGACGCCGCAGATACGTAGCGCGGTATGCCAACCCACTACCATTGGCACGAAGGCGAGCAAATATAGACCCAGCGCCAAGAGGATCATCGGCCCATTCGTCTCAATAAGAGCGTTGGCGTCTGACCAGTCCAACGCAGAAGTGATCTCCCAAGCAAAATAGCCGGCTGCTGCAATTGATAATGCCAGCCCAATAGCGTTAAGCCAACGAGTTGCGTTTTTAAGCATTATTGGTCTGGTGCTTTCAAAGTTACTTGCGCGCGACAGCGATCAAGCCGTGGCCGCCGGGTAACCAATTTTGCGTTGCGATTACGGTGTGCATTAGAGCCCGTCCCGGAAGAGAGCGCAGGAATGGCGCCATCCGCTTCTCGATCGAACGCTCTCGCCCGCTCGCGAAGGTTGCATTCTCGCGGCTTGGTTGGGTTTCACGCGCCGCCATTTTGCGCCGAGATGCTTCATTGCCCGCGATACGGAGCACGTCGCTTAACAAACCGCCATAGACATCGACTGAAATCACACAGAGTCCTGCGTCTTCAAGCAGTCTGGCAAAAGCTTCCGGTTCAAAGCGCTGCACATGGCCGGCCCATTCATCCGAGGCACCCCATTTTGCGCCAAAAGCAGGTACAGTCGCGAGAAACAGCCCGCCTGTTTTCAAATGCACCATCCACTCGCGAACGGTCTGCAATGGATTTTCGACATGTTCCAGAACCTCGGTTGAAATAATGTAGTCAACCTCGCTTACGCTTGGGCTCGCGACTACGTCAAAATCCGGTGCGAAAGTCGCTGCACATCGAGCTGCCATCGCGCGAGACTGTTCGTCAGGTTCTACGGCCTGTCCGGCGAAGCTCAAACTCTGCCAATCAGCAAGCAGTCGACCCGCGCCGCACCCCATTTCGAGTAAGGTACCTCGCTGCCATGCACCGACCGTCTTAAGTAGGGCCGCGCGGCGTATCACATGGGCAGGAGAGGGGAACCAGCCATCATCGCCGATAGCGCCAAACAGAGGGTCTATTGCGACGGGGTCGGAAATGGAATTCGTGGTTTGAATATCGGCGTGCATGGTCATTAGGTTGATCCGGTCTGGATGGCGCAACTGATGCTCGTGGCTGGCTTGCGGGCAAGAGCAATGACACCATTAGCCAAAAGACCGCCAGGATCGGTGAAAGCATCAAAGGCGCGGACAGCATGCGAAACAGGCGCGTTGAGTGCGCGAAACAACGGTACGCCGATGATCGGTACCGCACCAAGGGCGGCACATGCAACGGTCGCCAACTGATGATGAATAAAACAGGCGAGACCGCCATAATGTGAAAGCTCTACGATCTCAAAACCAGCTTCTTCTGTCAAATAGCGTAACCCGCCAGGCGTGAATCGCGCGTAGTCGTGCGGTAACTCATGTTGGCGGCTAAGGTGTGGCACAGAGATAACGGCCATTCCACCTGGTTTCAAAACCCTGTATATTTCGGCCAGCGCATCGGCAGGACGTGGCACGTGTTCAAGCACCTGGTGGCACACGACGCCATCATAGCGTTCGGCCGGAACTAGAGGCATATTCTGGAGGTCAGCGACCCAGGTGACCGCTTCATCGCCGCGTGGTGCAATATCGACGGATTCGCGAATGCCATTGCGGGCGATAACCCCCGCCCATCCGCCGCGCCCGGACCCTGCGTCAAGGGTGAGTCCCTGTGCTGCTCGCTCGGTCAGGCTCTCCCCTGCGCGCCACATCGAATATGTGGTGCCGGAAAACATCCGGTTCGCAAAAGCCTGTATCCCGGCATTGTTATCGAGTGCGCGGTTGCGCGCAGTTGCGAGGCGCGAGCGCGCCGATTTCTGGCGCGCTGCCTCGAATTCTGCTGAAACGGTATGGCGGCTCACATCCTGCTGATTATTCATCGCGTGCTGATCCATCTCAGTAATCGGTATAAAGCCTGGGAAGTGAATAGCTTGCACCACTTGCCTTTTTGGCATTCGCCCATCGCAGCGTGACGAGCGCGGGCCCTTCATTCACAAAATCGTAGCTCACTCTTTCCAGATTGATTGTCTCGCCCTCATCATGGTGTGAACCGTTGATTGAGACTGGCCCACCTTCGACACGATAAGTGCCAGGCGTCGCAACCAGTTCGTTTTTGAGCGTTTCATTTGGCTGCACTTGCTTTCCGGCGACATAAATCATGCTGGCATGGGCCAAATAGTTGGCACGGAGAAAAGCGTCATCAGCTTCCAGCAGACGGTTTGGACCAAATTGTCTTTCGGAAAAGACGTTTATGAGTGCCCACGAATTGGTGATCAGCAGGGGGATATTGTCGCTGAGGACGGCGTCCTTGTATTCGGCTTCACCGCGCTCTCGGTAATTCGACAGGGCCCAGCCGGAAGCAAAATGATTTACCGCGCGGGGGTAATTGCCGATCATGCCGCTTTCATCGATATAGCGGACAGGTTCCGCAAAGACTGTTTGCACATCGCTTAGAAACGCTTGTTGGGCGGGCAGGACTTCCCGAGGTTCTGCGTTGAAAAGGATGAGTGCATTGGCGCACAACGCGCCAGCCAGAATTAGCGGACTACACTTATCCCGCATCCAATCGATCGTTGGCGCCAGCGCGACGGCGACCGGCGGCAGAATGAAGCAGAAGAAATAGGGATACGCATTGCGATAGAAAAGCACTGACACAAGCGGAGCTGCGAACAATGCGAGTGCCACTTTGGTAGACTTTTCGGCTCTTCCCGTCGCTAGCCAGACATTGAACATGACCAACAATATTGTAAAAACCGCTGCTAGGGAAAGCTGTCTTGTGAAGTAGCGAAACTGCGGAAACAAGCCACCTGAGAACACGTATTGCGATGCCGAGAGGAGGGTGCTTTTCGCGCTTTCGAAAACGTCTGGGGTGAGGACCAGCACAGCAATCAGCATTAAGAGGACTGCGGTAAAGGCACCGAGAGCGGGACGCACCAAATGGCCGGAATGTTGGATCAGCAGACTACGCTGAAGGTAAAGCACGGCGAGAAAGCCTGGCGCGTAAAGGGCTGCTTTTATGCTCGAAACGAAAGCAAGAACCAATAAGACGGCAATGGCGAGCAACCAGCCAAGCCGTGGCTTCAGGTGTAAGCCCAGCGCTATTGCACCCATGCAAAACGCCGCAGAAATCGTATCTGCGCGCAACGCCGAGGCGTGGAGAAACACATAACCGGCGGTGATATAGGCAAGAGTGCACAGCAAGGCATTCGTATGGTCCACGAATTTGCGCGCACTGGCGTAAATCGCGCCGAGCAGCGCCAGCTCGAAGATCATCGTCAAAGCGCGGATAATCTGGATGTGGGTAATATTCGGTCCGGGCAGCTCAACCACCCATCCAAACAGATAGACAAACGGAACCTGCAGGAACTGAACCGGTTCTCCACGCTGCGATGCATGGATCAGGCTGAAATGGAAGAATTCATCCCAATTGATGCTTTTCTGAAAGACCAATACCAGTTGAAGTGTCAGGATCAGGCAAAGCGCGCCTGCAAGCCAAACAGCCACCGGTACCCGCGCAAACTGCAATGGCTTTTCGATTGCCACCGAGGATGTCATGCATGTTTCCGCAGATCATCAAGAGATGATCGACCGCTCTCTTCGCCAGCGCCATCGCGCGCGTCTCGCGATGAATGCTCTGCGGCTTCCTCAAGCTTGCGCAGTTTGTGCAGGCCTGCTTCGAGAAGCTTTCGATTGGTCGCGACGAGATCCGCTAAAATGCCTAGTGTTGCCACCAGAACACCAACGATCAACAGCGCTGTGCCGAGGACCAGCGATTGAATATGACCCGATCCCTCTCCGACCAGAACGAACCACAGGAACCGTCCGATCGGTATCAGTCCCAGAACCGACAGAATGGTGCCGATAGCCACGAAAACGCGCATAGCATTGAAGGTGGTATAGGCGCGCATGATTGTGACGCCCGTCGACATTATGAAGCGCGGGATTGACTTGAACAGGCGCGAAGGGCGGGTTGCCGCATTGGTGCGGATCGGAACCGAAATTATAGCCAACCGCTTTCGACCTGCCTGGATCAGCATGTCAGTTGTATAACTGAATTCGGTCGTGATGTTGATGCGCTGAGCCGCATCGCGGCTGATCGCGCGAAATCCGCTCACAGCATCGGTGATGTCGGTGCCCGACAAAGTGCGTACGACATAGCTGCCAAGGCGCTGTAAAAGGCGTTTGGCCGGCGAAAAGTGCGCATTTTCGACAACCGATCGGTCACCAATAACGATGTCTGCTTCGCACGCTACGACAGGTGCGACGATAGCAGCTATGTCCTCGCCTGCATATTGGCCGTCGGCATCGGTATTGACGATAATGTCCGCGCCCTGTTTCAGGCACATGTCAACGCCGCTTCGAAAGGCCTCGGCCAGACCGCGATTGCGGCGGTGGTGCACAATGTGATGGACGCCCCAACGACGGGCAACGCCAGCTGTGTCATCGTTGCTACCATCGTCGATGATGCAATATTCAATAGTGTCCACCCCTGGCAAAGCGCGCGGCAAGGCTGCCAGTGTCTGCGGAAGAACCTGTGCTTCGTTCAGGCATGGAATCTGAATAATTAGCTTGGTCATGGTACTGATGATGTGCCCCTGATTGCCGCGCGCTCATCGTCACGCGCCGCGTTTGCCTAGGTATTAAAGTGTGTGGCTTAAGCAAACGTAAACCACGTTAGGCACACAGCCGGCCCAGTAGATTGAAGCTGCAATGCGAGACCTGCTCAAAGCGTGTGGCGGTCCTGCGTTCGCTTGTCATAGATTGCCCCTTGGCCCAAGGGGATCACGATGAGCGTTAAACCCATCAAATCAGACAATCCGTCGTCAAGTGTGACCGCAGGGCTGTTTTACGCAGTCACCGGCTTTGCCGTGCTTGCGGTGGGCGATGC
>JGI12109J20283_10427541_pt1 | contig 60471 bp, 64 predicted proteins | sample ElkSlonscriptome_12_FD_20283 | JGI IMG/M metagenome (IMG submission 20283) | reverse complement strand
ACTCGGATGCCCTCCCCTCCCCAAAACACCCAAGACCACAACCCGGTACCGGTCACCAACTACATGGTGAGTCCCGAGAGCGTCAACACGCAACAGTGTTGGCAAAATGCCGACGTCTCTGTTGGTATCTACGACCCCAACAAGTGATACACCGTGGTCATCCCCGTCACCGCGTTTGTCGAAGGGATGTTCATAGACCCGGATACCCTTGTCATCAAGGACGTCATGTTTGAGGGTGGACACTTGGGAGAAGCCGGTATGACCGAGCTTCCGACCGTGTACCTCGATGACATCTGGTGGGTTGAGGGGTTGGAGTTTCCGCTTGCGGGGTACGAGGCGGATACGGCGGCGATCACCGCACTGTTCGACCACACCATGACGAATGGTGTGTTGGGAGCCGATGGTACGGTGACTGCGTATACGGGTGAGGTTGGTGATGGGGATGTGTCTTCCTCTGACTCGACATGTATCACCGGTGATGATACGCCGTACAACGACATCATTTCCAACTACGTGAGTGCTGGTGAATGTCATGAAAACACAACTGTACGACTCACCTACCTCTCCTATGACGGCCACCCAAGTTACGACTACGCATGGCCAGGGATCTTGGGCACACCCATCTATGCACCAGCCGATGGGGAAGTCGTGTTGAGCGATTGCACATCTCACCCGGGCGTAGTGGATTGGGACGATGTGGCAGAGAACGGAAGCGAGTGCTTGGGTCGCGGTACCGGGTATGGCAAGCTGATTATCGACCACACAGGCCCGTACATGACCTCCATCAACCATGTTGCGTACGTGCGGCCGGGTCTCGATGTTGGTACGCGTGTCGCGGCCGGTGAACTGGTAGCGTACGTGGGGAACACACACACGGACGCATACGGCACACCGACGCTCATCGCGCCTCACCTGCACATCGGCTTCTTGCTCGACGAGGGCGACGCCATGTATATCCCACACCGTGGAAAGCGGATGGGCACCTATGTCGATCCGTATGGTTGGATCGACGAGACACATACTGATCCGCATCGCGTGAAAGCCGTGAGTGTTCCCTTGTGGAAGTAACGACAGTTCTTTAGTTCTTTAACCCAACACCCGCCCCTGGAGGAGACGGGTGTTTCTCTATTCGGTCGTATTCATCGCAGCTGTTGAGGTTGCCTCAAGGAAGTGAAAAGTAGAGAGGAGCGTAGTAATAGTTGTATTCTGTTCTACATTTTGCACGCCATGTATCCTGTAAACGTTTCCTTGCGCCCAACTTGTTATGTACCAATCCTCTTCTTCACCCTCATTGTATGCCTGCAGCAGACTCTCATTATCACTTAGAACGAAACGTTTTTGCCTTGCCTCATGGCTTTTTTCGGTGGTAAGTGTGTGCAAGTCAGCGAATGCAAAATGGGTGCCAGGTTTATAGACGTTTACAGTCATTATACTTTCCATATTTCTCGGATACCCCTCTAGCTGTGTTGTTGAGAAGAGTACATACTCCCCGTTACACTCTTCCGACTCCCGCACAAAATACGTTTTCCCCATAGCATCCGGCTCACTCCGTGCATCCTCCCCATAGATCTTCCACTCCCCCGGAAACTTAAACTCATACCCATACTCCTCATTCCGACACGTCTTCCACCCCTCGGTACTCACCTTCGCCTCAGGAATGATCGGTTCCATCGCAAAGATATCAGTCGACGTCGCTGTCGTCGTTGTACTCATCCCCGTCACTGCCGGCTCCTCTCCCTCACTGCCCTGCATCACCACCACAGCCGCAACCACAAGCAGCACACCTCCGGCGATCATCATCCCTATCCCCTTCTTCTTCTTTGTCTCCATCCCCGACACACTACCACACTCTCCCTATCCGCTCGATTGAACTAGACAAATACAAACATGCAAACACACGTCAATTGACCCCAACAGTACACGAGGTACAGTAGTAATCCACACAACACCGTGCCAATCCAGGTGGTGTACGATACAATCACAACATATGAATACGACAATCGGAAATCACACGTTTCAACTCTTTACCTACCCCTCCTTTCTTGAAGGAGTTGGGCAGCTCGTTGATGTGACCGGCTCGCTCAATCGCTACAAAACAACAGACACCGATCCTGAAGCTGACACGAAAGCACTCAAGAGCGATTGGGAAGCGGTCGGGAGCGATCTGCGTACCGCGATAAAGGAATATGGGGAACAAGAAGAACTGGGACAACGATAAGGTGCTCGTAGCACCAACGGATGCAGCTACCGCAGAAGCGGGAGCAGCAATCTGAAAACGGCATGGTGCTTCATCAGTCATTCTCCGGCCCCCTACCCTCGCCGTCATCACTCATACAGTACAACCAGGCGCATCCAACTGCGGCCGACCGCAGCATCACCATGGCCGAGCAGCAGCAAGCACATCGGCACAAGCTCGAAGAGAAAGTAGTAGATAGCGGAAACTTCCGCGCCGCGCTCGGACTGTGGCTTGGCGCAGGGATCACGTTAGGAACCCTCGTGTTAGCGGGCATCTTAATTCTCAACGATAAGACATTGGAAGGACTCGCGACCGTTATCGTTGCTCTCGGCAGTACCGTTGCAGCATTCATCTACGCGAACGAGAGAAAAATTCGCCAGTTGAACGATAAACAAGAAGACGACGACTCGTAACCCACGAAGGACACTCGCTCGGGACCTTCACACCACGTCGCCTCGTGATCGCTCTCCGCCGGAGCAATCGCGCAGAGAACACCATATAATCGCACCACAGGACTGCTCCGTTTTTGAGGATCTTTGTATTGTGTATCACCACACCCCACCCTCATCCCACAGACTTCTCCAACCCCTACTGTCCCAGAAATGACCATGCCATATTGACGCAAAAAGCCCTCACAACAACGTTTCGACGTCGATACCGACATCGCCCTGTTTTCATTCGACGTCGGTATCGACGTCGGAACCTGGTACAGGGAGTGGCAATCGTCGCAGTTCTCTCCAGCTGCTCGTGTAGCGAGGCGACAAGAGCGCGTGCCGAGCTCCCCAACGTGGTCGCGTACCTTCTGCCGCCACCTGCACTACATCGCCGTGAGAATGCCGCACCGCGTCGAGTGCCTCCATAAGTGCCGCGTGCGGGCTCGTCTCCACTCCAAAAAGCGTCTTCGCAGGGAGCTGTCCTTCCGGCACGATATCTCGCACCGAGACACCAGCCTTTGCGTACGCGATCCCCGGCTTGTAGATCGTCTGCAACACCTCCTCTGCAGCACGCACAAGTTCGAGCGTATCGTTGGTATGTCGCTCAAGTACGAGTGTGTCATACGCTGCGTACCGTCCCTGTTGACGGTGTCGAGAGGTACGCACAAGTACTCCCACTTCGTACGCCACCGCACCCTCAGCACGCAACACTTCTGCTACCTTGCGCGCGTGGTGCGCCACGGCAGCACGCACGTCCGTGTAGCGAGTAAGGGGTGCACCAAACGACTGTGAATGAAGGAGCGACTTACGCAGCGACACATCCTCGCCAACCGCGAAACATCGATGCCCCCGAAGCTCGTGCACCGTGCGAAGGCCGCGAATACTCATACGCGCCCTGATTCGAACATCAGACAGTGCGCAGAGTGCATGTGCGGTCGTGACCCCTGTGCGCATGAGTTGTGGTGCAAGCCGAAACCCGACTCCCCACACCTCACCGACCGGTGTCGCGCAGAGCGCACGGTCAATAGTGTCTTGGTCGAGCAGTACACCAACCCCCTTAGACATGACGCCGGGAAATATGCTCATGTCTAAATCGTCTTTTTGTAGAGCGGCCTTTTGTGCCTCTTTGGCAATATAGCTCGCCACCTTCGCGAGCGTCTTGGTGTGAGCAATACCAACCGTGACCGGTATCCCAACCTCTCGTAGTACCGTCTCTCGCACCTCCTTCGCCCACCCCACCACAACGGAAGGAGGTCTGACCTCCTTCCGTTGTGGTGGAAGTTCGAGAAAGGCCTCGTCGACCGAGTAGACCTCGACATTCTCTGAACAGGCACGAAGGACGTGCATCACGCGTCGTGAGATGTCGCGATAAAGATCAAAGTTCGAGGAAAAGACGGTAACGCCCTCACGTACACATTTCTCACGTACCCTAAAGTACGGCTCACCCATCTTGAAGCCGAGTACCTTCGCTTCGTTGCTGCGAGAGATGATACATCCGTCATTACTCGACAACACCACCACCGGTCGGTTAGTAAGATCCGGACGAAACAATCGCTCACACGACACGAAGAAGTTATTACAGTCGATAAGTGCAATGGGTGGTACATTCTTTGACATAAACTATATATACTATTTAATACATTCAGAACTACCTTGTACCAACTGAAAGCTGAGGTGAGGTATACAACGACCACGATTCGATCGCCTTGGGACCACCACCGCACTGTTACCGGCCGCGCGCACGACTACCGACCCAAGCTCCCGATTGCTTCATCTTGCCACTGGTGTACCGCAAGTAATTGAGACCATTGAGCACCCTGACCACCTAACCATGCAGGCACTCCGGCCACCGACAAGAGTTCGCACACCACCACAAGGGTATCGAGCTGAGAAGCAACATGACACGACAGGCCGGACAAGACCCAATGATCGAATGTCTGCGCACAAATGTTCGACACGACCATCTGCTCGGTACCGGCGCATTCATCAGATACAGCGCGCTTTATTCTCATCCTTGCGCACAACACACACCGACACATTTGAGGAGGTTAAAATGCGAGTACCAACCAAATGGCATGTAATCTGGGTTCGGTGGCTCATCTTCTGGGAAGACTTGATGCGCATATGGAAGAGCTCAGATCGTCAACTCAACACTACTCTTGCGCAGTTGCGTGAGGAACGACGCAAGAAACGTGATCGAGAGCAGACCAAGCGTCTCCGACCAACCGGAAAGGAAGACCCGCCACTAGGTCTCTGACGCACACCCGGTGACGTACACACGTCGCCGGGTAATCCCGTTTAGAAAAGAACACACTTTTATACGAACTCCAACACCTCCGGACAAGCTTCTTGTGCATGTTTGAGCGAAGCATGAGTCAGGGCACGAAGCGTCTCAAGATACGTTGACTGCGCGAGACGAAACTTTGCAGCAAAACCTATACGAGAAGCATGGAATGATTCGCAGAGACTGGCATTACGTTAAGCGTCGACTCATCGCAGCCACCACACCCCAGATTCGCACACCGTGCTCTGACGTCACTTCGACCGGTTGCTCGCGCTTATCACCACACACCAAAAAACGTCTGCCGTCATGCTCTGTAAAGCGACACAACACGAGCTCACCATCGCACACGGCAAGGACAAGTGAGCCAACAACCGGACACAGTGTACGATCGACCGTAAGAATATCGCCCGTACGCACACCGAGGTAGGTATTTTCGTACTGCACTGTATCGCCGTGAGCACCAACCTGCATGAAATACGTGGCATGTGGGTGCCGCACGAACAGCGCATCAAGCGAAAGCGGGTTTTGGTAGCCACCCTCAGACGTCTCCCCACACTCATCCTGATACACGGAGCCACATGCAACACACACCGCAGCATCCTGGTCGGCCTGCTGTCCGAGCGTTGCTGGGCGTGTACGTACGAAAGATACAGGTTTCATAGAGTAAATACTTGTTACAAAATGACCGAGGGAACAACCGCACTCCCCAACAACGCATCTGCTTCCCGTGTAGTGACCTCCCGGACGACTGCTCGAGTACGTCGTCGCGTAAGCTCTCGTGCAAGTATCTTATACACATCGTAATCAAAACAAAGTGTTGCTGGAATAAACTCACACCACTCACCATCTTCCATATGTAACGCTGCAAGGAGGCGCCAGTTGTCAACCAAAAATACCTCACCATTTCCATCAGGCAGACGCTCTTCGATGAGGACTGGGCCTTGGTACGGCCAAGTCTTGAGTCGTCGCGTGTCAAACGCCTCACGGAAGCGCTTGTTGTAATGTCGCGGCTTTTCACTACCAACACACGCTCCGCGGCAGCGCTCAAGTTGGTGCGCAAAACACGGTGCACCGTGCTCTAAAGCGAGCAAGTACGGACAAAGCTCAAACTCTCGCGCCAACAGATTGAGTGTATCTTTTGCCTGCTCTTTTGTACAAAAAAGAGAGACGGTAGACAACTGTAACGTCTGATCGATCGTATCAACATACTCCAATGCGACGCACTGATAACCATCGTCTGAAGTGTACTCTCGGGCCACACAAAGCGCGCGCTTCTCGCGCTCACGTATATTGTACACCGGCCCTAGCGTCTTGATGAGGTGCGTTTCCAAGATAAGCGCCCCAAGCTCTCCCGCCGTTTGTGTGTGATCGATACGTCGTATCTCGGAAAGCATGTCCTGACCACGTCCGGATAAACCATCTTTTGCAAAATGGGAGCGCACACGGGTGCGAATGCGACGACTCTTACCCACATACAAGAGCTCATTATCCTTTCCATAAAAACGATACACGCCCACATTCTCCGGAAGACAGGTAAGCATGTCTTCAGTCACGTGTACCGGCAGGCGCCGTACGCGCACCAGCGCTTCTATAGCTGCGTATACTGTCTCCGGACTGTGCGCAACATGGAGTGCCGCGAGAAACTGATGAAGCACGCGCGCATCATCAAGCGCACGGTGTCGTGCGCCAGCATCGAGTCCGAATCGAGCAATAAGTGCGTCGGCACTATGTCCGCGCACCTTTGGATAGAGCTTGCGCGAAAGTTTTGCCGTACAAAAATATGGATACGAAAATGACATACCGAGCCGTTTGTACTCCATTGAAAGGAAGTTGTAATCGAATTGTGCATTGTGGGCGACAAAGACCGCACCTTCTAAAAGTCCTGCGACCTCATGTGCAACATCCGCAAACTGTGGCGCATTGACAAGCATCGCACTGCTGATACCCGTGAGCGAAGTGATGAAAGACGGCACCGGCTCTTCTGGGTTAAGAAAGGTTCTATACTCTTGCACCACCACTCCCCATTCAACTCGAACGATACCAATTTCAATCACCCGGTGGTGCCGAGGCGACGTGCCGGTTGTTTCGAGGTCAACAAAGCACAGTGGTGTTGCGTGATTTATTTTCATAGCGCTATTTATCGTATGTGCGAATCACTGAGCGCACGACACCACCTATCTCAAGTGTTTCTTCCGGCCACAAATCCGGATAGTCTTCGTTGGCCGGTTCAAGATACTTTTGTCCACGTTTTTCACGTAGGTACTTCACCGTCCACTCACCATCCATGCACGCAACAACAATATCACCGTTGCGTGCATGATCGGTACGTTCCACCAGCAAGAGGTCACCCTCATGAATACCCGCATCAATCATCGAAAGCCCCTTTACTCTGAGCAGGTACATCCTCTCCCTTGCACCCAGGAGAAGGTCTTCTATAGCCACATGATCAAGCGCCTGTTCTTCGGCCGGGGATGGCATACCTGCCTCTACGTACCCAACGAGAGGTATCTCATCGCTTAAGCTTGCGGGGAGTAATTTGCCTTTAGCGTCTTTCTGCACGATACCCGCTTCAACGAGCCTGTTCACCACTTTGGCCACAGCGTTCTTCGAAGCAAAGCCGAACAGGTCACACATCTCACTATACCCCGGCATGCGCTTGTGTGCCCGGTAGTACGCCATCAATTTGTTCTTATACTGTTCCATACGTCACCACAACATTATGCCAAACGAAACCCGAAAAGTCGCCGCACGGACCCACCAGCAAGGCTCTTATGCACGGGACTGCGACCACTTCGCAGCGTACGCCGTGTCGTACGAACACCGTAGCGAGTGTCACACTCCAAACTTCGCAACGTGGCAAGCAATTCTCTATGACGCCGTGCCTCAGCCCGAAACGGTACACCCTTGATGATTTTGCGGTCGATCTTGTCGTTGAGTCGCTTTAGTTCTTTGACGATCTCTTTGTTGAGTGTTGTTTTGCTCATATGCCTGTTCGTGTTACCTTGTAAGTGATTCTAGTATAGGTGAACGATTGTTCACTTGCAAGTGCGAAAGTTGTGGAATACATACTCTCTCGTCATTTTTGACATGAAGTCAAGTGTCTAGCAGGCACAGCCGTCACACACACGGCAGTGCGCACGATCTCCACCGCGAAGCAGTGCCATCTAAGAACCTGTCTACAATCTTCCCCCTCTCCAGAACACCCTTATTGTTTGGCTGCAAAACTGCGTCTGGCACTCTCCATAGCTCGATACGCATCATGCTCCGACTTGTTTTTCGCACAAAAATAAGGATGTTCTGGAGGGGTACCACGAGATTGTAGACAGGTTCTAAGGTATGCTACACACCCCACACAATAGCCATCCAGACACAGGTACCCGCACGCACCCCGCCACACGCAGTACACAGTGCAGCATTTGACCTTTTGGACTCATTGTGACAAGCTATACTTTTCTACACAGCAACTCGTCCATCAAGGTCGCACACAACGCACCCGCGAACAGACGCAACAGCCAGCAGCAGCAGAAGTGAGAGAAGTAGAAGAACAAAAGGAACTCCGTCATTCGACGACGAGAGTATGTATGTATTTTGCCATGCAGCAACTCGGTTACACCATCATTCCACACTACCAGCAGATCATTGACCGCACGGGAGCACTGTGTGGGTACGAAGTGCTCGGGCGCGTATTCGATCACCAAACACAGACAATGCTCATGCCTGACATGTTCATACCCGTACTCCAGGCACGGCACTTGCTCGCACAGTTCGACCTACAGATTGCACAACACGCCATAGCACAACTTCGCGCGTGGGGTATCCCGCTTTCAGTAAACGCCAGCCCTGACCTTCTCACACACGAAGGCTTCGTTCGTGTACTGATAGACACGCTGGACAATGCACCTATTCCTGTGGGAACACTTATGTTGGAGATCCACGAAACATGCACCCTACCCCCAACACCAGATGTCCGACTTGCCATGTACCGCCTCGGTCAGCACGGCGTACGCTTTGCAGTGGACGATTTCCCAACCAATCGAAAAGACCCTGACTCCGTACTCGACTTCCTCTCCACAACTGCAGCACGCACACTGCGGTTCGGAGCCCTCAAGCTCGACAAATACTCGATCACAGACACAGTACCGACCGAGAACGACTGCATCGCTACCTATATCACTCGCGCGCACGAACTTGGTCTCCGCGTCATTGCTGAAGGAGTTGAGACAGAGCAACAACACGATACCCTGTTCGGGCTCGGAGTTGATGCGGTACAAGGATTCCTCCACGGTAAACCGGAGCCTGCGCAGCACGTATTTCATATCACGCACCCAGAGGCACGCATAGAAAAAGGCAGCGTCAATGACGCTGCCTTGTGCCTACAACAAGAAGCCGAACGAGCGTAACCTGCGCGACCGACACCGAAGCGTCATGCTCAAATCACTATTCCCGCTACCGAACACTCAGCACATCCACATCTGCTTCCGCATACAGAACACCCTACATCCGAGTGGCCATATGTGCCTAGTCTTGAATGAAACCCCCGACTTGGCTGCGCCACAACTCCGCATAGATGCCGTTTAGTACACAAAGGTCGGCGTGTGTGCCTTGTTCAGCGACTCGTCCCTGATCGAGCACGACTATCCTGTCCATGTGCTGTATGGTCGATAACCGATGCGCGATCACGATGGTAGTCCGTCCTTCCATAAGCTCGTCGAAAGCAGCTTGGATGTGTCGCTCCGAGACCGAATCAAGACTCGAGGTTGCTTCATCCAAAATTACGATAGGCACGTCCTTGAGAAGTGCACGAGCAATCGCAACCCGCTGCCGCTCTCCGCCGGAAAGCTTGACCCCACGCTCGCCGACCAAGGTGTCGTACCCGTTCGGAAGACGGGCAATGAACTCGTGTGCGTGAGCACGTCGTGCCACCTCCTCTACCTCCGCACGTGTCGCATCTGGACGTGTGTACGCGATGTTTTCGAGTATTGTGCGATGGAATAACATCGGCTCCTGTGGTACATACGCCATGTGCGCACGCAGATCATCCTGCCGAACATGGCGTATGTCCTGCCCATCAACACGAATCGAGCCCTTCGTTATGTCGATAAAGCGCAACAGCATCTTGACGGCCGTTGTCTTCCCTGCACCACTGTGCCCAACAAGAGCGACCTTCTCACCGGGCTCGATCGTGAGGTCGAAACCTGTAAACAACTCACTAGCATTGTCATACGCGTGAGTGACACCATCAAACTCGATACGCCCTGCCGACACTCGCACATCTTCCGGCTGCTCCGGGTCAATGACATCGACAGGGCTGTCGAGTATTTCAACCATCTCATTTGCGTCTGTGAACGCGGTCATGATGCGTATCGTGTTCTTGCTGAGATTCCAAACGATATCGAAGCTCTGTATCACGTAGATTATCACCAGAAGCACCAGACCCGGGCTTGCAATCTGTGCGTGCCACAGCACGAGTGCGGCTATGACTATCGCGATTTCGAAGAAGCTCACGGTCACGCCCTGGTACATACTGTTCCAGAAGCCGTCTTGCATCCATGCACGATGGCGCACTACTCGCTGCCGTTCTGTTGTTCGTTTGAACCCCTCCTGTTCACGAACACTCGTACCCGCCGCCTTTACCGTGAGCATGTTGGTCACGATGTCAGAGAGGTGTGCGGTCACATCAGAGTCTGCTTCCGCGTACGTAAGCGACTTCGGGAGCGTGTAATGAATCAGTACGCGCACCAGTAGCGCATAGAGCACGAGCCACCCGATGAACAAGAGGCCCAGTTTCCACGACTGCCACCACAAGACCACTATGGAAGACAGCAGACTAATGCCCTGCATCCAGACTTGGAACACGAACTGGTCATGTAGATGCTCGTACGCATTCACAAAGCGCTTGATCTTTGCGACCAAACCGCCGGTGAACGTATTGGTGTAGAACGTGTACGACTTTTCATACAGCCGTTCAAGTGCATAATCGATCGCGTACTTGAGGGCGTTACCCTGTGCCCGTACAATCGTCCAATCGGCAATGCGGTAGCAGATGTTGTACGCGACTATAACCACCACCAAGAGCACAGCCAGGTCATACAGTATTTCTGTTGCCTGTGAGCCAGGAACAGAAAGCGTGTCCATGATGCGCTTATAAATGAGCGGCATAGCAACCGACGTAAGCAGTGCACCGACACCATACCCAAGTAGTGTAAAGACGTTTAACCACTTGTGGCGTACCACAAAGGGTCGAAAATGTCGAAACAGTGATCGCCAATGTATGCGCTGTGCGCTGTTATCAGCTGGTGTTTGCATAACGTGTATCTCCTTTCTGAAAAGAACACACCGTGCGTTTTGGTGAGCACGGTGTGTTGAGTACGGAAGTTATATCATACCTACGTCTCCAGGACACCATGCCCATCACTGCCCACACTGCGAAGCGCGTCGAAAAGTGCCGCAAGCTGGGGGCGCGATTCAAGAAGTGATATGTCGAATGTATGCTTCATACAACGGATTGTGCTATATTTGACGCATGAACAAAACAGCTCTTACACTGTTGCTCGTGGCCTCACTCATCCTCAACGCTTACCTGCTCGCAACGCGTGGATCAGAGGACATGTCAGCAGACAGCACTGAGACCATCGAAGAACCGAGCACCGCACGCGTGGCTGCGTTTATAGAGAGTGGTGCAGAGTACCCGTTCATTCGGGTGGTGGATGGTGATACGGTTGTGGTGGGCGTGAATGGCACGAGTGAGTATGTGCGCCTCATCGGCATCGACTCCCCCGAACCCAACGACCCGGGTGGCCCCCAATGCTACGCCCAAGAAGCCACCGACCACATGGTTGAGCTCGCACAGACTGGTACTGTAGTACTCGTTACAGACGACAGCCAGGGCACACGTGACACCTACGGACGCCTGCTCGCGTACGTCGAACTCACCGACGGTACCGACCTTGGTGAGCGCATGCTCCGTGACGGCTACGCACGCGAGTTTACCTACGACCGCCCGTACGACCGCCGCGACACATACCTTACCGCAGAAAACGAGGCGCTCGAAAACGAAGCAGGTCTCTGGGCATCTGAGACATGTGCGCAATAGGTGAGTTCACTCATCTATTCGAACTCGTCCACAGTTCGTTCCACCAATCGCTCGGAGCTCGGTCGAGAATAGCTTCGCCGAGCTGCTTTGCTTCCTCGGTACGAAGCTTCTTGAGTTGCGCGTTGTGGTTGCTCACCTCACCCTGCTTGCCACGCAACCAAATGACCGCCTCCTTGTTGCCCTGCCATTCGTACTCGCGCAAGAGGAGTACCTGATCGAGCAGGTCGGCATCTTTTGCGATGATCGCTTCCTTGCTCTCCCGCGCTTCGTACTCATGTGCGAGCTCGCCAAGCTCCGGGTCGGGCAACGTGTCGAGCTGGTCGTTAATAATCTCTTCCTCAAATATTTTGATATACCGTTTGTGCACCCAGTTGTGGTCGTTACTCCTTCCCTCACCCATGTCGTGCAAGAGACACATCATCACGACCTTGTATGGGTCGACACCTCCACGTTTCGCAAGTATCCAGCCGATAATGGCAACACGGTAGGAGTGCGTCGCAATGTTATCCGACATGTCGTCGGTGAGGAGCGTTTGCCGGTGCATACGGAGCACCTTACGCAGGGTACCTACCTCAAACAGGAAATCTGCGTAGCGTTCATTGTTCATACGCGTACTGTATATCTTTGTACATAGCACCATTCCGCAGTGCATCCACCTGCTCCTTCGTTGCAAAGAAAAGTGGCTCAGGCAATTCTTCAAGCGGGTACCAACCCCACGACTCACACTTTTCCGGCTCCAGTACCTGCGGCTCGCCAGACCCCCAGTCCGCAACGAGTCCAATATGCACGTAGTGCCGTGGAGCCCACACTGTGATGTTCGAGAGGAACTGAAATCGCACGTTCGTGATTTCGATTCCGCTCTCCTCCCGCACCTCGCGGCGCGCACACTCCTCAAACCCCTCCATGTACTCCAGGTGACCTCCAGGGCTCGCATACTCACCGGCACCATGTGCACGCTTGCGCTTATGCAGGAGCGTTTTACCGTCACGCAGCACGAGCACGCCGATGCCCACAAGCGGATACTCAGTAGTGCTGTTAGACATGGGCTAACTCTTGTATCTTTGCTAATACTTCTTCCGCATGCCCCGCCGGCTTCACCTTCTCCCATACGTGCGCAATCGTTCCGTGCGGGTCAATGAGGAACGTCGAGCGCGACGTGCCCAGGTACGCCCGACCCATAAATGTCCGCTCACCCCACGTACCAAATGCCTCCATGAGCGCATGTTCTTCATCCGCAACCAAGGAAAAGCTGAGCTGCTTTTTTTCAATGAACTTCCGGTGAGATGCGCAGGTGTCCTTACTCACACCCAACACAACTGCATTCGCGCCCTTGAAGGCGTCTGCCTGGTCTCGAAATCCTTCTGCCTCAATGGTACAGCCCGGAGTATTATCACGTGGGTAGAAGTACACAACCACCCACTTCTCCGCGTATTCTTTCAGTGTCTGTGTTGCACCCGTCTCGTCCACGAACGAGAGATCGAGCGGTGCCCTGTCTCCCCTTTTTAACATATGCCTGAAAAGTTACTCGTCTTGTATTACCCCAATTCTATCATCCTCAACCTCAATGTATCCAGCCGCACCGCTTTCGACACATTCACGGATCATGTAGTAGGTCTCAGACAATACATCATAGGTCATCCGATAGTACTCGCGCGGCACACGAGCGATTGATAGTGCGAGTGACTCAACTGTATACGGATCATCCGGAAGCTCTGGCAACAGTTCCTGTGGGTTTGTGATAAAGAGTGGTGAAGAGGTCGAATAGAGTACACCAAACTCCGTCTGCAAACCATACGCGACCACCAACCCTGACTCAGCATCGACCACTGCGTGTTCCTGACATGCTGTTCCACACCCCCACTCAGCCACAACGAAGCGCCCTGCATAATTTACCCCTTGTCGCAATGCCCGCATAATTACCGCACGGTGATCTGCTGCACCAGGAAACAGCGCAAGATCTATTTCGGTTGCAACAGGCCCATCATACAGTCTGAGGGCATCCTGGGTGCTGGTACTGCGCCGGGCATCCTGTCGGTCGATTACCTCATCGCACGACAGCGGCTTACTCAAGACAACCTGAATTTCTTCAGCGCGCTTGGTAATACCACCAAGCTCTTTCACATCGCGCCAAAACCACACGACATAGTCTCCAGTGCACGTGTGTACCAAGCGCCCCATAGGGTACCAGCGCACCTCGACCCCCTCTTGAAGCAGTGCGTCATCCGAATCGTAGCAGGCTGCCGGCATGGGGCCATAAGCGGCAAGTATGTACTCGGCGTACTGCTCAGCAGTCTGCTGATCCATCCACGGTGCCCAGAGAAACACGGCAATCAATGCTGCAAGAACTGCAAACCGAATCATGCACGCCAGTATAGCAGCTCACGATACGACGCGCACGACAACACGACTTCCCACCCACTGCAGCAGCGAACAAAGTTCTCTCTCCGTTATAGTGCAATCATTTGTGCAGAGACCTGCCACGAGCTCCAACAAACGCTTCCGAACAAGCTTCGTGCATGATTGCACAAAAAACGAGCTGAAGTACGAGATGTGTCGAGATATGCTGCATGCGATTCGCCCGCGTCGATCATGCGAAGAAGGTTTGCAGCCAACCATGCACCCGAAGCGAGGAATGACTTGCTGGAGTTGGCATACACGCACGACTACGCACGAGCTCATCAATGTATCTATCGTTCCCGGAACGACACACGATCAACCCACTAGAACAGTGCACCCCACCCTCGTGACCTGGGCTCACACAGCACGACCTCATCCTCGCCACTCCCCAGCTGTTTCGCCATCCACGAGCGTGCATCAGAAAAACCACCCAGAGCGTCGACGAGTCCGTGCTCAAAGGCCTGGATACCTACGTACGCTCGTCCATCCGCAAGCTGTGCGACCTCTTCTCGTGACAGCCCTGCACGTGCCTCAGCAATTCTATCCACCATGTACTCATGCACAGCATCGACCTGCCCCCTGTAGAAATCTTGCTCCTCTTCTCTAAGTACACGATCAGGACGTCCCGCATCTTTGTATTCACCACTCGACAAGTCTATCCAGCGCGAACCTTCGATCTCGGTTGAACTGGCCACCTCAAGGTAGGACATCGTAACACCAATCGACCCAACATCGGAAACCGGGCTTGCAAGTACGTAATCAGCACCTGACACAACCCAATACGCCGCACTGGCAGCAAGGTCACGCACCACCGCAACAACCGGCTTGTCGCTGTCGAGAAGCGCCTGCATCATTTCGTCAGCAGCGACAGGCGTACCTCCGGGTGAGTTCACATCGACGATAATAGCATCCACCTGCTCATCCTCGTTTGCGCGCACAACATCGTGCACAAAGACATCCGCACTTGTCAGCACCCCAGACCCCACAAGCTGCATAAAACCATCCTCGGTCGCCGTCACAATGCCGTGCAACGGGACGTGCGCCACATTACAGTACGGCTGTTCATCGTTGAGCACATTCATGATGCCTAACGCCAGCAGAACGATCATCATCCAGAACAGCACGGCCGGCAGGCCAACAAACAGCGCCCAGACATACTTCCCGCCTTCTCTGAGAGTAGACCATGGGGGCCGTCGTGTAGTAGCACCAACTATGTACGACCCGTTCAATCGATCGTGCGCCTCTGCAGTAGCGACGGGCTGGTGTGCCTGTGTAGATGGTACCTGATTCTCCATACTATGGTACTATAGCATTTCAACACACTATTAGCCCGTTAGTCATACACACAACACCTATGCGAAATCCCGTATCGTTTGCAGCCAAAACAAAGATCGTGGCTACGCTCGGCCCGAGCTCACAAAAAAAAGAAACTATCGCCGCCATGCTTGAGGCTGGCATGACTGTTGCTCGTTTCAATATGAGTCACGGTACGCACGAAGAACACGCACGAGCTATGCACACAGCACGCAGTGCGGCGAAAGCCGCGAAGCGCCCACTTGCAATCCTCCAAGACCTCTCTGGCCCAAAGATCCGCATCGGCGACTTTGACACTGAATCGGTCGTGTTGGAGGAGGGTCACCACTTCACGATGACCACCAAGCAATGTATTGGCACAGTCACACGCGCATGGGTTAACTACTCAAAGCTGCCACAAGAGGTTGCGGTCGGTATGACCATATTCTTAAACGACGGCAAGATTACGCTCAAGGTTGAGGATGTTACCAACACCGACGTCGTAACACGGATCATTAACGGCGGCGAGATACGAGGACGTCGCGGCGTCAACGTTCCGGACGGAAATCTCTCCATTCCATCACTCACCGCTAAAGACCGGAAAGATCTCAAGTTCGGACTCGAGCAGGGTATCGATTTTGTCACACTATCTTTTGTTCGCACGGCAGCAGAAATACGCAAGCTCAAGCGACTGATAGGTGACGAGCACCAGGTGACCGTGGTTGCCAAAATCGAAACCAAGACAGCAATCGACAACATTGATGATATAATCGAGGCGGCAGATGCCATCATGGTCGCACGCGGTGACCTTGCCATCGAAGTTCCAGCGGCTCGTGTACCATTGCTTCAGAAGATGATAATACGCAAGGCAAACCATGCGGGGAAACCGGTCATTACCGCAACACAGATGCTCGACAGCATGCGATCTTCGACCGTACCGACGCGTGCGGAAGTAAACGATGTCGCAAACGCAATCCTCGACGGAACTGATGCGGTAATGCTATCCGACGAAACCGCAGTCGGAGAACATCCGACGCGCGCGGTGCGCACCATGGCACGTATCGCACACACAGCAGAGTGCGATGAGCTGTTTTTGGAGCGTCAGGCTGCATGGGACTTTAGGCCGGAAAGTGTAGCTGGCGCGGTTGCACGAAGCATCACCAAAACTGCTCGTAACGTTGGCGCAAAAGCAATTGTTGCGTTCAGCGAAAGTGGTCACACCGGGCGCATGGTTGCACGGTACCGACCACAGCTGCCGATTCTCGTACTTACCCCACATCAAAAGACATACAATCGCAGCCTTATTACATACGGCTGCGAACCAGTACTCGTCAAGAAAGTTCGTCTACTCAAAGATGCACGTACAATAGCCGCACAAGCGCTTCGTGCGCGTGGCGTGGTCACGCAGGGCGACTTGTTCGTGCTTGGTGCAGGCATTCCGTTTGGTGCCCCCGGTGCAACAAACCTCATGTTGGTTGAGACTGTTGAAGAATAGCGACAAGTGATTCCACGTATCCTGCAGAATACGCGCGAATCGTATCATCTTAGATATGCGACGTGGCACCATCCTGCACTCGTGTCAGGATCCACACGCTCAACGTACATGTGTCTGAACAGGCCTACAACACCTCACTTATACGTCGGTACCATATAATTCCCGTGCACGGTCCCACATCTCTGGGTCACCGTGCACTTCTTTGAGCCAATACCACCATTCCGCACCCCAGAGGTACTGTCGTTCCAGCCGCGTGTCTGCGGCGTATTCAACGACCTCATCGAATCTGTCCACATTCATGCGCTCAAGCTGTGTGCTGATGGGCACATCGATGATGGGCTGTGAAAGCCAAGGCTCCACCGAAAGTTCGATTAGCATCGTCTCCTTTTTACCAAAAAGAGTACGCATGAACGCTTGCTTGAGCACATAGGCTTCAGGCGGCAACAAAGACCTGATTGGCCCGGTTTGCTCGTTCCAAAGGTACAGATAGACACTTGTTCCAAAGAGATCGCCACGTCGATACGCACCCATCCAGAGCCCTAGGTTGCCACTGTCAGTTACCAACACCTCGCGTGTCGGGTCTAACTCCTTCACCAACGCAATCTCCTCCTCAAGAAAAGCAGTATCAAGACTGCCACACTGTTCTTGAGCGTAGACCGTTAAAAATGGTTCATTCTCAACCTGCCAGTACTCAATCGCGGGATGGTCTTTGTATCGCTCAATTACGGTAGTGAGGTACGTGCGTATGAGTTTCTTCTGCTCGTCCCATGTTTTCCCGTCCGCCCAAGCAGGCACGTGGCATTCGGGCCACCGTGGCAAACGCCGTCCGACAGCAAATACGACGTCCGTGTCATATTCTGCAGCGAGCGCGAGCTGCGTATCGAGCTCGTCAAAATTCCATACGCCCTGCTCTGGCTCCACCATAGGCCAGTGCGCTGCTAACCTCAGGTGACGCACTCCGAGATCGGTGAGTATCGCTCGATACACTTGCTCCCACTCGAGCTCAAGCTCTCGCGCATACGGTGTATTGAAGGAGACGCCGTACACAATCCGTTCAGGAGTCGGCACCGTGGCAAGTGCGTAAATCGAGTACATAACACCGAGTAGGGTACACACAAGCAGGAAAAGCACGAGACGTTTAATAAGCAGCATACACTAAAGAAAAAGTAAAAAGAAACCAAGCACAATGAGCGGCACGGAGAGCATCTTTTGTACAACATCCCGTGATGTAACGTTCTCACCAAAATCTCGTGAGATCATCCATCCGCAGCATGCACTGAAAAGAAGGAGGTAGAGGTACTGGAGTCCCCCAAGCGCTTGCACCAGGGCCACATCACCAAACTCTATTGCCTTGAGTAGGAGTAGGCTGCCAATACCAGCCAGAATCTTGTTGCTGATCACAAGCACACCATCGCGCTGGCGAACCTTACTCGTATGTCGCATCACATTCTCGTAGTACTCAGGAATAAGCAACATCGACACGGCAACTGCAACAATAGCAAGACGCGACCAGAGAAATGCCGTATCGAAATTCGTGAGCTCGAAGAGTGCCTTGATCGCAACGTAGTGCACGCCATACATGAGCCCGGCATGGGAGACAGAGAGCATTGTGCGCCAAGAAAAACGGAACTGAGAGACCAAGATGGTGCCTACCACCAACAGCACAAATCCCAGAGTGAAGTGTGTAGGAAGCTCAGCATCAAGAAACGCGTACCCAAGAAGGAGCGTGAAAACTGCGTTGAGCCCACCCACCACCGGAACCACATCAGAAGCATCCGAGCGCTTAAGGGCAGTAAAGAACGAGAGGAGCGCAGAAAAAAAGGCATAGCCTGCAGTAACTGAAAGCGCAAACACAACGAGCGACGGGGCTTCGACATTGGCAAAGGACGGAAACGAAAGACCCTCAATCGGTACCGGTACCCAGCCGAGCAGAAACACAGCGACCGAGCCGGACGAAAGGACGCTGATCCAAAATGCGTACGAGAACGGCCTGAGTGCGGTCGTCTTGCTCGTGATCACATACTTATCGATGATCGCAACAACCGCCATTACAAGCTGTCCGACCACTACCAGCCACAGCCAAAGTTCCATACCGTACAGTGTACCGAACACCCCCCTTCTGCACCGCCCTCTTTTCCCCCACACCACACACCCACTGAGAGAGGTTTAACCTCTCTCAGTGGGTGTGTGGTATAATAAATGCATGGCGCAACCTCCCTGCATCACCGGTAAAATGTACCACGTATATAATCGAGGCGTAGATGGCCGTATCGTATTCTCTGATGCATACGACCATTCGTATTTCATGCATCTACTCTACCTATTCAACGATACTCGCAACGCATGCAATACGCACCGCATAATCAAGCAAGCGCACGACGAAGAGCAAACATTCAGAACTGAGCGTACAGGGGAACGACTCGTTACCATCCACACATTTGCCCTCATGCCCAACCACTACCATTTACTTCTGACGCAAAATATTGACGGTGGTGCAGCGTTGTTCATGCAGCGAGTTGGTACGGGATACACACTCTACTTTAACGCGCGACACGAACGGAGCGGATCACTGTTCCAGGGCACGTACAAGCGCGTACTTGTTGACGAGCACGCGTACTTGCTCTGGCTGCCTCATTATATCCACATGAACCCGCTTCCACTTCGCACCGAGAACAGCAACAGCACATCGGCGCTTGACTATTTACTACGGTACCCATGGACAGGGCTACCAAACTACCTAGGTGCTACACGATACGGATCTGTGATAAATACAAAACTTATTCTTGACTTATTCGGCGGTTCGCATCGGTACCACGACGACCTAATGCCATACGTCACACTCGGGAAACCTTTGGATATAGCTGACCCAACGTTGCTCATCGACGAAACAATCTGAGAAAACATTGACCCAACCACCTCACGACTCAATGCAGCTGGTGCCTGATCGAAATATTACACCACACTCATACTGAGAGAGGTTTAACCTCTCTCAGTATGAGTGTGGTGTAATGTGAGCTGTGTGAGCTGAAGATGCGGTGCTTAACTGGCCTCACTTCTATCGTGAGCGGTGTGTTGCCGGATGAGGTCGCGGTAGGTGTAGGCGGAGGGGCGGATGGTGCGTTCCAGGGTGTCGTAGTTGATATCGACGAGACCAAAGCGTTTGGTGAAGCCATCAGCCCACTCGTAGTTATCCAGAAGCGACCAGTACAAAAACCCGCGCACATCTACACCAGACTGCAGCGCACGCTCAACCCCACGCACACTTTCGCGAATATACTTCGCCCTATACGTATCCCGCTCATCCGCCAAGCCCGCTTCTGTCACATAGAGTGGTTTTTTGTACCGCCTAAGCATACAGAGTGCATCGCCAAGTTTTTCGGGAACCATGTCCCAGCCGGCATCAGTGCGTTCGTACTCCGTCTTGTCACCAAACGCATTGTAAAAATAGTAATTAACGCCAATACTATCGCACGACTTCGCAACACCCCGCATGAATGTGTGTGTCCAGTGTTCGTTCATGATCCGTGCAAGGGTTCGCGTGAACACGTTCATACCAGAAAACACAATGACATTCTTCACTAACCCGACAGATATCTCAGGGTGCGCACTTTTGATCGTCGTGTACGCCATATTGTGCGCACGAACAAGCGCTCTGCGTACACGAAAGTACGGCACTGGCAGCAGATGCAACCTTCCGCTACTTCGGGCATTCATGTACATCTGACGCGCAAACCCTTTTTGTTTTGTAGCTGCAAACGCCTCAAACGGGGGCCATGTACCTCGGAACCAGCCGTTGCTCGCATACACGATTGGTTCGTTCATGGTGTGCATGACAGCACACTGCGCGCCGAGTTCTTGTGCCGCCTTCTCAGCGTACCGAGCAAAGACTTGCGGCGCGTCCTTACGCAACCATCCGCCGCTTTGAACAAACCATGTGGGCAGTGTGAAATGCCACAAGGTAACCATCGGCTCTAGGCCGCGAGCCCGTAGCGCTCCTAGAACTGCACGGTAGTGCTCAATCTCTTTTTCGTCAAACTTCCCTTCCTCGGGTTCGATGCGTGCCCATTCGATAGAGAAACGATGGGCGTTGTGACCGAGCTCTTTCGCTATATCAAAATCCTCCTTGTAGCGGCTGTAATGGTCACAGGCACGCCCACACTCGGGCACTTTACCCTCACGTGCAGCCTGTGCCCAATCATTGTTATCGATACCTCCTTCGACCTGGTAGCTCGCGGTCGCAGCACCCCAGAGGAAGTCTTTTGGAAATGCACCCTTGTTGGACTCAGGCCCTGATTGCTCCATATGCACTATAGTCTATCACACGCAGTCATTAAACATCTTCCTAGCACAGCACCATGATGTGGGAGGGTTCACACATGGTTGTGGGCACGTGAGAGGAGTTGAACTCCTCTCATGCACTCCAGGCGAGCAGATTATTATGCCACACTTCCACTGAGAGAGGTTAAACCTCTCTCAGTTGCGCGTGATGGATGCGACTGCGGTGAGAGGAGCTCAGTTAGTCTCAATTGGGTGGGGGGATAGAAATGGAAAGCGCCCAGCTGATGCTGGGCGCGAGTGGCGACTAAGTCGCCGGGTTGGTGCTAGCCGTGGCTAGCGAGTTGTGTCTAGTCCAGCACTGCGTCCGGGCAACCACCCGTGAAGCAGAGGCTGGGCGAGGCCTGCCCGTTCCATTTTAGATCGACGAAACTGCCTCCGCCAGCATCCGCAGGACTACCGTCCAGACGCTCGGTGCGTCCAGACCAAGCATTTTCACCCTCGACCTGAAACTGGTCGCCCTGGGTGACGTTGAAGCCCAGTCGGCCTCCGGCAAGCGACTCGCCGCGATCAGCGCCTGTCGCCCGGGTATTGTTGTGGGCGTTCAGCTTCGCGCTGCCCCACAGATGGTCGCCCTCACTGTCGGCGGGCGTGCAGCTTCCCTGACAATCGACCAAGTCGATGTCTGGGTTCGCGTGGATCTGAGCATCCACATATCCAGTCTCGTGGACTGTTGCACCGACATGCCCGGTCCCGGTACTCTCCGCGACGCCGTCGTTTACCAAATCGACGGCGAGTACGCCACCCTGGCGCAGCCGCGTTTCCGTACGCAGCGCCGTGCCAACGGCGACGTCATCGCCGTAGCCTTCTGTGAAGCCCGAGTTGTCGAAACTAAACTGCAGCGACAACTGCTCTGCGGCCGCAAGACCTGCGAATGGAAGCAGCACGATAACAGGAATGATCCTACTGAGCATGATAGCTCTCCTCTTGTTGAAGGTTCTGGTGTAGCACGGGCTTTCGCCCGGCTGTTTAGAAAGCGTGTGGTGTCCTTATTAAATATACCAACAACTTCCATATTCGAGCGAATGCCCGATGCTGATGTGACACTATCATACTGCTCTCTATGTGTCAACACCTAGCAACACTTGCGCTTCTTTAGTTTTTATGATATAAGATTCTCAGGATCTTTGCAGGCACTTTCAAAAAACCCACAGGAGACAAGCATGAAAATCTCTTATTGGAGTTGTGTATCACTGATTTTCAGCACACTACTCCTACCAACATCGCTCAGCGCAGAGGGCGGCGGCATGCCGTTTACCACCAAAAGCCACAGCTCAATTGCAGCCATGGTGACAGACCTGCAGCAGACAGGCAGGTTCGAGGCGGTAATGAATCGCATCGCAGCTCGATTCAGCTGGGACCTGGACATGGTTCGTAACGCGTTCTTGCGTGGTACCTACACAGAACGCGTCATGACCAGCAACGAGTGGTGGTACAGCGACATCCGCTACGCCGATGGTTCGATCGGTACAAGATACCGACAATTCCATCCCAGTGAGGTGGTCGCGGTAATTAACGACAAGATAGTCGTTTCCGCACATTGCGGCAACGCGGCACAAGTTACACCCAACCTTAGAGAGGCAGGTTGGTTCTGCAGGAATCTCCCTGGCTATATCGAGGAGAGCATGGAGGTTGGGTTACTTTTCGACGGCTTCACCGCATCCTTACATAAGGGACTCTCGGGTACGGTGCAGGCTAGACCCTTCGAATGCAAACGACAGTAACAGTAGGAGAAAAGATGATGAGACCGATGACCTACGCCCTAGTGGCAATTGTAGCTTTCGCAACTCTTGCCGGTTGCTCGACCACCGGCGAGCACCAAACGATGGAGTTGAGCAAGAACCTGACGGTACACCGTGTCCACTGGGGTGATCCAGCAAACCGATTCGATGGCAACAAGGATGCCACGTTCTACCACGAGATCAAGGACGACGATGGGAGAGTTATTCAAATTGGCAACCACTATAATCGGACAAAGCCTGGTGTCGGTCTAATTGCTGTCGACAACGTCACAAGAACGCTGCTCCCCTCAGTAGGTCAGTACTTGAGTGAGAACCGTCGCTCTGAAGCAATCGAAAAGAGTGGTGGCACCGGGACTGTGGTGCTCAGCGAGGAGAACAATGCGTTCGACCTCAACTTCGAACTCGCCCCTTGCAGCGGGCCTGACTGCTAACGGCTGAGCAGTGCCAGGGATGGTGCTGAACTAATTACATACGTCGCTAGGCCTTGGAGCTTAGCGGCGTTTTTATATATGATACCAACTGCGACAAGTGACGCCGCATCGCACCTCATCCGCCCGACTGCTCCAGCACTGTATTCAGTCAACCGTACCAGCGTGATGTGACATTGGAATCCCTGCACCCGAGCCCGCAGGCCGCGCGGATCCGTGGAGATGACAAGTGGTATGGGCACTACGTATAAGGAGTTGCTCCAAAGAGGAACCGGACAGACTTCCGCGGCAAAAAAAAGGGGGCGGTCGGAGCGAGTTCCGGTTGTTTAAAAACGTCATACGGCCTAACCTGAGATTACTTCTCCGACCGCGTTCCGCCCGCGTGTTCGGGCGGACGGGCGAGTTGCAATGACGGCTGGCGAGCGAGACACTGACACGCACCAATATGTCAAACCTAACCAACCCGCTCAGCACTTACTTCCGTGCGAGAGCGCGGTCGGCAATATGCTCAAGAAAATGCGGGAGCGGGACACCGGCAGCCCCGAGCGCGTGGTGTGTGGGTGCACCTGGAGACAATGCGGGTATGGTGTTCGTTTCGAGGTAGTAGACCCCATCGCGACCGACGATGAAGTCACTCTGCGAGTAGTCGCGCAGGCCGAGCGCCCGGTGCGCGTGACGGGCTGCGTCCTCGATGAGCGTCTTTACGTTCTCATCGAACTGCGCAGGGGCGAAGTGACGAGCACTCCCTTCCTGCTTCACCTCGTAGTCATAGTGACGCCCCATTGGTGGCGAGACTTCTACAATAGGCAGCACGTAGTACGGCACCCCACGGAAACCCTCGACAACAACGACTGACACTTCCCTGCCACGCACATACTGCTCAACGATTACATCTGCTCCATGCTCAAACGCAAACATAACCGCATAGAGGAGCTCTTCCACCGAGGACACAACCTCTGTCCCCAACGACGCTGTGCCGTTCGTAGGCTTTACCATGAGTGGCGGTGTGAGCTTCGAGAGTATCTCTCGAATGGCTACTTCATCGCATGAATTACGTGAAAGTGGAATATGTGCCGCGTACGCAAGACACGGCGAACCGTACGTGAGCCGGGCTCCAAAACAAAACCGACAGTGGCATTGATGCGCACCTGCTCGGGAGGAGAGGTGCTGCGTACAGGTACTCTGCACATGCTCTTTTGCACGTGTTTTATGCATTGCAAGTGCGCACCCGAGCGCCTTACTGCCGGTATATCGAACGCCGTGCACATCGAAGGCATGCTGAAGCTTACCATCCTCACCAAACGGCCCTTGCAGCATGTTCCACACGATATCAATCTGATCGAACACACGCTCCGCCGGCACCTCGCGCCCACGCAGATGCCACGCACCCTCTTTGTCGATAAATATGTCCTCGACCGCATAACGCTCTCGCGGAAGATGCCGTAACACAGTTTGACCACTTAAAAGAGACACATCGTACGCAGCCGATGGCCCACCACGTAACACCCCCACAGTTGGTAGTCTCATGTATACAGTATAGCAGGGCACGGGGAGGTAGTGTAGTAGGTAGTGTGTGTGCATATGGGGTATGTATACTTGTCGGGTACATAGATCCTAAAACGAGTGTAAAACGATGCACTCACGTCGGTTTAGAACGAAACCTGGACTGATTTCAGATTGACGCGAGCTCTGCATTCTGGGTGATACGGACATACTGCATACACTGCAAACGACACTGCGCCACCTTCTCATCCGCCGGCATTGTGTTCGCGTGTTCGGGCGGACGGGCGTACTCCCTGTGGTACGATAAGGAAGTACGACGTGATCGCCTGTAGCCACACCGCAACATAAGAGCTGCGAACTCACTAGTCCGCGGTACGGAGTGTGGAGCGGCGTTTGCGGGTGTGGCGCGCAAGTGAGAATCGGTGCGCCTCAGCATTTGCGAGCAAAATGTCAGCCGCATACGTACGACGCCACTTCACCGGGCCTCGTATTTGCTTCGGCCGGTGACGCTCATCTTTGGTCACCGCGACAACCGGTATCTCTACACCTGCATTTCGCAAGACCGTGCGAGCCGCGTTGAGCTGGGCCGTGCCGCCGTCAACCACAATGAGCTTGGGATACTCCCACTCCGCGTGTGCGAGTCGCCGCTCCAGAATCTCTCTGAGCGCGGCCGTATCGTTACTTTTTCCTACAGAACGAATGTTAAACGTACGATAGTCCTGCTTCTGTGCCACACCACCCATGACAACGGTCATAACACCGATCATGTCTTTCCCCTGTAAGTGCGCGACATCATAACCTTCGATACGCAGCGCAGAATTCGTGTGTGCTCCATCCGACACAGTCCGACGGAGGAGCGATATATCATTTATGTGCTGTAGAGCGAACAATTGTCGCTTGCACGTTGCCGCTGCTTCAAACGCTTGCTTTCTTGCATGTGCATACATCTCACGCTCAAGTGAACGGATCAACTGCTGTTTTTTACCATCAAAGAACAAACGAATATGTCTAATAGTACGTGCATACTCTTGCCGGGTGGTGCTCGACGGCGGATACACGCCAATCGTCTCGTTGAAGCGTAGTTTTCGGTCTTGCTTGGCGCGAAGCTCCTCCACTGGATGCACGGTGTCGTAGTACGGAAATATCTTACGGATCAACTTGAGCGCTTCTTTGAACTGTCCGGCATGCACGAACGGCCCGTACACGGGCAACGACGAAGACCGTGCAGCCCTCGACGCGTGCGTTCGAAGTGTCTCGAGCGTTCGTTCGAGATCCTTACCCCGCACCGTGAGTAAGCGTGGCCACGCTTCGTTCGTAGTGATCACAAGGAAATTAAAACTCTTGTCGTCTTTGTCGCGCGTGTTGTATCGGGGCTTGAGCTCTTTGATGAGCTTTGCCTCAAGAATAAGCGCCTCGAGCACGGAGTCGGTCGCACGAAAATCAACTCTACGTGCTTCATCGACCATACGCACCATGTGTGCGCCACGTGTCGCAGAGAGGTCAGGCGCAAAGTAGCTCCTCACTCGATCCTTAAGCGACGTCGCCTTGCCGACATATAAGACTTCACGGCGCTCGCCAACAAAGAAGTATACGCCCGGCTCGTCTGGAAGTATGCCAATGCTTGCGTGTTCGCGAATCATACGTACGCCAATACTACCGTGGCACAGGACAATACTCAACGTACACGCGTAACGTAGAGTACCCCGGCTTCCTCGCAGGGGTACGTTGTACCGCGCTAAGCGGTGACGAGCCAGTGGCCCGGCGACACAGCGCCCACATTCCGTGCCGAAACACGTCGACACTCTCGCTCACAATCCGGCTGTTTGATATACTGGTCTGCATACTCACGTGCCCATGCCTGCAACTCTTCGAGCACATCTTCTGTCACGGATTCGAGCCGCGTCACAGTACCGAGATAACTCTGCAGCATCTCCGCAAGACCAGAGTGGTCGGTATTTCGCTCGAACGCATAGATAACATATAACACATCCTGGTGCGTACGCATCCAGTCAAATCCTATTGCGGTCAACTGGTAGGCGAAACGTTTGCGTTCTGTGTCCCACACGATCCGATGCGCACGATACAGACCTTCAAAACTGCCGGCGAACGCAGCACGTGGACTCAGGTTATGTATATACCTGCTCATGGCGCCTCTCCCACTACTGTAGGTCGGTGTGAATTGAGTAGAAGTGAGCGTATGCTCTAGACCCTAATGGTACCGCACATGACAACTATTGTATATGTGAGTTATGCACTGTTTCGTCTCACTAACAGCAACCGGCGGCGCCCGCGACCACCAACCCACACAGCCCTCATTCCGGAGTGCTACTACCGAAGGACTCTCTTGAGATACTGTCCGGTGTGGGAGCCCTTCGCACGCGCGACAGCCTCAGGTGTACCTTTTGCAACAATCTGTCCGCCCCCTTCCCCACCTTCGGGCCCGATATCAATAATCCAATCGGAACACTTAAGCACTTCCATGTTGTGCTCAATCAGTACCACACTGTTGCCACGGTCAATGAGCGCATTCAAAATATCGAGTAACTTGCGCACGTCGTCGTAGTGGAGGCCGACAGTGGGCTCATCAAGCAGATAAATGGTTTTTTGCGTATGCGGACGATACAGCTCACTCGCAACCTTCACACGTTGCGCCTCACCACCCGAGAGTGTCGTCGCACTCTGACCGAGCTTCAAGTAACCAAGACCGACGTCGAACAGAGTCTTGAGGCGATCATAGACCTGGGGAATGTCTACAAAGAAGTCCATCCCCTCCTCCACGCTCATGTGCAGAATCTCGTGAATGTTCTTCTTCTTATACCGCACCTCAAGCGTGTCTTTGGTAAATCGCTTACCATTACACACATCGCACTCTACGTAGACCGTGGGAAGAAAGTGCATCTCAACCGCAAGCACACCATTTCCTTGACATGCCTCACACCGTCCACTCCCTCTATTCTGAGGAACATTGAAGGAAAATCGACTCGGCTTCCACCCGCGAGCCCGTGCCTCGTCGGTAGCCGCGAACAAATCACGAATGTACGTCCATGCACCCGTATAGGTGGCAGGGTTACTCCTCGGTGTCCTACCGATAGGTGACTGATCGATCAGCACAACGCGTGACAAGTACTCAGTACCGGTGAAACTTGAAACATTGTAGAGGTGTGACGTGCGATACTGTCTCTCCAGACGCGCTCGCAAATTCTTATGTAGCAGCTCGTACATAAACGTACTCTTGCCTGACCCGGACACACCTGCAACAGTCACAAACCGACCGAGCGGGATGTCTGCATCCATTTTCTTTATATTGTACGCATTGCCATTGCGTATACGCAGCCACCCCCGCTCTTCTTCTCTGCGCGTATCTGGCACCTCGATCCCTTCCTCGCCTCGCAAGTACGCAAGAGTACGTGACTTGCTCGGATTGCTCTTTGCGGTTAGCAGTTGCTCCAAGTACCCGGACACCACAACCTCACCTCCATGCACCCCGGCGCCGGGGCCAATATCAACAATGTAGTCCGCGGCAAATATTGTGTCTTCATCGTGCTCGACCACCATGATCGTGTTCCCGAGATCACGCAGTGAGGTAAGTGTTTTGATGAGCCTATCATTGTCGCGCTGATGGAGTCCGATCGATGGTTCATCCAAAACATACAGCGCCCCCACCAAGCCACTGCCGAGCTGGCTTGCGAGTCGGATTCGCTGCGCTTCACCACCTGAAAGGGTATTCGCTCTGCGGTCAAGTGTGAGATAACTGATGCCGACGTCGAGCATGAATTGTAGGCGCGACTCAATCTCTTTCAGTACCACTTTTGCAATATCTCGCTCCTTCTCCGTGAGTGTCAACGTCTTCATGAATGTCATGGCGTCTTCAATTGAATGAGCAACCAAATCGACAATATTTGTGCCATGTTTTTTATCACCACCCAAGAGCACACCGAGTGCCTCAGGCCGCAGACGCTTTCCTTCACACACACTACACGTCTCCTCATGAAACAAACCGGTTGTTCCAAGCCCATTACACGCCGAGCAGGCACCGTACGGAGAGTTGAACGAAAACAGTCGCGGCTCAACTTCAGGAAATGACATCCCACAGGATGCACATACGAACTTAGAAGACAAACTGCGCACTTCACCATCCGGAGTTTCAATCTCGATAAGGCCATCGGCTTCATGGAGCGCAAGTTCTATTGCCTCAGCGAGGCGCTCCTTCGCATCTTTGTCACCACTAGCCAGCTCGGATACGTACAACTCATCAACGAGCACGCTGATGTCGTGCCTTTTGTGTTTCGCGAGCACAATCTTCTCCCGAAGTGAGTACTCCGCACCATCAATCCGTGCACGCTCGTACCCCTTGCCAAGCATATCGTAGAGAAGCTGGTAGTACTCACCCTTACGCCCTACCACAAGCGGTGCCCACATGCGCACCACCCGATCATCGTATTCAACGCCCATTACCGCCTTGCTCGTCTTTGCACCACCCGCGAGGACTGCCTCAAGGACAGTGCGTTGCATTTCCTCACGCGAGAGTTTTTGTATCGGCTTTCCACAGTCGGTGCAGTAGGCGGTACCAATACGAGCGTAGAGAATACGAAGGTAATCATATATCTCCGTAATAGTCGCAACGGTCGAACGCGGATTGTTCGAGCGACTCTTTTGGTCAATCGAGATAGCAGGCGAGAGTCCTATGATCTCATCGACATCAGGCTTCTGCATTTGATTCAAAAACTGACGCGCGTACGCAGAAAGCGACTCGACGTATCGTCGCTGCCCCTCGGCGAATATTGTGTCGAACGCAAGCGAAGATTTACCGCTTCCGGACAAACCCGTACAAACCACCAATGCGTTCCGCGGAATTTCGACGGTAATATTCTTTAGGTTATGGGTGCGTGCACCCTTTACAAGTATCTTATCTTTCATAGCACAACGACAGCGAACCATACATACACTGCATATATGGGTTCGAGTATGACGAGTGTAGCATGCACAGTGGAACATCGCACGTACGCATTTCATGCATTCTGCTGTCAAGGGTTTTCCACATACACACAACACGCACATGGCGAGGTTGCGGTACACTACTATCTAGCAGCGTAACTTATGCGCATTATTAATACAGTAACCCCAGTATCATGATCCACATGCGTCAACCATTCCACTCAATAGCAACTGCCGCCGTATTTTTGGTGTTCGGTGTGCTCTTTGGTGGAGCCGCAATCAGTCAGTCAGGTGTCACGTTTGCTGACGTAACCCTGAATGAACAAGCGACGTGGGCAGCGACAGGCCTGATGTTCGTCATGTCGTACTTCTCGCTCGTACACCTTCGATACCGCGACTAAGCACAGGTGCCGATACCTTTAAAAAATGACCCTCCATGGGTCATTTTTTACGTTCAGCTGATGCTTCAAGTGCGCGTATCTCATCGCGTAGTACCGCTGCGGTCTCAAAGTCAAGCCGCTGCACCGCTTCATTCATCTGCCTGGTTTTCTCCTTCATGAGTAACTTCGGATTCTTTTCAAAACGCTCCCGATCGACCGATACTAGCGTACCAACCGCCTTCGCGTGCTCCGAGCGCATTGATGCAGTTATATCTCTGATCGCTTTTTTGATAGTTGCTGGGGTGATGTCATGTGCTTTGTTGTAGGCGATCTGTTTTTCTCGCCGTCGCTGTGTTTCATCTATCGCTCGTGCCATAGATTCGGTCACCTCATCAGCGTACATCAACACTCGCCCGTGCACGTTACGTGCCGCGCGACCAATAGTCTGAATGAGTGCGGTGTCACTCCGCAAGAACCCCTCCTTGTCAGCATCAAGGATACCTACGAGCGATGCCTCCGGAAGATCAAGCCCCTCCCGCAGCAAGTTGACACCTACCAACACATCAAACTCACCCTTTCGAAACTTAGTGAGAATATCAATTCGATCAATCGTCTTCACATCGCTGTGAATGTACTCAGCCTTGATCTTCTTTTCACGCAAAAATTCTGACAGATCCTCGGCCATCTTCTTTGTGAGTGTCGTTACGAGCGCACGCTCACCCGCAGCAACCGTCCGGTCTACCTCCTCCATAAAGTCCTTGATCTGCCCCGGATACGTGTTGGAGCTCACAATTGGCCGCACAACAATCTCTGGATCAAGTAGACCGGTCGGTCGAATGATCTGCTCCACAAGCATGCCCGTTGGTGGCTTGCTCAACGCACGCTCATAGGCGGCAGGTGTCGCGCTGGTGTAGATCACCTGGCCAACACGCTCTTCGAACTCCTCGAAGCGCAGTGGTCGATTATCGAGCGCCGACGGTAATCGAAACCCATGCTCCACGAGTGTTTCCTTGCGCGAACGATCTCCCGCGTACATGCCGCCGAGCTGTGGGACAGTGACGTGACTCTCGTCGATAACAGTCAAGAAGTCTGGCGTACCGTCTACATGATGTGGAAAGTACGACAGCAGCGTGCTCGCTGGCTCGCCCTCCGTACGCCCATCAAAATGACGCGAATAGTTTTCGATTCCGTTGCAGTACCCAACCTCCTTAATAAGTGCCAGGTCGTGCATCGTGCGTCGCTTGAGGCGTTCGTGTTCAAGCACCTTTCCCTGCCGTTCGAGTTCTGCAAGGCGCACCTTGAGTTCCGACTGGATGTCACGCACTGCACGTTTTGTCTCTTCCGGTGCGGTGATGAAGTGCTTTGCGGGAAAGAGGAAGATGCTTGCATGTTCTGCCTTGATCACACGGGTGATCGGATCAAGCTCCTCAATACGCTCAATCGTGTGCCCGGAGAAAAGAAAGCGAAAGATTACTCGCTCGTTAGTCGGCATTACCTCAATCGTGTTGCCACGTGCCCGAAACAATCCTGGCTCAAGATCTGCGGTGGTGCGCGAGAAATGTATACGAATAAGCTCACGGATAAGGTCTGCGCGTGCTGTTTTTCCACCAACTTCGATATGTAGATGCACCTTCTTGTACTCCTCCGGGCTTCCCAAACCGTATATGCACGATACCGAAGCAACTACGATAACGTCTCGACGGGTGAGGAGCGCCTGGGTCGATGCGTGGCGCAGGCGCTCGATCTCTTGGTTAACCATTGCCTCTTTCTCGATGTACGTGTCAGACACGGGCATGTACGCCTCGGGCTGGTAGAAATCATAGTACGACACGAAGTAATGTACCGCGCTCTGCGGAAAGAACTCTCGATACTCAGCGGCAAGCTGCGCAGCAAGGGTCTTGTTGTGGGCTATCACCAAGGTCGGCTGCTGCACGTTATTGATCACGTTCGCTACCGTGAAGGTTTTTCCCGTACCAGTCGCGCCAAGGAGTGTCTGGTGACGAAGCCCCTCCTCCACACCTTCGGTCAACGCTTTAATAGCAGCCGGCTGGTCGCCGGCTGGCTGAAATGGCTGCGCGAGAGTAAAACCAGCTTGCTCTGACATGGTGAGCAGTATACGTTGCGTCGTACCATCCGACAACTCCTATGCAGCAGTGTTCGACGTCGTTCTGGAAGTCGAAACGTACTACCCGATCTCCTCCCGCAGCCGCTCCACGAATTTCGTTAGAAACCACAAGTTGTGCATGCTCGCGAGTGTTGCGCCCAACATCTCATGCGCGCGAAAGAGATGTGCGAGGTACGCGCGCGAGTACGTCGCACACACCGGACAACCACACGCAGAATCAATGGGTGTCCAGTCTTGCACAAACTCCGCATTGGTAAGCTGCAACTTCACGCCTTCCGGGCCATAGACGGTTCCTGTCCGTGCGAGCCGTGTCGGCTGCACGCAGTCGAAGAGGTCTACGCCATGACGTATACCGAGAGCAATATCTTCAGGCTCACCAACACCAAGCCCATGAACCGGCAACTCCGGTGGTATAAGTTCGAGCATTTCAAGCGCCGACTCAAGCGAATTCTCACCGTACTTTCGACTGAACGAGCCGCCCAAACCAAACCCGTCAAACCCCATCTCGCCAATCGTCTTGGCACTTTCACGCCGCAGGTCATCGAATCTGCCACCCTGCGCAATACCGAATATTGCCTGCCGTCTCGATGCGTCAAGGTCTTGTCGATGTGCTGTAAGTGAACGCCGTGCCCATCGGTGTGTCCGCTCCATCGCCTCACGCTGGTACTCGTACGTTTCCGTTGGTGCTGTGCACTCGTCGAATGCAAAAAAGATATCCGCCCCAAGCTTGTGCTGTATCTCAACGCTCCGCTCAGGCGTGAATCGGTGCAGGCTACCATCAAGATGCGATGTGAACGACACCCCTTCTTCGTCAATCTGTGCGAGCTTTCCATGCTGACTTGCGACATCAGGGTCATACACACTCGCATGCGTGGAGGATTCGTCCAGATCCTCTCGTAGTATCTTTGATACCTTCTTACCGTACGCCGCACCGAGGGAGAAGACCTGAAAGCCACCGGAGTCGGTGAGGAGCGGCCCGTCCCATCCCATGAACGCATGCAATCCACCAGACGCTGCTACCACATCCGCACCCGGCTGCAGGTGAAGGTGGTACGTATTTGCAATAATGGTTTGCACCCCTATCTCGCGGAGACTTGGTACCGATACCCCCTTCACAGTCGCTTTGGTACCAACTGCCACAAAAGCCGGTGTCTGTATGTCACCGTGCGGTGTACGAAGCACACCACGTCGGGCTTTTCCCTGTCGCGCGCGGGCTTCGATCGAGAATGCGAGTGCGCCCATACAGTTACGTTGTCGAGGTATCCATCTTTCGATCACCACGCACAAGCAGCAAGAGTCCGGCAATTACCACGAACATCGTGAAGCCCATGAGCGGCATTGTCACGTAGTCGAACTCGAATACGTAGCGCCGTGCACAGTCGACACCGTTACTGAGCGTCGTACACACTGAACCCTTCACAAGCCCCATCTGGTACAGGTGGTGGTAGCCGGTTATCACTGCACCACACACAGCAAGTGCCAAACCGTATGGCCACACATCACGACTCTTGCGCACGACTGCTACGACCAGAATGACTGCGAGCGGATACATCATAGTGCGACCGAGCCAACACAAGACACACACCGGTAAACCCACCACTTCCGAATACCAGAGCGAGAGCACCGAGCCACCAAGCGCGGCGACGGCAGCAAGTAGGACACCATACTTTCGTACGTACACATCTATGGCACGCGGAAATTGCTTGAGTACGATGCGTAGCAGCACCACAAGCACTACTACCAACTGCAGAAACACCGTACCCACCGCAAATAGGTATGTGAGTGATTGTGCGTACTCAGGCATACAGTTCGAATCTTACTCGCCCTCGACACCACTCGGCGCGGGACAATCGGACAGTGTCGCGAGATCAGCGAGCGCGAGTGCGCCACTCACACGTTCACCATTTCCGAACACCCAGGTAGGGTAGCTCTCTATCTCCGCAGCAGCGCAGGCTTCGGTCTGCCCTCTCCCGTCGGGCGTGGCACACTCAACGTACGGCAGTGCATCGACAGCATTCCCAAACGCGCGCTTTTGGCTCTGGCAATGGGAACACCAGAACGCCCCATAAAATGTAGCGCCACTCTCCGCAAGACATGAAGCGAGTGCCAACCGCTCGTCGTCACTCCCCTGCGCGTCGCTACCCTGCATAACAGTAAACAGCCCGGCAAGTGCTAAAATTACAATAATAGTGCCGAGTATAGCGTAAAAATAGAATGATTTGGTCATATGTCATCAGTATGACATATGCACACCAGTGTGCAAACCGTGCATAGTTGCGTCGCAACACCTGTAAGCGGTCACACGTAAAAACAGACACCAAAAGCCACCAAAGTGATCCGGGCCGCACTAGCGGTCGCATACCACGAAGCAAACTGGAGTACATGCAAGTTGTCGCTACACCACCTCATCCACCGTAACACCTTGGAGCATTTCACCATTGTACGTCCGCATGGCTTCCTCGGCACCCTGCTCTATCAAGAGAACAAGTGCCTCTGCAGCGTAGGCAACAACACGCTCTACGCGCTCTTGCTCGCGCTCACTAAGCTCCCGTAATATGTACCGCTCTACCGCGGCGCCACCGCGTGGCTTGTGCACCACACCATCGCGCGTGACCGGCAGCACCCCAACCCGCACCCGTGTAAAAGCATGCGATCCAATCGACCGCTCGATCGAGCGAACGCCATTGTGACCTCCTGCGCCACGATCATACTGCACCTTCACACTCCCCATCGGAAGATCAATATCGTCATGCACCACCACGAGTCTCGCGATGGCCGCACCATCCTTGAGCACCTGCGCAACGGAGTACCCGGAACGATTCATGAAATCATCGGGAAGCACGAGCGAGACTGGATCACCTGCGGCCGATGATGCAACCGCCCGTAGCGCGCGGGTAACCCCATCACGCACCCAGTCTTCAACCCCCAATCCACTAGCGTACCGTTCAACGACCATGCGTCCAATGTTGTGCAACGTCTGTTCGTATCGTGCACTCGGGTTTCCCAAACCTACAATCATGTGTTCCATGTACTGCAGTATACCAGAGTCTTTGCTGCCGAAAGCAGCCCACACGTCACGTCCGATACACACGCTTTGCACATCTGTTTTTATTTCTGGTATACTACGCGCACTTGATCGTTTCTTTCTTCTTTTTTATGGAGCCCCTCACTATCCACTCTCGAAAAGACAACACGGCAGGGCGCCCACTCACACCTGAAGCGCACACCGACACGTATGAAGTACAGCAGCGAGACGATAGGCCACCGCAAGATAGTTTTTTTGTTGAAGTGCTCAAGTTCTCGGTGCTTGCACTCCTCATTGTTGTCCCCTTCCGGGTATACATTGCACAACCGTTCATCGTAAACGGCGCCTCGATGGACCCAACATTCGATACTGGTGAGTATCTTATCGTCGATCAGCTGAGCTACCGTCTTGAGGAGCCAAAGCGTGGGGATGTAGTCATCTTCCGGTATCCGAATGACCCGCAACAGTACTTCATTAAGCGCATCATCGGTCTTCCGGGAGAAGTTGTCGAACTCAGCAATGGCGAGACCGTGATCATTGATCCAATTACCGAAGAGCGGGTCACACTCACAGAACCATACCTACGCACCGACCGTACCGACACGCACGTAACTACCACTCTCTCTTCGGATGAATACTATGTTATGGGTGACAATCGTTCGCGCAGCTCAGATTCGCGCGAATGGGGCCCGGTTCCACGTGAGAATCTTGTGGGGAGAGCCTTCCTTCGATTACTCCCTCCGCAACACTTCGCTATTTTCCCAGGCACCTGCACCTATCAAGACATCCATGATGCCACATGCACATTTAAATAGCCTGTTCGCATGAAGAACGTCCCGCTCACCACGCAGACCTTTTTCTCACGCGCCATTGGTGTCGCAGAACACTATGGTTTCTGCAGCATCGACGATCTGCAGGCAACCGCACCAACACAACGTTCAAAACGAATCCCACTCCGCATGCACGACACGTCCGAAGAGCAGTTTGACCACCAAGTCCTCTCCAACGTGCTCAAGGACTTTGCCGAAGGTTCCGAACTTCGACGGCGACAAACACTCATGTTTTACACGCCATCGATCGTCTCTTGCCCCGGCACACCACACAAACGTGTGAGCGCACTGACCTTAAATGCGGTTGGCACGCAGGATCCACTCAGTGAGATACTGCTTATACGTGCAGCCATGAGCGTACTCGCGGAGCTCGGCGTCACAGAAAACAGGGTGCGTGTGAACAGTATTGGCGATAGTGACTCTGCGGCACGATTCGTCAAAGAGGTCGGTATGCGACTCCGCGAAAAGCAGCGAGACCTTCCACAACCATACGACACCATGGTGCGTACCGATATCGCAAGTGCTATTGCCGCTCTCTACGAAGCACGACACCCCGTGACCATCGACCTCCCAAGCCCATTGGATTTCTTGACGGCACCCAGTAGGAAGTACTTTAAAGATATACTTGAACTACTCGAAGAAACCGGTCTACCATTTGACCTTGATGACCGACTGTACGGAAGAAACAGCATGTACGCGCATACGCTCTATGAAATTATTGATACACGCACAGACACTCCTGACATCGTTGCACGCGGTGGACGGTATGACCACCTCACACGTGCATATACGCGCAGCACCGTGCCTGCTGCCGGGATTGTGATCGCTGTCCAGACCAAGAACACAACGCAAAGCGTGGGTAAACCACAGCGCAAGAAACCCACGGCATGCCTAGTACATATTGGTCGCGAAGCGCGTATACGCAGCATCGACATTGTGGAACGATTCCGTCGAGAAAAAATTCCCATCGAACAGTGCCTACAGTTCGAACGCTTCTCCGAGCAAGTTGCGTACGCGGAGGCGCATGACAGTAAGTTTGTGATAATCCTCGGGCAACGTGAGGTGCATGAGAATGTCGTTATAGTCCGAAACGCTTCTAACCGATCACAAGAAACAATACCAATTGACATGCTGCCGGATTTCTTGCGAAACCACTGCTAGGCAGCAGGTGGCGTCACCCTACCCTGATTTCTGGACGAGCACGGATGCATGACAAGCGAAACGTACCCCGCCTACAGCAATCCACGAGCCGTTCCCACTCCTCCGTGCACAAGTAAGCAACACTTTCGCCACCACATGACAGGCGAGAAGCTATGACGAGCAGTCTGCCCGTGCGGGCGGAACGCGGACGAACCACTCCGTTTCGTGCCTCGTGATGACAATGTGAGGGTTTAAGGGGGTTACACCGAACATCCATAGGACATCCTTGCGCAGACAGATGACCCGTGGTAAGCTTGTTCCCACTATGATAAATGTTGAAGTAGAACGTCACGGAAACGAAAACGTAGCAGGTCTCATGCGACGTTTTTCGCGCAAAGTACAGAGCTCCGGGGTCATCAAGCGCATGCGAAGACTCCGCTACCACAAGCGCACCCCGTCCCACACCGCGGCGCAACGAGATGCACTCACACGGATCAACAAGACCGAAAAGTACATCGAACTGTACAAGATGGGCCGTGAACCACAGACAAAAAAGCGTGGTCGCTAATACTACACAAACTACTTGCGCCGCATCTTGTTCGGTGCACTCCACAGTACGTCGTCCGATTGCCATGGACGACCTTTGTGGTATTGCACGACACGTACTCAAACAGAACTACCACCTCTCTATCGTACTCATTGGCGACCGACGTGCGCGCACATTGAATCAAACGTACCGAAACAAGCACACCGCGGCAAACGTTCTCTCATTCCCAATCGACACCGCACACGGCGAAATATTCCTCAATGTTGCACGCATCGAACGTGAAGCACATCGGTTCAACCTCTCACCACATGGACACCTCCGCTACTTGCTTATCCACGGCTGTCTCCATTTGAATGGACACCAGCATGGGAGTACAATGGAACAAGCGGAACAAAGACTCCTGCGTGCGCTCAAAATCCGCTGACAGCCCCCAAGAACGTACAACCGATAGTAGTGCCGGCTCACGTGCCCAGCACCCGGCGCGACTTACGTGCACGTCATCACACGATTCAGCTTCATGTCACGCAACACCACAGTCGGTATAGATATCGGAACCTACCAGATCAAGGTGGTCGTAGCGCAACAGCGTGCGGATGACGGACGTGCAAAAATCCTCGGAACCGGCTACGCACTCTCACGTGGAATCCGTCACGGCTACGTCATCAACAAAGACGACCTGGTACGCACACTCCGCCACGCGATCGAGCAAGCAGAAAAGTCATCCGGCACTTCAATCCGTCGTGCTTTTGTGTCAGTTGGCGGGGTTGGTCTTGAAGAGTATCGCTCGCGGGCCGAGGTTATCATCTCTCGTGCAGATAGCGTGATAGGAGAGCTCGATCTTAAGGCGGCACTGGAAGAAAGTGAACGGAAGATTCACTCGCGCATGCTGAACCGAAAAGTCATCCATGCGATACCGCTTGCGTATCGCCTTGACGGGGAGCGCTTACTTGGCCGACCACTGGGGATGAAAGGAACAAAGCTCGAGATAGAATCACTGTTCATTACCGCACTTGAGCAACACATCAACGACCTGATTGCCGCAGTTGAGGAGCTAGGTATCGCTGTTGTTGATGTAATGGCAAGCCCACTTGCCGGCAGCTTCGTCACCCTCACCAAGGCACAGAAGATTGCGGGGGTTGTACTCGCGAACATCGGCGCAGAAACCATCTCGATCTCGGTCTTTGAGAACGAGGTACCAATCAGTGTACGTGTGTTCCCAACGGGCTCGACCGATATCACACACGATATTGCACTGGGACTCAAAATTTCACTCGAAGATGCAGAGCAGGCAAAGCGCGGTGCACTCGTTGACGCGGGGAGCTCAAAGAAGCAACTCGACACGATCATAGAACGTCGACTTGCAGACATGTTCGCCCTCATCGAGGCACATCTCAAGCGGATTGGCAAGAATGGCCTCCTGCCTGCCGGCATCGTAATCTCCGGCGGTGGTTCAGGCGTAGCGACAGCGGCAGACGTTGCACGCGCAGCACTAAAGCTTCCAAGTAAGAAAGCGACACTTCTCCCGAGTGACTCAACACAGGTCAAGGATTCAAGTTGGGCGGTTGCCTACGGACTCTGCATATGGGGACTTACAAACGATTCCGAGTCAAGCACTTTCTCAACTATCCGCGAGCAGGCCACGGGACTGCTTGGGTGGTTCAAACAGTTTCTCCCATAAAGCATGTATTCACGCCATTTTTTGGCGTCAGTTTCATAGATACACTTCTCATTTTGTGTCAACGGTTACGTATAGCGTTTCATCTGTTATAGTGTCACCACTAACGATCATTACGCTGTATGCCCCAAGTCCAACCAGACGTCGAATCATTTGCTCGAATCCGTGTAGTCGGTGTTGGCGGTTCCGGAACGAACGCCATCAACCACATGGTCAACTCAAACGTGAAAGGCGTTGAGTTCATTGCGATTAATACCGACGCGCAAGATCTCCACAACTCCAAAGCAAAAAAGACAGTACACATCGGTAAAAACCTGACCCGTGGGCTTGGTGCCGGGGGTAATCCGGACTCGGGGCGACGCGCGGCAGAAGAAACACAAGAAGAGATACTTGAAGCGCTTCGAGACTCTGACATGGTATTCATTGCCTGTGGTATGGGTGGTGGCACTGGTACCGGCGCGGGACCGATCATAGCAAAACTTGCAAAAGAGGTAGGTGCACTCACAGTCGGTGTCGTGACGAAACCGTTTTCGTTTGAAGGTCAGCAACGCATGCGTGCGGCAGAGGAAGGCATCGCCGCACTACGCGATGAGGTTGATGCAATCATCACGATCCCGAATGACCGATTGCTCGCTGTTGTAGAGCGTGACACGAGTGTGTTGAATGCGTTTGCACTCTGCGACGACGTACTGCGTCAGGCGGTTGAGGGTATCTCCGATCTCATCACGAGTCCGGGTATCGTAAACGTCGACTTCGCAGACATAAAGTCAGTTATGGAGAATGCTGGTGCAGCACTTATGGGCATTGGGCTCGCATCGGGTGAAAAGCGCGCCGAAGAAGCAGCACAGAAAGCAATCAACTCTCCACTCCTCGAAGTATCCATAGCTGGAGCACGCGGTGTATTGTTTGCGATAGCAGGTGGTGACAACCTTGGTATGCTTGAGATACAGGACGCTGCCCGCGTAATCACCGAATCAATCGATCCTAACGCACGAGTTATCTTTGGTGCGTTTCGTGATGACAACCTCAAAAAAGATGAGATCAAGGTGACGGTGATCGCAACCGGCTTTACCGACGAACAGCTCCAGCAAGCGTCTGCCACCTCCCTCTTCTCTATGGGGCGACAGTCCGAACCCGCTGAAGAGGAAGAGCGAAAAGCCGACGAGGTAACGCCGGGACAGATACACAACGCGATCGACGATGTACGGTCGCGCCATACCACACGCTCCGTGCTTCCACCGACGCGCACCAAAGACGAGCGCACACGCACACCGCAGAACGACAAGTCCACAGGCAAGGACAAGGACGATGATGCACCATTTCAGGATGATGACGACTCGGAATGGGGTATTCCACCTTTCCTCCGCAAGAGCAAAATTAAGTAAGTCGGACGTGAGTAGTGCGTAATCACTAAGCTGTTCTGCCGGCGAAACACCTACATCCGGTGTGCTATACTGTTAGTATACTATCCCCTGTAATCTACATTTTGGCTTTATGCATGATCTCATCATTATCGGCGGTGGGCCTGCAGCGATGGCGGGAGCCGTCTACGCAGCACGCAAAAAACTTACCACGCTCCTTATCGGAAAAGAATTTGGCGGACAGAGTGTGGTGTCGCCCGGCATACAAAACTGGATCGGCACGATCGAGATCAGCGGCACTGAGCTTGCACAGCAACTCAAGGCACACGTGGACGCGTACGCAGACGATCACGTTACAATCATCGAAGGGGTTACCGCAGACAATATTGAAGGTGCCGCCGGTTCTTTTACAGTGACAACAAGCGACGGTGAAATACACAAAGGCAAGACGGTACTCATTGCAACTGGCGCACGACGCAGAAGACTGGACGTTCCGGGGGCAGACCGTCTTGAACACAAGGGGCTCACATACTGTGCAACATGCGATGCTCCAATGTTCAGCGGCATGGACGTTGTTGTTGTTGGTGGCGGTAACGCCGGGTTTGAATCTGCCGCACAACTTTTGGCGTATGCAAAGAGCGTCACACTGCTCGATATTGCCGATACGTTTAAAGCGGAGCCAATCACAATAGAAAACGTACTTGCACATGAGCACATGAGCGCACACACAAACGCAAAGGCGGTTGAAGTCACCGGCGAAACAATGCTGGACGGATTGCGCTACGAGGACACCACGACTGGTGAAATACACACACTTCCCGTACAAGGCGTATTTGTGGAAATCGGCACAATGCCAAATACAGACATGGCCGCATCACTTGTTGCACTTGACGAGTACAAACATGTGAAGGTGGATCCCTGGACGCAACGCACGAACACAGATGGTGTCTGGGCAGCCGGTGACTGCACGAACGGTAAGTACGCGCAAAACAATATCGCCGTCGGTGATGCAGTCAAAGCACTTGAGGACATCTATGGCTACCTGGCATCTCGCTAAGCAGTAGAGCGAGTGGACAGTAACAAAACTGACGAACGTTTCGTCAGTTTTGTTACGTACACTTGCTTTCTTGCTGACTAGACACCCTTCTTGCAAACAAGACCGTAGTGGTGTGCCCCGGCACGAAAATCACGCTTGAAAGAAAAGCCTACCTGTTCCGCTAACGCGCGCGCATCTTCTATGGACACGAGATATTCCTGCTGCGGCCCCATGCCATTAAATGATTCTGCCCAATCCACGAGCAGGAGCTTCCCGCCCTGCTTTGTCACACGAAACGCCTCGGCAAGCATCTCCTCTTTCTGCTCGGCAGAAAAGAGTGTGTTAGGGATGACAACAACATCAACGGAGTTGTCCATGAGCTGCGTACCACCCATTCGCTGATAGTCTGCGTGCTTGGTCTTGAATCTGCCATCGTGAAGCTGTTGCGCGTCCCGCTGAATCTTTGCGAGCATGTCGGCACGAACATCCACCGCAATCACCGTACCGCCATGCTGGAGCGCACGCAGAAGGGCAAAAGAGTGCCCGCCTGCCCCACTCCCGAATACCACCACTTTCTCTGTTCCCTGGAGATGTAACTCGGCAACGTTTTTATCTGGATTTGTGAATGTGAACATACGCTACTTTGGCTCGTGGCGATTACAACCCTCTAAGCAATGGCAAGTCGTACGGGACATAGATAGTCCCCTCCCTGTTCTCAAGGTTTTGGATGTACAAGTACTGCAGATAGCGATCAGACAAGCTCGTATTGATAATCGTCTGTGCATCACGCTGACCGGCCGCCTCAATACGTTTACGCTCTGCCTCCTTCTCTTCACGTTGCAGCACGAACTCATATCGCTGTGCTTCCTGCTCCGCCGTCAGCTTGCTCTCAATCGCCTGAGTGAGCATGGGAGGAAGTGTGACGTTGCGCAGTAGGACACTTTCAACCTCAATGCCACGTGCATTGAGTGACGCAGAGAGCATCTCGCGGATCTTTTCTCGCGCCTCCTCGCGCTTCTCAGAATAAATATCCTTCGCTTCGTAGAGCGCAATCACCGTGCGTATCGCGTCGCGCACCTCAGGTCGGATAATTTTCTCGTCGTAGTCTAGACCGATCTCACGATACACCTCGGAAGCACGGTCTTCGATGAGACGGTACAGGACGGTGATGTCGAGATCTACCTTGAGACCCTCCTTTGTGAGTGACTGTATTGAGTCATCACCCATACGCTGCCCCTCACCGGGCGCGATACTCATTGTGTACTGCTCGGTTCGGATACTCATTCGTACGATCGAAGCGAGTGGGTTCACCAGATGGATGCCACTCGGCACCTCTTTGTCACGAACCTTCCCAAAAACATGATAGACACCTGTCTGCCCTGCGGGGACAACAACGACCATATTAATGAGCAGCACGAGGCCGAGTACGATTACCACGAGGACGATGCCCCCTCGCCTTACCTTCGTGACGAACTCTGGAACTGTAGTCATATTGTATATTCGTTTACCGGTCTGCATATCAACATCTGGCCGCACTGCACGGAAGACCGTATACCCAACCACCGCTAGTAATACGAGTGGGAGAAGGATTGCCACACCAATCTGAAGCAGTATGATCACTGCAACAACACCGACAATAGGTAGCACCCTCTTGAACCGCTCGTCCATACCTGTAGTATACTCCCAAACAGTCGGTACGGTCGACCACTCTCATACACATCAGAATCGATGCATCTCTACACGACCGGTATGTGGGTGCACGCTTTCCACATCCACCGTGCGCTCCGTGAGATCTATACGCGCCTCCGCATATAGGTCGTCCAGCTCCCAACGGAGCACGAGCTCATCTACCTCACCCGGTACGCAGGAGAACACGCCGGTAAATGCAGGGTGGCTACTGCGAAACCGCATCAAGTGCAGTAAGCGCTGCACAACTGTACGGGCTATGTTTAAGTCAATCTCGTCGCGCGTGTAGTTGTGCCGATTGACATCTCTCCCGTGATTGGTCTTACCAAACAGTTCGTAGTCGTTGCTCCCCGCAAGAAGGCCGACGTAGTACACCTGGGGTATACCCGGCACGAAGAACTGTATCGCTCGAGCGGCGATGTATGCATCGTCATCTTCACCCAGTGCACTGTAGTACGTTGTGTTGATCTGGTAGATATCAACATTGTCCGCCTGCTCTCCAGACGCACGGTATGCAGGATTGGCGCCGCGCAGCTCCACCTCAGCCACCGTCTGATCTATTTCCTCCTGCGTCATAAGTCCGGCGACATCCACCACCCCGACGCCGTCATGCGTGTCGAGCGTAGTGATCTGCTCACTCGGCCGCAAGGAAATCCACTGCCGAAGATTGTTTGCGTTCGCACTAAAGAGCGCATGGAGGACAAGCATGGGAAGTGAGAAGTCGTACACCCAGTCACTCGCGCGACTTGAAAGCAGCGAGCGCTGCTTTTTCGGATCATGATGCACTTCAGCTAAAATCTCCACGCGCGGTGGCGTCACGCTTCTGATCCAGCGCATGAACTCATACGTCTCCGGAATCAAAAAGCTGTTCGTCCACGGCTTCTTGATTGTATACCCGACCGCGTCGAGCCGCAGGAGTCGAACACCCGCCTCAACAAGTCTGGTGATAAACCGCACTGTGAGATCACGTGTCACCTTCTGTGTCACATCAAGATCAACCTGGTGGTTCGTGAAGGTTGTCCAGAGCTTGCGTGTCACCCCGTCACGAAATCGAAATTGTGTGAACGGTAGTGAGGGACGCGGACGGTACGTCGTGGAGAGCGCGTCCACCACCACGCCATGCCGTTCAAGAAACCGATCAACATCAAGGAACATCTTCGCATACTTTGAGTCATCGCCTTTCTCCAAAAAGTCTTGGAAGTAAGGGGACATGCAGGAAACGTGGTTTACCGTAAGATCAGCCACCAAATCATACTCGGCACTGATTGCACGAACATCCTCCCACGTGCCGAATGCCGGGTCGACTGAAAGGTGCGTAAGGGGGGCAAACCCGCGATCGGCAGACGAAGGGTAGAACGGCAGTACATGTACACCACCAATCGCACCCCGGAGGTGTGTATTGATCACCTCGCGCACATCACGCAATGTACCCCCGAGGCTGTCAGGGTACGTGATGAGTTGTACTTGGTTGCGCAAAGCACTCATACCAGTATCATACTACGCCGACACATCTTCACCGAACAGATCGGAAAGAAGATACCGCAGGTGGCGCCGCAGCACCTCATAGGAATAGTGGCGACGGCCAAGTGCGTAGTTGTGCTCCACCATGTTCGCACGAAACGTACCATCTGTAAGCACGTGATCGATCGCATCTACCGTCTCTTTCGTCACGACATCCTCGATCTCAACCACCTGAAACCCTTTCGGCGCTATATCTGTCCGGTAGATGGGGTACCGGTTCACCAGGAGTGGTTTCTTGTAGTACACTGCCTCAATGAATGCGTTCCCAAACCCTTCGTGGCTACTCGGGTACGTTACAATATCCGCCTGCGCGTACAGGTCTTGCAGTGTCAGACGTTCGTTCCCTGCAGAGACATCAAGAGCAACCTGATCTGAGATACACGCAATGCGCACACCCAGACGATCGGCGTACGATCGTAACCACGCCAAGTATCCTGTTCCTTCGTCACCAGCCGGGTGTGACACAAGAAGAACCGCCGGTCGCTGCAGCTGATGTACACACTCGATCGCCCGCTCAATGCGCTTACGCTTCACCACGCGAGTGGGCTGCAGTACAATGATCTCGCTGTCTGCTATATCAAACCGCCTGCGCACATCTACGCGCCCACTCCCGGGCTGCGGCATGTGTGTGAAGTTCATGACATTAGGGACTACGATTGACGATACCCCTGCCCGAAGTCCGAGCTCAGATGCAGCCACCGAATTAATGGTAACGTGCCGCAGGTTTGGAGTAGTGGGCGGAAATGCCGCACGTAAGTAGTCTGCCACCGCCGTGCGTAAGAACCGTTCGCGCTCCCAATAGAAGTCGTGGTGGTGCGCAATAATCGGCATACGCGTTTCATTCGCAAACTCGGTAAGCGCAAGCCCCAACGGGACGTTCATCGGAATAGCCAGCGCATTTTGAACCACGAGCGCTTCAAGGTTGTACGTTCGCACAAAATTGTACAAATGCTCCTTCAGACGCTGCGACACCTCGTGCACTGTTTGTGAGACACCGGGACTGCGCACCGATGTTCCGAACAGTACCGCCTGTACATCTTTGATCACCGGGTGCATGAAGTGTGCTTCCGGCGCAACATATTCATGATCCCGTGGACAATCGAGCTCACCTGCAAAAAAGAAGCACTCGTGACCATCTCCTTCCAGCACTTCGACCCACTTCCGCGCTTCCAGCGACACACCATCAGTGCCTGAAAGCCGAGTCGAGACAAACCCAATGTGTCGTGGTTTGAGCATACAACAGCTTAATTGAGATCAATGCGTTACTCGACCATGATCATCCGCGAGGCGTATGATATCTTCTTCATCGAACATACCGTACGATACTTCGAGCACTGTCAACGTCTCCGCACCGGCCTCTAGTCTGTGCGGTGTCTCGCGGGGAACAAAAAAGTCATCGCCCGCCACGCAGTCGATACGCTCATCGCCGAGCCACACAACACCACTTCCCGAGAGTACCCGCCACCGTTCGTCGCGAGTATGGTGATACTGAAGCGAGAGGCGTGCGCGTGGTGCAACAGTGATAACCTTCACCGTACACTGTTCGTTATGTGCAAACGTATCAAAACAGCCCCACGGTCGATCCTCGTGGTACACAGCAGATACCTCGTGCGAATGTGTACGTGCCATATATGGCAGTATAACGCACGAGTATCGACCTCCATCGCAGTTATCCACCAACCTCTTCCGCGCCAATAAAAAGACGTGCCAGACGCAATTCATCGAACGTATAGGCACCCTTGAGACGCCTATACACCGGTGTGAGCGCCACACCGCCGGTTTTACCAAACGCGGCACGGATCTCACCCAACGCAACATCATACCCTTCGTCGACCGGTCGTACGCGTGCGATGTCTTCCGCAGTGAGTTCACCGTTTTTCTGTAGGTGCTCAAGGTGAGAAATAATCGTACCTACTGTACGCCCACGCTCTTCCGCTACCTCCGCAAGCGTACACCCCTTCCGTAGCAGGCGCAGGGTCGTGTGCTGCGTCGTCTCCTTGTGGCGTGCCTTTGCGTCCGCCTTCGTGGGGTCAGGCGGGTGACCACCCGAGCGCTTCACAAAGGCCTGTGCAAGCTCTTCGAATCGCTCGGGCGGTGTCTTATCAAGACGACGCACCACCGCGTCTGCACCGGCGCGGAGGTGTGCATCTGCCTCTGCAACTGCAGGGTGGCGTGCATATGCAAGATCATTTACCCCATCAAGAAAGATACCATCAAGTGAACGCACACGGGAAAGTGCAACGTACCCCTGCCCCGGCACGAACGCTTTCCTGAGATCCATACGAGCAGCGTCAAGCGTCATCCCTTGACTCTTGTGTACCGTGATTGCCCACGCGAGCCGAAGCGGAACCTGTGTCACTTCGGCACGAACTTTACCACCATCTTCGTAGCCCCAGGTTTCCGGCTCTGCAACAAGCGTGCGACCATCCCGTGTCTCGATCTCCGGATCCCCCATTGCACTAAACCCTCGCACCACCCCGAGCGTACCATTCACGTACCTGCCTTGCGGGTGATTCTTTACGAACATAACCACCGCCCCCTCCTTGAGTTGTAGCGTTTCCGGTGCGAGCACGCCACGTCGAAGCACCTCAATATACTTCTTTGCTCCCTTGGTCTGCATTTCGTAATTCCTACACCCGCCGGGCAGTGCCGCAAGTCGCTCAATGTTCTGCTGATCGACATCAACGTTATGTGTATACAAGTGTGGCACATCGTCAGCCACCTCGTGCCCGATCCGCGACTCGATTGCCGCAAGTAATTCGCTAGGCACCTCGCCTTCGCGTATGGCGGACAGTAACGCAAGCAGTGTTTCGTCACTCTGTCGGTACTGGCGCTCCAGGTAACAGACACAGAGCGACAGCTCGTGCCACGCTGCACCCTGGAACGCAAAGTTGGCATCTCCACCATTTCGAACAACCGGAGGCAACTGGAAGAAGTCGCCACACAGGACAACTTGCATCCCACCAAACGGCTCATTACTGCGAAGAACCACGCGAATACTTTGATCGACAAGTGAAAGTGTGTTTCCCGACAGCATCGACACCTCATCAATTACCAGCACTTTCGTGCTGGTAAACCGCTTGAACAGCTTCTCGTTCTGTTCGAGCTTGTCGATGTCGTATGCCCCCAAGTGCTCTTTGACACCAATACCTGACCAACTGTGAATTGTCTGTCCGTGGAGATGTGTTGCGGCGATACCGGTCGACGCTGTAACCGCAGGCTCAATCCCACGCTCGCGGAGCCATCGAATGTATCGATTGAGAACATGCGTCTTTCCGGTGCCCGCCGGACCCGTCAGGAACACATGCTTACCCATGGTAAGAACCGAGAACGCCTGTTCTTGTGTCATATGCTATAGGGTACCGCATTCCGCACAGCTCTGCATAGATGTCTACCATGTCTACCATGCAGGTACACGCTACTGCTTTTTCATGGTACGATTCAGACACTGAGCACATGAACCAAGAACACACCGAAACGCCACGCGCCGAGCGCCTAACACCGCACCAACCCCACGAAAACACTGGATGGGCTGTGGTCGCGTACCTTATCTTCTTCCTCCCACTCCTGACTGATGCAAAAGAGGACCCGTACGTGAAGTATCATATAAAGCAAGGATTCGTCCTCTTTCTTGCCGGTGTGTGCACCACAGTCCTTTCTGTCGTGCCGCCAATCATGCTGGTTGGTTGGCTCCTCCATCTCGGCATCATAGTACTTGCTGTGATTGGTTGCCTGAATGCACTCAACCGCAAACAGCAACCACTGCCACTCATCGGTCAATTTGCAGATCGCTTCCATTTCTAGCGCCAGCACCTTCTTCTCGGGCACGTTTTCCACAAGGGGGACACATGACGGAGTTGCACGCTTCACGCTGTATGCTACTATCGAAGGTATGCAGGAACACCGTAACAGCGTCGTCCTCCTAGTCGTCCTTCTGAAGCGCGCTGCGTCAGGTTTTACTGCATAATCACCACCCCGGAACCAATATCACAAACCTGACGCGAAAGCGCCAGGTATTTTTGGTTCCACCAGTTCTTTCACAGTACAGATGGAGGCACGTTATGCCTGGCCAGATCCCGCGATACATCCGCGACACGTTCCCCTGCAACCTTATCGAGGACAGCAACACCTGTAAAACACGATGTAAGAATAATAGCTGCCCCGGCAAGGAACAACACCGCTGTGTATCGATCTACAGCAGCAGCGCTATTCGCATACTGCGTGAATATGACATGCAGCACAGCACATCCACCGCACAGGACGCACTGCGGCACCAACGAGTATAACCGCCTTCAACTTGCAGTGTATGCGCCACAAGCGCCGCTACAGCGGTCACCGTGAGTACCCTTGAATCTCATCGACCACGCCCCGTACGGCCTGCACACACATACGGCCACAAGCCCACCATCGCCGGTACCCACAAGGTACCGGCTTCTTCTTGGTTATATTGAGGGGTTTTTATAATGTCGCACATCAAGTGCACGCACCATATCTTCATTGTTGCGCGTTGGTTCTATCTGTGAGAGCGGGATCAGTAATACTTCGTCAAGCACGCCCACAACGCCATCCTCTAACAAGTCGCCACGTGCAGCATATGCAGCTACAAGCTGCACCCGCTCGTACCAGTCTGGGCGAGCAACAATCTCTCCAACGCGTATCGGCACGGCGCGAGCGATCAGCGTTTGCGTGAACTTATCAACACCCAGTTTTTTAACCACACGACGCGTGAGGTCATCGGAGCCAAGGTCACAGAATACTGCCGCCTTTACCAAAAGCGACCAATTCACTTCAGGGCCGATCCACTGTGATCTCATACTGTACACGAGAGCACCCCGGGCAACCGCACGCTGCGCAGCCTCGTGCGGCACAGCATAGTACGTCAGTGCATGCCCAATGGTCATGCCACCATACTACATCATGTTGAAGTCTCATGCAGAACGATTCAACACAAAAGCTCAACCGACAGCCAACTCACAAGAGAATACTGCATACCAGCACACGTCGTCCGACAGTTCAAAATTGAACCGCACTACAGAAGCGTAGGTGCCGTACGTGCACACAGATACCATTGACGTATATGCAGTACTGTGTTTTTAGATTGATTGCGGTACATCGCATGACCAAATGATGGCGCAATATAGCAGATACCGGACAGCGTGGCACTTTCAACACCACCTCCAGTGCGTGATACGCGCTGTTCGTTATACTGAACCTAGGGGTACATGTACTTCTTCGTACCTACTCGTTACACACATTACACGCTAACCACCAACCGCGTATGGAACAAAACATTCAAGCAGCCGTACAAAACGCGTTCATCGACCTTTGGTCGGAGGTTATTGGCATCATACCAGAGTTTATTGCCGCACTTGCGGTCTTTATCGTCGGCCTTATTGTTGCGTCGATAGCTGGTAAGCTAACACGCAGACTTGTTGCCTTTCTCAAGGTCGACACACTCGCTGAGCACATGCACGTACACGAAACACTGGGCAAAATGGGATTGACTTTCACATTCTCTGATGTCTTTGGCAAGCTTGTGAAGTGGTTCTTCATCATTGTGTTTCTCAATGCATCGGTGGAGATTCTTGGATGGACAGCCGTCAGCACATTCTTGAACGATGTCCTTCGCTTCATTCCGAACGTAGTCGTCGCGGTGATCATCCTTGCTATTGGACTCATAGTGAGTACCGTCGTTGAACGCGCGGTCGTAAAAAGCGCCAAGAGCATGCAGTCGCCACTGAAGGCTCCCGACACGCTCGGCGCCGTCGCCAAGTGGGCTATCGTCACCTTCGCAACCATCGCAGCACTTACACAACTTGAAGTTGCGGAAGACTTGTTACTGATCCTCTTTGGAGCGGTAGCATTTGCGCTCGCACTTGCATTTGGCCTCGCCGGGCAGGACAAGGCGAAAGGCTTTCTCGACAAACTCTTCTAAAGCACAGCAACATTATTCACTACAAACACACCCGCACGAGCGGGTGTGTTTGTAGTGGCACCTCTGCCCTGTTATTGACGCTCACTGAGAGAGACACGTCCGTGAAGCTACTTAAAAGAGCTAGCTATGGTGAGCAAGCCTCAGGTCTTGTTTTCGCGCGTTCCGGCTCCCCGCATCGTACCACACACCCCAGTATCTACGCCTCACAACCCTATGAACGATTGAAGAGTTGTGTGCTACAGCAACTGCCCTCACCCTCTGCAAACCGCACAAAACGTGTGGCTTTACGAAACGTTTTGACGAGCGGTCTGCCCATGCAGGCGGGCAAAGAGGAAAAAGCGACGATCCGCCCGAACTTCGCGGGCGGAAATCCGCGGCATACTCACACGATGACTTAGTCCTGTATCACCACATCTCCGTCCGCCTGAGCACGCGGGCGGAACGCGGGCGGACCACTCCGTTTCGCTCCTCGTGACGGCGATGCGAGAGTTTGAGGGGTTCGTGCTACAACATTGACAGCATGTCAATACTATGATAGTACTACGGAACATAGCTGTATAGCAGTATGTCATCACAGCACACAACTACATACCCTCACCCCAACACCGCCACGCGAACTGTAGGCTTTTGGCGTGTGTTTCGTGGCGCGTTGCTAATCTGCACGGTAGTACTGTTCAGCACAGCGGCGTGGTACGCGACCATGCTGTACCCTGCTCCAACAGGCAGTACCATTGCATCTTCACTGACACACAACACACAACCGGACAACACGGTGCCAGAGGCAGACCTCGCGCATGTGGCACTCGACCCGGATGTAACCCCGCACACTATTGATGCACGAGTACTCGAACAGTCACCAACGCACATCACACTGCACTACACGATTGATACTGCGCCAAGTGTACCGAGCCCAGATAGCCGCACCACCTACACACGACACGCATACATTGTTGCTCGTATTCCGAGCGACCACACCATCCCCTCACTGCCGCCACAGACAGCAGTACGTGCGCAGATCCGTCCAAACATCGACGCGCAAGATGCTGCACCGTATGTGCTTGAAGAGCTAGTTATACTTGAATCATGAACATATCAACCCTAGCGCAAAACACCCGTGAGCGAACTTTGTATTTCGCACTCGTTCTATGCACGGTCGTGCTTTGCACCCCCACGGCTGCACTGGCGTTTACCATACACAGTTCGTTCAACACACTTCCCACAGGCGCAGACCCGGTACTATGTGAACCGGATGAAGTGTACGGAGAAGTGTCCTATGTGCTTGAGGCCATACAAGACGCACCTTTCACATTGTCGCTGCCGGTGGTATCTGCAGGTAGTACACTGCGCATACGAGGCACCGCAACACACAATGGGTGCGGTTTCGGACAAGTGTCCGTGAGCACGAACGGGCAGACCGAAACACGCGCGCTCGACTACCACGAATCACTCGACTTCACTACTGACCTTGAGGTCCCCGCCGAACCGGGTATCTACTCATATACTGTCATCGCGATGAGTACCGCTGATGCAGCGAACTACACGACAAGCAGCATGACACTCTCGTATCGCGTCGTACACGGAGGTACATTGCTCGTGTGTCCTGACAACAACACACCTGCACTTGCAGTGGGTGCCACGCGAGCGTACGAGGCCCGCCATTTTTCCCCTTCGCCCACCAACCTCTCATGCACTACCCAGGGCTACACGACCGTAACCGAGGATGTATCCTGGGCAACCGGCAACCCAGAAGTTGCCACAGTGCGAACTACCACCCCCAAGGGAGTGGTGACAGGTCAGGCTGCAGGAAATACGAACGTGCTTGCACAGTACAATGGACTAAGCGCAGCACGTACCGTACATATCGTTGCGCCAGTAACGCCTATTGACGGCACGTGTGGCTCGGACGCAAACTCGTGCACAAGCGGCACATGGGAAGATACACCGGACACAGCCGACAACTACGCGTGGCTATGTCGCGGTGAACATTCTGGTACTGATTCTCCCGTCTGCTACTCTCCCGTGCCGATTGACGGGACGTGTGGCTCGAACGCAAACTCATGTACAAGCGGCACATGGGAGGATGCACCGGACACAGCCGATAGCTACGCGTGGCTATGTCGCGGTGAACACTCTGGTACTAATTCGCCCGTCTGCTACTCTCCCATGCCAATTGACGGCACGTGCGGCAGCACCCCGCTCACGTGCACAGCAGGTACAGTCAACGATGCGGCCCACGCCGACACCGCGACCGAATACCGATGGTCATGCGACGGTGCCGCCGGGGGCTCCAATTCACCGGTATGTGACGCTTTAATACCACCTACCGGTCACACCACACTGCATGTGTGCGACGCCAGCGGCAACCTCATCGTTATCGAACCCGGCACCGTCACGCGAGTACTGCCCCAGGGCATGACTGACACGCTCTACGTCTACGACGACCCTACCGTGGATTGTATAGGAACTGACGTGAGTACCACAGCGGTGCAAGAGACAGACACACCGACGAACAGTATCACAATTGCACTTCCCGGCACACAAGCGGACGTCACTGCGCACACCGCCTCAGTGGGCAATGAAACCGTTATGGTGACGCGAGACACTCGATCCGTCACTATCAATTACGATGTTCCGCCACCTCCCGCACCGACTTGTCTCGGGATCTTCGCACACGCTTCACTATGCGCAGGTGACAGTAGCGGTCTCTCATCAGACACGATGAGTGTTCTCACCTCGCACTGCACCGCGTCAACGGCCTGTGAGTACGTATGCAACATTGACTATTACCTACACAACGGGGTTTGTGTCTCGAACACACCCTCAACCGGTCTTGTGCCTCAGTAGCATTCGCACAGACAACAGTGCCGGACGTGCTACAAAAACAAGAAACCAACGCTCGCAGCAATACCCCAACCCAGAGCAGACAGTGCACCAGACACGAGCAGAACACGCCTGGTTTCCCTCGGCAGCTCTGCAAACGGCGTACCACTCGCAACACGTGCAAGCCTACCAATCGCATAGCCGTTCCAAAGCAAGACGAGCACCGCACCCATCTTTACATAGAATGCGGGTAAGACGCGATAGTATTCCCAGAATGGTGCTACAAGCAACACACCGGTCACGATAAGCACAAAAAGACCACCCCAGATAAGCGCATGCGACAGATGTGAGAAGCGAGCTGATACAAGTCGTCGCCTTCCCAGAAAGTAACCGAGCGCAACGTGGTCGGTGTACAGAATAACAACAGCAGTTAGGGCAAGTGCGGCAAGATGTATATCAGTCAGCTCCATGCACTGAGCTACGGCTGCAGCAGTCCGATTTCGTACTCTGTGAGCGTGTTTTCGGGGTTCTCCATGCCACCATGCTGGCCAGCAAACGCCTTTGTGCCATCAGTACCGCACAACTGAAGAATGTTTCGTGCACCACCGGGATGTTTCTCTATAAACGAGGTTAGGTCGTACACAATGCCGCGTATACTTGTCCAGCAGCTGGATGCGTCTGCATGGGTTGCCACATCATCCATTGTGTAGACCGTTATCTCTGACACCGCGTCCTCTGTTGCACCAGCCCCAACAGTCTGATCTATAGTAGGCACTTCCCCACCGGCTTCATCTACTATCGCCGGACTCTCGTGCACATCCTGCTCCATATCGCCAAGCAGCTGGTCTCCCTCACCGACCTCCTCCGACAACTCTCCAGCACCTGCCTGGATAGACACATCATCGGCACCGTCAGATATCTCGGTGCTCGTATTTGGTTGTGAACTCGACGAATAGTACAGATAAACACCGCCCACAACGAGGAGTAATACGCCAACGCCGATTAGTAGTTTTCCTGTATTCATAGGTACACCTCGTATAGTATCATACTTCTCGTGTTGGACAGCTATACAAGAAACGGCACACGTGGCACACTCCACAACGACGCAACAAACCACAAAACCATCATACCACCTCGCCACACAGCATCTTGCCAAAAAACATCATGCCTGCGTACTCACGATGGACTAGACTGACCGGTATACATGCTGCATACCTATACTAGGCTAGCCTGTGACATCATTGAGCGGAGTGCCCTGCCCCATTGCCGTAATGTTGGCGACGGTCGTTGCCAAAATACGTTCACGCGCCTCACGTGTATTGAATGCATTGTGCGGCATCACCAAGACACGAGGATGGTCAATGAGGTACTGGTTGGCGAGCATCACCTGAAGCGATTCGCACGACACATCGTCGCCCAGCACGAGTGCGGCAGGGTCGGTCATACCTCCCTCCTCTTCAAGAACATCTAGCCCGGCGCCATGCAGTGCACCATCTTTAAGCGCACGCACAAGCGCCTTCGTTTCCACAAGACCACCGCGGGCGGTATTGATCAGTATTGCGCCCTGCTTGAGCTGCGGCACATTCCCCTGGTGTAGCATATGGTGTGTATGCTTGTTGTATGGCGCATGCAGGGAAAGCACATCAGACTGTGCAAGCAAGTCTTCGAAAGTCACATACATGAAACCGAGCTCACCTTCTAACTCCTTTCGTTCGCAGACATCATACGCTATAACGTCCATACCAAAGCCACGCGCAATCCTAACAACGTGCTGGCCGGTATGACCCGTACCAACCACACCCATCTTCTTGCCCTTGAGATCCATACCGCCGAGCCCTTGCGTAGTCCACGCGCCAGACTCACGAACACGCTCGTACGTATCGTACACCTGTCGCGTGAGTGCGAGCAGGAGCGCGAAGGCGTACTCTGCAATTGTATTCTCACCATATGCCGGCACATTTGCCACAGCAATATTCCGTGTCCGAGCAGCTACAACATCAATATGATCGTACCCTGTGCTGCGCGTTACTATCCCAGTGAGGCCCGGAAAGCGGTCAAGCACCGCCTTGGTCACCGGTGTCTTGATAAACACGCACAGACACTGCACATCTGCAAAGACAACATCGCCCGCCACATCTTCAGGCGACAAAAACACCACCTCATGTGCCGTAAGGTGCGTCTCAAGGTACTCGCGCTCCCATGCGTCATCACACTGTATTGCTACCTTCATATTGCTACAGTCTACCTAACACCCACCCCTCCACGCAAACCACACCCTAACCCGGCAAACCGTCCACGAGATACACAACAAGCAGAAGTAGCCCGGTCCACCACCCAACATCGGACACAATAAGACTCACAATGATCTTGCGTTGGAGCGAGCCTGGTAACATGTGAGATGCTTTGCCCATGCGCTCTCGCGCAAGAAGTTCGGGACTCACTACAAGGGATAGATATGCACCATTCACCACCAGTACAGCGGCAATACATACATGCAGTAATGGAATACCAACCAGTGGCTCATGTAGGTACGTGAGCACACCACCAACAACCGCAAGCACCATACCAAGCCAAATGAGCGGCTTGGTAACTTTGTGTGCGCGTATCGTCGCCTCAGTCCAGTACCCGCTCCGACGACCCAGAAACCCCATGAGATCGACCACCGTCACCGCACCAAGCCCGACGACGAACCCCGCAAGAAAAAGAAATAGGCCCAGCACCTCGAACATTACTGCTACTGTACCACGAAGTGTGGTGCACGGATGCACTGTGCGGTCATTGCGCGTATACTACTTTTCATGAACACACGACTCACACCAGCCGAAGAGCATGTGGTGCTTGTAGACGAGGCAAACACCGTACTCGGCACTGCCCCCAAGGCAACCGTACACCAAAAGATGACACCACTACACCGTGGGTTCTCTGCTTTTCTCTTCTACCCAGACGGTCAACTTCTGCTCCAGCAACGCAGCCACAAAAAGAAGACGTGGCCGCTCATGTGGTCAAATAGCGTATGTGGGCATCCAGCGCTTAGCGAAGATGTCCTTGATGCTGCTCAACGGCGCATGCGAGATGAGCTCGGCATTACGGCAGTACACGCACTTACCGTCGCTTCCCCATACCGCTACCAATTCTCTAAAGATGGGGTCATGGAGAATGAAATATGCCCCATACTCATCGGCAGGATAGCAAACACCCCAACACCAAACCCAGACGAGGTCGAGGCAGTGCGCACGGTACCATGGGATGCGTTTCTGCGCGAGATAGCAGCTGATACGGAAGCGTACTCGCCGTGGTGCATTGAAGAGGCGTACATCTTGGATACACTGCATTCAGAGGGTGTGCCGCTTTGGTAGGCCAAGCATTCTACGAGAAATACCGCCAACTTCAACAAGCGGGTCAAATCGAACTTCGTGTGCCTGACTGCGCAAAAAACGAGTTACAGCACGAGGCGTATCGAGATACATTGAGTGCGGTTCACCTGCGCACATCGGGTGAAGAGATGTTACAGCCAACTATGTACACGAAGTGCCGAACAGTTTGTTGGAGTTGATATAAGGCGGGGTTGCCTATCGCACAACCCCGCCCCCCCCCCTCTGAGACTCATGCACCTATGCCTATCCGATGCAGCATGAGATATGCTTCTTTTTCGTTGCCTGCATGCATACCATGGTACCCCATCATACACCCTGCATGAACACGCATGTACAGCTGCGCAAGAGGCCAGAATGAGAATAGGGGTATATACCCAATAACCATTAACCACTTGTGCGTGATGCCGTTATACTCCAACGTCAGTAGCCAGAGTGTGCTGAGCAGCACATTGAATGCAACATACAACGAAATGGCAATCAGAAACGAACGTTTTCCGCACGGTTTCATGCAACTATCTCCAATTGCGTTACTACACCAACATGCAGCATATACGTGCACGCAGCAAACCGCAAGACATGTGTACCTACAGGACTCGCATGCCACAACAAGTAACGAACAGTGCGATCGCGCTCTACTCCACATAGCAGAGACGTCTATTTGTCTCATACTGTACTAGACACCAACACTAAACACTCGAGTCCTGAGTAGTGCGCACGATCCCACTCTCGTGACGTGGAAGTTGTTGCGATGTTGCACGTACCATGTACACTGCTACACAGTACCACACACAAGAGGCAGTATCATGAAAGCACTATCATGCGTACTAGTACTCTCTGCGATCGTTCTTGCCCCATCCGCAGTATCCGACCACGCACGCAATCAGCTACAACTTCTGGAGACGGGCTATCGAACACTGTACCTTGAGCTGCCGGCTGGGAGCAACAATTCCCCCGTACCATTCATGGTCGACACAGGCTCTGGGTTCAACGTACTTACTCCGCCCCTGCATGAGGCCTATGCACAGTCCACGACACCGCCGATTGAGATCGGCACCATCGAAGGAGTGCTGTCAGACGGCTCTACACTAGTGCTCCCGATATACCGTCTTCCGGACTTCCAATTCTCTGCCAACTGCACGATCAGCCCCTTCGAATACACTGTCTTGAACCGTGCGACGAACATACTCGGACTACGTACCCTTCAAGACATCCAGGCAGTCATTGTGCTCGCCGACGAAAAAGCACATGTCGCGTATACGTGTCAGTAGGAGTCAGTGACCATACTCACAATCAAACAAGTACGCCACCGCGAGGGGGCGTACTTTTCTATTTAGCCTTTTGTGTCACGACCTAACAACCACACAACACTCACACACGTCGCATCCCCGAGCTCTTCGACAATCCACTGCCTGCTTGCATCGGGAAGGTGGGGATGATTAGCATGCCACTGCTACATATTGCAGCGGTGTTCGGTTACGGTGATGCAGGAGTAGCCACCAATGCACGGTACAGCACTGCACATAGGTTCTGTTCGATCTGTGTTGCACCATCACGTACGAGCCACCTATCACCAGCTGCCGATGGCTGAACACGACACACCACATCACTGTGAGGTCGTGTCAGTGTGAGAGTTGGAACAAGAGAGCACCGTGCAATCCTCAATACTAATTTGTAGATGCATACGCCAGACTGATCACACACCCTGAGGTGCCACGCATGCGAATCGTACCCGCCGCCAAAGCAACGGTGCGGCGCTTGCGGTTCGTGATGAGGCGAGTACTCGCGGGCAAGTATTGTACATGCCAACAGGTACTGTTGCGTCTTTGCCTGAAAACGCTGTCGTCTAGCCACGCCACATCTCCTCTTTGTGTATCTCAACCTACTATACACATCAACACGCATGTCGCAACACGCCTCCACGTACGGTGTACTGCCCCGTACCCGCACCAAATGAACGACATCGGAAGTCGTTCATGTTGCTACGGTCGCTTTCCGGGCAGCATCGTCACGCGTGCGACCATCTTTTCCTTTTCCTATGGGTCACTCTCGACAGGGGATAGTGTGAGTGTAGCAGGTATTGCGTGCTGGTGAAGCTAAAACGTCGCAAGCACTTTGCGTGCTTGGCCGTTGATACGCACCCACCCGCCATATGGCATGGGAATCTGCGGGTTGGTGTGGCCGAAGTCCATGTTGAGCACGATGGGGGCGGTGGTGTTGTACTCCCGCACCACCGCGACAATGGTCTCACGTTGTGCCGCACGATATACATACTTCTCTTCTGCTGTTGGTTGGATGTCGAAATTTGCTGCCTGAGGCCGACCAACGAGGAGACCCTGCACGCGCTCGAGCACGCCGCGCACACCAAGTGCGCGAAACACGCGGCGTACGTAGTCGTGTGATGGTACTTCTTCTGAGGTTTCGGTGATGAATACAGTGTCTTTGAACGACTCGAGCGATGGCAGTGCGATGTTGTGTCGTAGCATCTCGTCGATCGATTCAAGGCAGCCACCCCAAGTGACGCCTGCTGCGCTCCCTGCCCCGTCCCACTGCCAGCTTTCGTTTTGCTCTTGTGTAAGCGGTGTGTCGAGCGACGACGGATCGTTCCAATCTGAACCAATGTCGCTGTACGTGGGGCTTGCGGCAAGTTCGACTTCTCCAGACTCAAATAATGCATGTCTCAGGTAGCGTACGGTAAAAAGTTCCATTTCGTATTGCATCGCAAACTGCGTGAACAAGCACCCGCCGTAGTAGCTCGGTATGCCGAGCTGGTAGAGAAAGTATGCGAAGTGCGTGTTGTCGCTGAAGCCGAAAAATGGCTTCGGGTTTTGTGCAAAGGGCTCC
>JGI12109J20283_10106783_pt1 | contig 60567 bp, 52 predicted proteins | sample ElkSlonscriptome_12_FD_20283 | JGI IMG/M metagenome (IMG submission 20283) | reverse complement strand
GGATAGTTCTAATGCCAATCAGTTCTTTGGACTGTTTGGAAGTGATTTCAAAAAGTTCATGGATAATGAGATAAAAAATGACGCTCAATTGAGCGAAGCTATTCGTGCTTTTATTGAACTAGGAAGAACACGAAATCAACTGGTTCATCAAAATTTTGCAACCTTTCCATTAGAAAAAACAGCAGAAGAGATATACAATCTTTACAAGAATGCACTCCTCTTTGTGGAAAGTCTCCCCAATAAATTACGTAAATTTGTCCACCCACAGGCTGATTAACGGTACATCGCCATCACCCCACTTCCACCGCCTCAAACTCCACATCACACGGCACCCCTGGAGCCACATGCATCACCCGGCCCGGCAGGTCCAGCACGATACCGGCGACGCTTTCGGGGCGTTCGCTGGGGTGCAGTTGCATATCGGGGCGGCGGCAGATGCAGTTGGGCGCACCCTCCCGGTCGCGTAGCAGTTCCATCAGCGCCGCCGGGTCAAGCGCGCCACGCTGACGGGTCAGTAGCTCGTTAGCGCGGTCAAAGCGTGGCACACTGCTCGATGCCGGATCAAGCGCGCGCTCTCCGGCGCAGGTCGTCTCAGCCAGGCAGTGGTTGGTGTGCGCCAGCAAGCCCTCCTGCGGCTCCAGTTCGCCCACACCGTTCGGTGTCACCTCCAGGCTGACCGCCTGCCCGTCCGCGTCGGCCACGGAGATGCAAGAGGAGGCTGCAAGCGGTACCCGCGCAACGGCGGCGCGCACCGCGTTGCTATCGAGCAGTTGCAACAGGTAGCGCAAGAGCACATGAATCGGCAGGCCGGGGGTAGTGCCATCGGCGTTTGAACTGAGAATGTTGAGGCAGATACCCACCCCCGCGTCGTTCAGGCCGATCTTGGCAATGATCCCCGCCTCAGTCAGCGTCAGGATGGTGGGATGGTCGGGGGCAGTGATGTGTAGCAGCACACAAGCCGCCCGCTGATCGCCGGTCCAGTCCCAGGTCTGGGCCAGCAGCGTCGTACCGTTCGCCGTTGCCGCGGGCAGGGCCGCCACCGTCGTACACTCGCCCTGATCAGGCGGTGGCATATCAAACATGGTCGTATCACCGGGCGTCAGATCCGGCGTGTCGGCATGCTGCGGCACACCGACGACCTGGTTGCGCGCCATAGCGCTGAGATAGTCGGGATGCGCTCCCACCCGGCGGGAACCGGCCAACAGTTCGGTGCGGGCGTTAAGGGCCACAATCTCGGACAGCGAGCGCCCGGCGCCCTCGGCGATGCCCCGAATCTCCGTCAGCAGGTCGGGAGTATAGGCTTCCAGCAGGGGCACATAGGTCAGCGCGGCGGTCTGCACGGCATTCCAGTCGCGCCCGTGGCGATAGGCAAACAGCCGGGCGTAGCCGGCGACGCTGTGGCGGATCTGGTCGGCGGCCTGTGTGCCATACTGCACGCCGCGCGCATGCGGGTCGCCGGTTAGCTTTAAAATGGGAAACATCTGCTCTCCCCTGGTGTTCTGGTGGTAAAAGATTGACTTACAGGAGTTACGCGGTCGGCATTCAAACCGGGCGTTTGATCCGATGAAAACTCGCTTCGCCTGCGGCAGCATGGTGCTTTTTTTATCTTTTTCACAAACATGTGGCTCGCAGAGCCACATGTTTGTGAAAAAGGATGTCCAGTTCCACCCTGCCGGAGGCGAAATGTCCTTCCGGGTCCGTGACCGCGTAACTCCTGTGACTTATTCGGCTGAAAGCCGGAGCTACACTGATTCTGGATGGATGTCGTAGCGCATAACCACGCGCTGCGCCGGGTCGAGGCCGTGGGCAGCCTCCCGGCGCACCCGCTCGGTCAGTGCGGGCGCGCATTCCGCCGGGTCCAGCACGCGAAATCCCAGGCGAGCATAGAAGGGCGCATTCCAGGGGATGTCGCGGAAGGTGATCAGCGTTACGGCAGCATGCCCGGCGACTGCGGCCCAGTCACAGACAGCGGCGACCAACCGACGGCCCAGACCGCGCCGTCCATGTGCCGGCTGCACATCGACTTCCGCCAGATATGGCCCCACAGCAAGCAGTTTCACCAGAGCAAAGCCTACCGGCTCACCTGCGGGTAAAAGTGCCACCCAGAGCAGTCCGGCAGCCTGCGCATGCTGCAGATCCTCCAGACCCACAGTTGTGTTCAGGAGATGCTCCGGGATGCCCCAGGGCGCGAACTGCTGCGCTGCCGCCAGTTCAATCGCATCCAGGTAGGGCAGATGCTCCGGTTGGGCCGGCGCGATGAAGTAGTCCGGCTCCACGGTTATGCTTCTCCCCGCAGCAACTCGCGTGCGCGTGCCGCATCACGCCCGATCTGCGCAACCAGTTCGTCGATTCCACTGAACTTCTGCTCGCCACGCAGGTGGTGCAGAAATACCAGCCGCACCGTCTGCCCATACAGATTGCCCTGCCAGTCCAGCAGGTGCGCCTCGACGGTGCGCCGGGTGCCCGCAAAGGTCGGACGCGTCCCAACATTGGTCACGGCGGGCAGCGGCTCCGCATCAAGATAGACCTGGCAGGCGTAAACGCCATCGGCGGGCAGGGCATGCACCGGCGCAACAGCGATATTAGCGGTGGGGTAGCCAATCGTCTGCCCGCGCCGGTCGCCCTCCTCCACCGGGCCGCGAACCCAGAAGGGCCGCCCTAGCAGCGGGATCACGCCCTGCACATCGCCCGCGTAGAGGCACTGGCGCGCACGCGAGGCACTGACCGGCGTGCCCTCCAACTCGACGGCATCGACCGTATCGACGGTGTAGCCCAGATCCTGCCCGATCTCCCGCAGACGCGGGATATTACCCTCACGCCCCCGGCCCAGCGCAAAGTCACTCCCCACCCAGAGTTCACGTAGCGGCAGAACCGCGCAGATCCGGTGCATATACTCAGCGGCAGGTGTGCTCATTGTTTCGCGGGAGAAAGGTGCTACGATCAGCAACTCGGGGCCGAGTTGCCCCAGCAGTTCGATCCGCTCGGCCAGGCTCGTCAGCAGGTAGAGCTCTCGCTCCGGGCGAATGACGACATCCGGATGCGGCTCAAAGGTCAGCACCGCGCTGAGGCAACCGAGTTCCCGCGCGCGCGCGACAGCCGTGCGCACCAGGCGCTGATGTCCCAGGTGAACGCCGTCAAACTTCCCGATGGTCAGCACCGTCGGCTGGTCGGTGAGCCGCGATTCAAGTGAGTGGGCAATCTGCACAGTTGATAGATCCTGATTAACGGTTACGGGTTAACGGTTATGGGTTAACGGTTACTGCAGGTTACCCGTTCACCGCTAACTTTCAATTGACTCAACGTCTGAGTCGTAATGCGCCAGAGTTAGGGGTTACGGCAGTTTAACGGTTAACCGTTACCCCCTAACCATTAACCCCTACCCCTATTATACCGACTCCTGGGCCAGCTTTTGCAGTTCGTAGAGCTTGGTCATGGCCTCAATCGGCGTCAACTCGTTGACATTCAGCCGCTTGAGATACTCTACCACCGGATTCGGCGCAATATCGAACAGCGATGGCTGGATGGGTGCCGATTGCGGTGACTCGGTTACGGCAGTTTCGTCTGATGCCGGTGCATGATCGGCGGTTGCGGCAGTCGGCTCAGGTTGCGCGGCAGGTGGCGGGTTGCCATTGCCCGCGCCGCGCTCCAGATCAGCCAGGAGTTCGCCGGCCCGTCGGATTACCGGGCGCGGGATGCCCGCCAGTTCGGCCACATGGATACCATAGCTGCGATCCGCGCCCCCGCGCCGCAGTTCGTAGAGAAAGACCACATGCCCCTCCTGCTCGACTGCGGCCATGTGGTAGTTCTGCACGCGCGGGAGCAGGTGCTCCAGGGCGGTCAGTTCATGGTAGTGCGTGGCAAAGAGCGTGCGGCACTGCAAGCGCGGCTCATTATGGATATACTCCACCACCGCGCGAGCAATCGCCATGCCGTCGTAGGTACTGGTGCCTCGGCCCACCTCATCCAGGATGATCAGGCTGCGGCGGCTGCTCTGCGCCAGGAGCGCAGCAGTCTCAGTCATCTCAACCATAAAGGTACTCTGGCCGGTGGCGATATCATCCTGCGCGCCGATCCGGGTGAAGATCCGATCCACCAGCCCGATTGTCGCCGCCTCGGCGGGCACAAAACTACCTACCTGTGCCATCAGCACAATCAGGGCCACCTGCCGCAGCACGGTACTCTTGCCCGCCATATTCGGCCCGGTAATGACCAGCAACTGCTCGGCCTCCGTGTCGAGGGCAGTATCGTTGGGCACAAACGCCTCATCCAGCACTTGCTCCACCACGGGATGCCGCCCGCCGCTGATCTGCAGGCGCGTGCTCTCGTCCAGCACGGGACGGGTGTAGCGCCCACGCACAGCCGCTTCACCCAGGGCTGCAAACACATCGACCCGCGCCAGCGTCTGCGCCGTTATCCGCAGCCGGTCGGTGTAGGCCATCAACTCCTCACACATGCGCCGGAAAGCCTCGCGCTCCAGTTCCACCAGTTGCTGCTGCGCGTTGAGCACAATCCGCTCATACTCCTTCAACTCGGCAGTGATGTAGCGCTCGGCATTGACCAATGTCTGCTTGCGCTCATAATGTTTGGGAGCCTGTCCCGACTGTGCTCTGGGCAGTTCGATATAGTAGCCAAAGACCTTGTTATAATCCACCTTGAGCGACTTGATGCCGGTGCGTTCGCGCTCACGCGCCTCCATGCCATCGATAAAGTTCTGCGCCTCGCGGTTGGCCGCCACCAGTTGATCCATACGCTGATCAAAGCCGGGGCGAATCACCCGACGCGGCCGCTCGCCGCCCTCCTCACAGCGCAGATAGTTGGAGGTACCCAGCAGCGCGGGCGGATCATCATCCAGGGCGTGCTCCAGCAGGGCCAGCACATCCGCACAGGCATCAAGTAGCTCCGCCGGCGGGCGGGAAGCTGCGGCTGCGTTGCCGTCGCCGGTGCCGGGTGCCGATTGCGACGCATCCAGTGCTTCTTCCTCTTCTTCACCAAAGAGATCATCACCCAGGACGCGGGGAGCCGGTTTGCCGCGTTCGCGCACCAGCGCCGCGCCATTCTGCGCCGGTTGCGGCCCCCGGTTCTCAGTTCCCGGTTCGGCGGCGCCCAGCACGGCTACCTGATCGCCAATCGCGGCACTCACAGCGGGGATCGCCCGCAACGCCTGGCGCAGTTGCACCAGATCGCGCGGCGTCGCCACACTAACGCCCTGAATAATCCGGTTAACCGCCCGCTCCATATCGCCAATCTCACCCAGCGCCCGGCGCAGTTCCGCCCGTAGTAGCGTATCATCCACGCAGGCCGCCACCGCCGCCTGCCGCGCCAGCAGCGCCGCCAGATCGAGCAGCGGCTGCGAGAGCCAGCGTCGCAGCAACCGCCCGCCCATCGGCGTACGCGTGCGGTCCAGGACACCAATCAATGCGCCTTTCGCCTTGCCGCCGCTCCCCTCCAGAATCTCCAGATTGCGCCGGGTCTGCGGGTCGAGGAACATAAACGCGCCCGTGGTGTAACTGCGCAATGCGGTAATCTGCGCGGCGGTGGTGCGCTGCGTCTCGTGGATGTATTGCAGGACCGCGCCGGCCGCGCGCGTCGCCAGCGGCTTCTGCTCCAGCCCGAAGCCGGCCAGCGACTGCACCCCGAACTGCTGGAGCAGCGTATCGCGTGTGGTGGCCGCCTCCCAGCGCCAGGCGGGCAGCGGCGTAACATGTCCATTGGTCCAGCGCGCGGCGTTCTCCTGCTCCAGGCGGCGCGCAACCCGCTCGTGGGGCATCAGCAACTCGCGCTCGTCCTTTGTCATCGGGGCCAGGTCGTGTGTCAGACGAGCCGTGGTGTGAGCCAGCCCCGGCAACCGCAAATTTTCGTCGTCGGGAACCAGCACCTCGGCCACCTGCAGGCGCACCAGTTCGCCCTCCAGTTGCACCGCCGCCCGCTCGCCGCTAAACTCGGTGGCGGCAAACTCTCCCGTACTCAGATCGGCATAGGCCAGGCCAATCTGCCCCTTCTCAGCAATCACGGCGGCCAGGTAGTTATTTTTGTTGGTGGGCAGCAGTGCCGTGTCGAGCAGCGTGCCGGGCGTAATCACCCGAACAATCTCGCGGTGGGCGACGCCACGCTGCTTCCCGATATGGTCCACCCCGGAGGCAAACACCGAGCGCGGGCGGGTGTCCTTCTTACTTGAGGGGGTTTCGCTCATCTGCTCGGCGATGGCGATGCGGTAGCCCAGATTGACCAGTCGGGCCACATAGCCTTCGACGGCGTGGTAGGGCATGCCGGCCATCGGCGCAAAGAGCTTCTGCTCCTCTTTAGGCTTGGACTTATCGACCGCGTAGTCTTTGCGGGTCAGCGTCACATCCAGCAGTTCGGCTACCAGCTTGGCATCATCGTCAAAGGTCTCGTAGAAGTCGCCCAGCCGGTAGAGGAGAATCGCGTCCGGATTCTGGGCCTTGAGCTTCTGGTACTGGCGGTACCACTCGTGGAGTTCAAGTTTAGCCATCGCGTGCTGCTCCCATCCTGCGCACTATGCTCGTACTTCCGGGTCCGTACTCAATCGTCGGGATGTGCCATATTATAGCACAAATGGGCGTTGTGGTGTGTAGGGAGTACCCCCCAAGTCCCATCCGCAACTAGCCCCGATAGTACCCCTCAGACGGGACGAAGGTAAGGGCGTGGAGGCTAGTTTTGCCGCACGGTTATCGGGTACACTGCATGGAAGAATCGCTGTTTGCACGGGGCTCCCCCGCCTGGACCCAGGAGGATTGACCATGCCCATCCGGTATGCCCTCTACGAGAACACTCTGACGAGCGACCCGAACGATTATAGCGCGATGGTGCAGGCCGCCGGTACGGCCGATCTGGCGGCAATTGCGCAGCGCATACAGGAACAGGACGCCTCCCTGACGCCGGCCAAGGTGCTGCGTATTCTGGAAGCGGAAGCACGCGCTATCGAGAGTCTGCTACTTGACGGCTGGCGCGTCAATCTGCCCGCCGTCAGCCTGGTGCCCCGTATTCGCGGCGACTTCGCGGGCGCAAACGACAGCTTTACTCCGGAGCAGCATCAACTGGATGCGGTGGCAAACCCGGCTCCACGCCTGCGCGAACTGCTGCAAACCCAGGCCCGGGTCGAGAAGATCGAGTCCAACAAACTGGAGCCAATCCTGCTGGAATTCACCGATATCAGCAGTAGTACGGTCAACAGCACGCTAACTCCCGGCGGCATCGGGCGGGTCCGGGGCAATCAACTCACGTTTGATCCCAAAGATCCCCAGCAGGGCATCTTCCTCTGCTCCAATGGCCGCGATCTGTTACGGATCACCTTTGTGGCGACCAACAAACCGGGCGAACTGGTCTTCAGCATCCCCTCGAGCCTGAAGGCCGGGGCATACCGGCTAGAGGTACGCACAGTTTTGCCGGGTTGCCCGGAGTTGCGTAGCGGCGCGCTGGCGAGTGCGCTGACGGTTGGGTGAACCGGGTTATACTGATTTCGTTGTCATCGCTACGGTAGACACAGTGGACCTAGAGGTGATGAATGGGAACGTGCAGCCCTGTGCCGTTGCGTCCGTTCCGGCTGATTGCCGGGTTGATGGCAACCTGGTATAACACCTGACGATAGTATGGAAAACGGCAGAGTTGCGCCGCAGCGCTTCTCTGCAATAAAAATACTATCCTTTGCCCACATTCTACATAAACCCCCGTCCCCCGGTTTTGGAAATACGCGCATCAAGTGTACCGGCAAACGCCTTCATGCTCTCGGCATCCAGCGCTTCGAGCGCATCCAGTTCTTCCTCGGTCAGATCATAGCCCTTACAGGCCGCGCGGGCATCATCGATCAACTGCCGGCGAAACTCCGCATCGGTCATCGCCCGGCCCAGCACCCGCTCCACCGCTTCCTGCGACATTCAGCCCCCCCTTCACTGAGATTTCTCACTGAAATTGCTGAGGCGCGCCAGTTCCCCGCGTGCGCCTATCTCGATAAACGTTGCGCGCGCCTGATTTAGATACGCAGACGCCGCCGAAAAGGTTGTCCCGGCAAGTGCTTCGGCATAGCGCGCCTGAGTACGCGCGCGTTCAAAGCGGTTTTTGATCTCGGCAAAGATAGCCAGGCCGGCCTGAAAATGCTCATCGTAGGGCAGACCCTGGCGTGCCGCTGCCTGGCCCAGCAGCCGGAGGGCGATACCCTGATCCAGTCGGCTACCAATTGCAGCGGCGCGTTCGGCGGCCTGCCGGGACTGTTCGGTACTACGAACCAGCAGTTCGGCTGGTGTCAATCCTGTGCGATCAGCTTCACTCGGGACAGTGGCACTGAGCAGGTCCGCCTCAGCCAGAGCATTAAGTACCTCAACCTGAAGTTGCGGCCCCTGAACCCGCTCGGCAATCTCCCGGGCGCGATAAGCCAGAACGCGAGCATGGGCGGGTTGTGATAACGCATTATAGGCATTTGCCATATGTATAAGCGTATTTCCCTCTTGATAGCTGCTGCCAAGTTCCTGGTGTAATGCTAACGCCTTTTCATAAGAGGAATGCAACGCCCGATTATAGTTTCCACGATTAAAAGTAATCATCCCAAACATGTCATAAATATGCGCAAGACCGGCTTTGTCCCGCATATCCTGGCAGAGTTTGATGGCCGTTCGACAGTGTGCCTCAGCCTGATCATACATGCTTAAACAGTAATAGGCATAGGCTGTGTTGGTATAGGCAAAACTGAGTGCATATTTCGCACTGATATGACGTGCCAGATCTTCGGCATAAACATAGTGCTCAATGGCTCGTTCATACTCCCCCTGGAGTTGCCAGAGATAGCCCAGGTTGTTGTGGGAGCGGCTACAGCCGTACAGGTCGTCAATATCCTCTTGAGCTGCCAGGGCGCGTTCAAAGTGGGCGCGGGCCTGCGGGTAGTCGCCGCGCATGCCGTGGATCGTCCCCAGTTGCGTGTGCAGGCCGGCCTCGATCCGTTCATCCTCGCGCGTTCGCTGATCCGGGCACAGGTGTTGCAACCCGGCGTTACAGACCTCCAGTGCCCGGTCATACTCGCCCCAGCGCATCAGGACCAGCCCCATATCGGCGTAGATGGCGGCGACCAGCAGCGGTGATACAGCGTCCGGGTGCGCGTGGGCCAGCGCCTCGGCCCGGTGTAGTTCGGCGATGGCCTGGGCATACTGGCCCTGCTTCTCCAGGGCATCGCCGCGACCACGCAATGCTTCGGCGGCGACGGCCGGAGGGAGTGTAAAAGCCACTCCCTCCGCCGGAGCCTCCTCGACTGCCAGGATTGCGGCATACTCAGTAAGGGCTTCATCGTAGCGCCCGACGGTGCTGAAGACATCTCCCAGTGCCTTGTGTACCTCCCAGGTCTGGGGATCGGTCGGGTTGGCCTGCAACGCCTCCAGCGCCCAGCGGTAGTACTGGATCGCCTCGTCGTTGGCGTAGGTATCGCGCGCCGCATGCCCGGCCAGCAACAGGTAGGTGATAGCTTTCGCGCGGCTGTCGCTCAGGCGGTAGTGGTGCGCCAGCAGGCCGTAATAGGGTTTGCGATCAGCGGCGTGGCGCTTCTCCAGGTATTCGCCAATCTTGCGATGGAGTTCGCGGCGACGGGCATAGAGCAGGCTCTGGTAGGCGACCTCCTGCATCAGCGTGTGGCGAAAGAGATGCACCTGCTCCGGGACTTCGCGCTCCAGCAGCGTAAACTCCTGCGCATCCAGGTTGCTCAATTGGTAGCGCAGCATCTGCGCATCGTGCTGTTGGATCGATTGCAGAACATCGAAGGGGAACCGCTGCCCGATCACCGAAGCCACCAGCAAGATCGCGCGGCTGTTTTCGTCAAGCCGGTCGATCCGCGAGAGCAGGAGCCCGTGCAGGCTCTCGGGCAACGTGTCAAGGGCAGCACGGGCCGGGTGCGGTCGCTCCGTCGGCAGTTGACCATAGACCCGCTGCCGCTCCTGCCCGGTCACCATGCGCAGTAACTCTTCCAGGAAGAGTGGGTTGCCGTCAGCCCGCGCCACAATTTGTTCGCGCAACTCAGTGGACAACGGCATCCCGGCCAGGCGGGTTTCGATCAGCGCCTCGCAGTCCGGCAGTGCCAGTTCCCCCAGTGCCAGCAGATCTGCACCATCAGGCTCCGAGGAAGCGTGCGGATCGGGGCAAGCGGGTTGCGCTTCCCCGACATCATGCCAGGTAAGCTGCGGCCGATGAACGCCCAGCATCAATACGGGAAGATCGCTGATGCGCGCCGCGATATACCGCCACAGGTCGAGCGAAACCTGATCGGCCCAGTGCAGATCTTCAAAGACCAGCAGGATTGGCGTCGGCGCACCGGCAGCCGCCCGTACCAGGTCGGTGAAAAGCTCAAAGCGGCGCTCCTGGCGCTGCTGCGGATCAAGCGCGCCCGTGACCAGATTATCGGCAATATCGATCCGCACCAGGTCGGCCAGCAGAGGGAGCCAGGTCCGGGCATCGTTGCCCAGGGTGTTGAGCCGGATAGCCACTTTTGTGGCCCGGACATCCGCCGGATCACCGGACTCAATCGTGCAGAGCGCCTTGAGCCACTCGCTCCAGGGAGCATAGGGGATATTGTTGGCATACGAGAGGCAGTTGACGTGGAACACCTGCATATCGGCAGTCCGCGCCGCGGCAACCAGAGCCGCCGTCAGGCAACTCTTGCCTACCCCCGCCGCGCCACTGATGCGGAGCACCCGACCCTGTCCAGAGATTGCCGCCGCCAGATGGGTATGCAGCCAGTCCAATTCAGTCTGCCGCCCCACTAGCGGCGCAGCAGCGGCTTCCGGGGTGGCTGATTGTTCGCGTTCCCCCAGCAGGCGCAGCAACTGCAGCGGCTCGCTTTTACCCTTGACCGCAACCATGCCGCGATCTTCACACTCCAGGCGCGCAGCAACCTGCGCCGCCGTGGTCGCGCTGCACCAGATCTCGCCCCAGGATGTTTGCCCCATCACCCGTGCGGCGACATTGACTGCGTCCCCCATGACCGTGTACTCTTTGCGGGTTGCCGTGCCCACATTGCCGGCAAACACACTGCCGGTATTAAGGCCAATACGCATGCGAATTTGGGCCTGCGGATCGGGCACCAGCGCCTGTACCAGCGAATCTTCCAGAATCTCCGTCGTAAACATCGCCAGCGCGGCCCGAGCGGCCCGCTCGGCATGATCTTCATAGGCGACCGGCGCGCCAAAAACGGCAAGCAGCTTATCGCCTTCATCGGCCAGATCCAGTTTGTTGAGCACCCCGCCAAAACGCTCAATCGCGGCCTGCATCGGGCGCAGGAGCGTATCGAGCAACTGGGCGGCCTGCTCCGGTTCCAGCGCTTCAACCAGCGAACCTGGCCCGACAACCTGGGCAAAGAGCACCGTCACCGGACGCAGATCGGCTTCAACGCGAGGCCGCTGCGGATCAATCAGGATGCGGCTGAGCAACCCGGCGGGCAGGTAGGGCGTCATCCGGTCAAGCTGTTGCACAATCAGCGGGATCGCCTGCTCCGGCGGATCGGTTACTGCCGGTTCATCGGGCAGCAGGGCCGCAGGCAACGTATTCGTATGCAGCGTATCTACCCGAACATACCCTGCCGCCACCGCGACGCCCGCGGCATCGGCGGCGATCTGTGCCCAGGTAGTAGGGCCAACCACCAGTTCCCCCCGCCGGCCGTACCCTTCGGCGCGGGCTACGCTATTCACCGTACGTCCCATCGCGCTGTAGCGGAGCGATTCGGGGCGTCCGGCGCTGATCAGCGCGACCCGGCCGCTCTCCACCCCGATATGCATGCTGAGGGAGAAAGTACCCAACCCTGGGATGGTGCGCTGAAACCGGGGCCGACCTGCGGGATCGTCGCCGCAGGTAGCCAGCAGATCTAGCGCGGTGCGGGTGGCAATATGCGCATGCTGCGGGCCCCGAAACAGCACCAGCAGCGCGTCGCCGCCAAAGGTCAGCAGATCACCCCCGGCCGCTTCGATAAGCTGGATCAGCGCGTCGAAGAAGGCATTGAGTGTGCCGGTGACAATCTCGGTGCCCTCGCGCCCCAGCACCGACAGGCGCTCGGCCAGGGCGGTAGAGCCGCTGACATCGGCAAAGAGCAGCGACCCTTCAACCCACTCGACCCAGGGGCCGGTAGCGGTTGTGGCCAGCCGGCGCGCAACCAGATGGCGCGGCAGGTACGTGCTGATGGTGTAGCGCGCACTGGCAAGCTGGGCAAATGTCTCGAACAGCAGGCGGGACGGGCAATCTGTACGACAGAGCGTCGTAGCAGTGTCAGCGGGCAGGTAGCGCCTGAGCGCCTGTTGGAACAGCGCATCGGCGAGGTGGGCAGTTTGAGATGGTACATCAGCGTGGTTAGCCATAGTGCTCCACGGCGGCAATGGTTCTACGATATACGAGAGATATGCGTATAGACCATTATAGCGTACGGATGGAGCGAGGACAAGGGGATAACAAAGATGTCAGCGAGACGCACACGACTCTGTTGGTGCATGACAGGAGTTACGCGGTGCCTGACCCGACAGGTAATGTCGCCTCCGGCAAAGCGGAAGATTTTAATGCTGCCGCCGGCGAAGCCGGCCGTTGTGGGCGTACATATCCGATTTGAACGCCTACCGCGTAACTCCTGTGAATGAACTACACCAGACCGACAGCCATGGTGTAACCCGCCTGGCACGATTGTTGCATTCTTCCTACCAGACAGCAAGAATCGTGAACTGCGAACCAGAAACCGCGAAGAAACAGGCTCCCCGCTGGATCTGCGCCGGCTGGGTTCACTTCGCGGTGTTGTAATACAGGAGACTCATAATGTTTGCCTTTTTCTCAAATCGGCTGGGTTGTGCCGGCTCGTTGCTCGTCTCGCTGATTGGTACGATCATTCTTATTCTACTGTTTAACGTGGTGCTGTAATGTGCCACGCGTTACGCGGTGGGCGTTTGGACCACGAACACCACGAAACGCGCGAAAAACACGAACCTGCTGGTGCTGCCATGTATCCGGCGATCCCGCGTCTGGCGGGGGATATCGCCTCCGGCAGGGCGGAAGACTTCACTTTTTCACAAAAAAATTCACGTTGTGAATTTTTTTGTGAAAAAAGATACAAAAGTACCATGCTGCCGCCGGCGAATCGGGCTTCCATCTGATCAAACGTCCGGTTGCCTGTCAACCGCGTAACTCCGGTAACAGAACGATACTGAGCAAAAACCTGCCGCATACCTCCCGCGAATGTCGTCTACATGCGACGACATTCGCGGTTTGACGATCCTGCTGCCTACTCGCAATTGTGATGTCGGCGCAACGTATGCTATACTGACCGTTGGCGGGTAAAGACAGCACGCGCATCACTCACGATCCATCCGGCAATCCGGCTGACAGCGAGGGCCGTCAGTCCGCTCAAGAGCGCCGTGGTTCCGGCTGCGCGGGTCCAATCAATTTCGTCAGCATCGGCGAAGACCGGTTTGCCGGTAATCTGTTCGGCGGCACGCATGCTGCCGACGGTCACCGCAAAGGGCAACAGCGAGCCAATGCCGCCGCTCAACGCCTGCAGCGGGACGGAACCCTCGTAGGTACCCTGCTCTATCCGCTCACGGGAGAGGGCCGTGGTGCTCTGGCGGCGTACCAGCGAGGAGAGCGCGCTGAAGAGCGAACCACCGCCGACAAAGACACCCAGGTGGATTCCCAGGCTGACCAGGGCGGATTGCCGGTGGATACATACCGGCCGGCGGCGCTGACTGCCGGCAATCCCGGCGCAGGCCAGCAGGTAGAAGACAAAGCCCCAGAAGCCGGAGAATGTGAGCCAGCGTACGACATCCTGCTGCTGAACAATGATTTGAGACTGCTGATTCGTTGCACTCATTCGTTCCACTCCTTCTCATAACTAGTGACCATATGTCAGCATGGACTTAACCTATAACCACGCCGCATTGTATCACTGAATATGGTTGCGCAAACAGGTCATACGGTTTGGGAGAACCGGTAACGGACGTTCCTCTGGGCATTTCTGCTCTGGAAGAGATAGTTGTACAGATAAGAAGGAGGTTTATGTATGGCAACACTGGGTAAGAATACGATTATAAGCTGGCTGGGTCACGCTACTTTTCATATTGTCACCCCCGAGGGCAAGAAGGTATTGATCGATGCCTGGGTAGACTCAAATCCCTCCTGCCCCGATGAGTGGAAGCCCAAAGCCCGCGAAGGTCTGGATGCTATTTTTATCACCCATGGTCATTTTGATCATGTCAACGACCTGATTGGCATTGCAACCGAAACCGGCGCGCAGGTCGTCTGTCAGTTCGATCTGACGTCCTGGCTGCAGGGCAAAGGTATCGCCGAGGATAAAATTGTCGGCTACAATAAGGGCGGTACGGTTGAGGTGGCCGGCATCAAGGCGACGATGACCGCCGCGCAGCATAGCAGCACCTTCACCGAGAATGGAACGATTATCCCGATGGGTGACGCGGCCGGCTATGTGTTTCGCTTCTCCAATGGCTTTACCGTTTACCACTCGGGTGATACTTGCGTTACCTACGATATGTTGATTATTGGCGACCTCTACCAGCCGGATCTGTCGATCTTGCCGATTGGCGATCACTTTACAATGGACCCGCGCCAGGCCGCCTATGCGCTCAAACTGCTGCGCTCGCCGTATGTGATTGGCGAGCACTGGGGCACCTTCCCGCTACTGACGGGGACGCCCGAAGCGTTGCAGGAGGCCTGCAAAGAGTTTAATGTCACCTCGCAGGTTATTCCCCTCAAGCCGGGTGAGTCGGTGAGCTAAGTTTGCATAGTGCGGTTTGCGCTTCGGGCAAAAGTTCCCGCGCAAACCGCAGCACTTCCACCAGGCAACGATGCCGTTGCCCGAAACCGTGTGACGGTATCATAATGGATATCTCATGCAGTATTTATGTGTAGATCAGGATAGTGCCAACCAGTATCTACAACCTGCAAACACTGTTATCATATCTGTGAATTACAGATGACGGACTACAGACTATGGAAGACAGATTATGAAACCGAGGTGAATGAATGCTGGATACCCTCTTTCGCACCGACCCGGAAATTGCCCAGGCCATTGCCAATGAGTCCCGGCGGCAGCGCAACGGGCTGGAGCTGATCGCCAGCGAGAACTATGTTAGCCAGGCGGTACTGGAAGCGCAGGGCTCTGTCCTGACGAATAAGTATGCCGAGGGACTGCCGGGCAAGCGCTACTATGGCGGTTGCGAATATGTTGACGTGGCCGAGCGGCATGCCATTGAGCGCGCGCTCAAGCTGTTTGGTGCGCAGGCCGCCAATGTGCAGCCACACAGCGGGGCGCAGGCCAATATCGCCGTCTTTACCGCGCTGCTCAAGCCAGGCGATAGCTTTCTGGGGATGCGCCTGGATCAGGGCGGACATCTGACGCACGGCAGCCCGGTCAACTTCAGTGGGAAGTGGTACGCAACTCACTTCTACGGTGTGGACCCGGAGACAGGCCGGATCGATTATGATGAAGTTGCGCGTATTGCTCGCAAGGTGCAGCCCAAACTGATCACTTCCGGCGCGAGTGCCTACCCGCGCATCATCCATTTTGACCGTCTGCGGGCGATTGCCGACGAAGTCGGTGCGCTGCTGATGGCCGATATTGCGCATACCGCCGGACTGGTAGCGGCGGGCGAACATCCGTCGCCGGTCGGCCATGCGCAGATCGTAACGACGACCACCCACAAAACCCTGCGTGGCCCGCGCGGTGGGATGATCATGAGCGATGCCGAGTATGCCAAAGCGATCAACAGTAGCGTTTTCCCCGGTACCCAGGGCGGCCCGTTGATGCATGCGATTGCGGCCAAGGCGGTAGCCTTTGGTGAGGCGTTGCAGCCGGAGTTTAAGGAGTATGCCCGGCGTATTCGCGCCAATGCGCAGGCGCTGGCAACCGGACTCATGGAGCGGGGGCTCAAGCTGATCAGCGGTGGGACCGATAATCATCTGATGCTGGTAGATCTGACGCCGCTGGGCATTACCGGCGCGCAGGCTGAGAAGGCACTTGACCGGGCCGGGTTGACGGTCAATAAGAATGCCATCCCCAACGACTCGCAGCCGCCGATGAAGACCAGCGGTATTCGCATCGGCACTCCGGCGGTGACAACGCGGGGAATGGGCGTGACGGAGATGGCGCAGATTGCCGCCTGGATCGTGCAGGTGCTGGAAACCAGCGACGACCAGAGCCTCCAGAGCCGCATCGCCGACGAGGTCCGCGAACTGTGTGCCCGCTATCCCGTGCCGGGACACGAGCGCTACCCCCAGGAATAACCACCGTATCGTAATCGGTAGGGGCGCAGCCAGGCTGCGCCCCCTTCGCCCATTCGTGCATCACCCCGCCGCACCCGATTATAGAAAAGGCGGCAGAAAGCCCCGCGCCTTATGAACTTTTAGAAAATACTCCAGATATGCCATCCTGGAGTCCCGGCTTTAGCCGGTGGCAGGCCTGCCGGGACAGCGGTATTCTGCCAGGAACGCTTGATCCGGCTGAAGCCGGGACTCCGGTCCAGTAATATCCGGATTTAATGTTCAAAGTTCATTAGCCGGGGGAGTAGTTACCAGACTTCCCGTTCCTGCCGGTAGAATCCACCCAGCAGGCTGGCGGTGACGCCAACCACGCCCAGCACCACCAGCAGCGTACCGAGCAGACGCTGCCACCAGTCGAGGGAACTGCGCAGATGGAGCGCCTGTTCCAGCCCCTGGTTGTCGCCCAGGGCCGCAAAATCAACAGCGGCGGTATCAGCCGCCCGGCGGGCCTGGGGTAGGCGCAGGGTCTGTACCAGACTACCGGCCTGCGCCAGTTGCGTCTCGGCGCGTACGCCGCGCGCGGCCCGGTCGGCATAGGTACGCAACACCTCATCCTGACGCGCGTCACCAATCCCGGCATAGAGCGCCTGCGCCTGCTCAACCAGTTGGGCGGCCCGCTGGTAGTCGCCTGCTTCCAGCGCGCTGCGGGTTTCGCCGGCCAGTTGTTCGGCCTGCTGCCCCTGCTGAATTGCCGTCCGCAGTTCCTCCGCTTCGGCGAAGGCTTGCTGCTGCTGCGTATCCGGCACCCCCTCCACACTCGCATTCAGGATCTCGACAGCATGTTCCAGTTCTTCCTGAGCCTCGGTATAGCGCCCCTGTTGCAGCAGTTGGCGCGGGTAGTTCATATCATAGCCGGTCAGTGAACTCTGCTGATAGCCTTCCGCAATATACGACGGCAGCCAGTCCCGCCACTGCGTTTCCAGATCGGTGGGGGAAATACCGTAGGCCCGCTCCAGCGCCGAGCGGTAGCCGCTGCTGCGCGCGGTGATCGTCAGGAACTCGCGGAACTTGCCGAAGCCATACTCCTCGATCAGAAAGGCCACGGAGGAGAGCGTCTGCGGGTAGCCGATTTCGGGTTTGCCATAGATCATATCTCGATCTTCAAAATCGCTCCAGGCGAGCAGCCGCCCCTGATCGCGCATAATGCGTAGCGCGTTGATCTTGGCATTCAGTTCATCCGTCGGGATTTCGACATACTGGGCGATCCCTTCCTGGAAGCCGGTGTTGAGGCGATTGTCGCTCAGATCAGCGGCGATAATATGGGTCAACTCATGCCGCACATTGTTCTGCACCCCTTCAAAGGACTGGCCCGCCGTCTGGGTCAGCACCACCACCAGTTCGCGCTTGCGAAAGTCGGCGTGGGCCACAACGCCGGGCATATTCCGCGCCAGCGGGTTGACCGCATGGTAACTCTCCATCGTCGGGTAGAGCCGTAGTGTGAGCGGAGTTGCAGTGCGGTGGTTAAACACCGCCGCCAACTCCTCGTAAATATCATCGACAAAACCGGCATACTGTTGGGCCGTATCATTCTCTTCGGGCGTGTAGAGGATCACAAAATAGTCAGTCGCAAGATCGCGCCAGTCTTCGTCCTGGGCATCGGCAGTGGCCGGCCAGAAGAGCAAGAGCACAATCAGAATCAGTGCTATCTTTCGTAGCAGATACATAGATCAATCCTTACTTAACATCGGGCTACATCCACATATGCCTGAGCGCTCATGTCTACACAACGCAGCAGCAGACATGTACAGTGGGAACTATGCATCAGTCTACCATAAGATGAACGGGACACGGTGAGAAGTGGATGAAAACCGGCGCACGCGGCTATGCCGGCCCCAGTTCCGTGTAGATCGAACCAGTGGGCGTTAGTGTACTCTTGAAGAGGAGCGGATGACCGCTCTGCCAGGTGATTGATCGGGGTGGTGATAGCGAACCAAGCGCTGACCCGAGGGCCGCACGCTGCGCGGGGGTAGCTTCACGGCGCACCCGGCCCAGCGTAAGATGTGCGCGAAATGGCCGCGTCTCGGGCTGAAATCCGAGCGGCTCCGTCGCCGCGATCACCGCCTGATGCAGACGGGTCAACCCTTCTAACTCACCGGCCATACCTACCCAGAGCGTTTGTGGCCGGCGCAGATTGGGAAACGCGCCCGCCGCCGCCAGGCGCAACCGCAGCGGTGATTGGTGCGCCGCCGCGTCACGTACTTCTTCCAGCGCCTGCAGGATCGCGGGAAGGTGCGCCTCCGGGACTTCGCCGAGAAATTGCAACGTCAGATGGATCGATTGCGGCGCAACCCACTTGACCGGATGCGCCTCCGTACGTCGGAGCCGCTGCTGGACTGCGGTCAGTTCATCAAGCACCTCCGCCGGCAGCTTCAGCGCAATAAACAGCCGCATGCGCTACAGCTCCTCCCCGTGCCCCTGATTAAACCGCATCAATTCCGGATCTTGACTGTTGACCATTTCTGCGTCAGGTTCGGGGATCAGCCGGGTATAACTCCCATCAGACTGCAAAATCCAGGCACAGACATTATCGCGCAGGTAGGTTTCCAACAGGCTATCGCGTACATACCGCAGCAGACTCTCCTCTTCCAACGGAAAAATCTGCTCGACACGCCGATCAAGATTGCGCTCCATAATATCGGCGCTACCCAGGTAGATCTCTTCCTGCCCATTATTGTAAAAATAGTAGATCCGACTATGCTCCAGGAAGCGACCAATGATGCTACGCACGCTGATTGTTTCGCTCAGACCGGGTACGCCCGGCTTGAGGCGACACATGCCCCGTACGACAAGATCAACCCGCACCCCGGCCTGCGATGCCCGGTAGAGCGCGTCGATCATACGTGGGTCCACCAGCGAGTTCATCTTGAAGATTAATCGTCCGTTGCCATGCTGGTGCTGCTGCTGCGTCTCCCGTTCAATCAGACCCGCCAGGTGTTCCCGCAAATTCACCGGCGCAACCATCAGCTTGCGATAGTTGCGCTGGCGGCTGTAACCGGTCAGAAAATTAAACAGGTCCGAAACATCGGCTCCCAGATCCGGGCGACAGGTCAGCAGACCAACATCGGTGTAGAGCCGCGCAGTGCCGGCATTATAGTTGCCGGTGCCCATATGCACATAGCGCCGGATACCGTCATGCTCCTTGCGCACCACCAGCGCCAGCTTCGAATGCGTTTTCAAACCGAGCAGGCCATACACCACATGCACGCCGGCCCGCTCCAGCGCCTTGGCCCAGATAATATTGTTCTCCTCATCAAAGCGCGCCTTCAACTCAACCAGCACCGCCACCTGCTTGCCCTGTTCGCGCGCATGCATCAACGCTCGCACAATCGGCGAGTTACTACCCACCCGATAGAGCGTCTGTTTGATCGCCAGAACATCCGGATCATTCGCCGCCATCTGAATAAAATCGACAATTGGCGCAAACGAGTCATACGGATGGTGTAGCAGGATATCATGCTGGCGGATCGCTGCAAAGATATCGACATGGCCGCGCAGCGGAGGCGGAATCTCCGGGTAGTGCGGCGGGGTTTTCAGATCAGGCCGATCAAGCCCCGTCAGATCCATCAGCGTAGATAGCCCCAGCGGACCCCGTACCGCATAGAGATCATGCGCTTCGATGCCCATATTCTTCATCAGCAATTGGCAGATCCGCTCCGGCATAGTATTGTCCACATTAATTCGGACTACCTCGCCAAAGCGGCGCTGGCGTACGCCCTGCTCAATCGTGCGCAGCAGATCTTCGGCCTCATCTTCGGCAATCTCCACATCAGCGTTGCGAGTGACGCGGAACGGATAAGCCTCGACAACTTCGATGCCGGGGAAGAGTGCCTCGACATGAGCAGCAATCACCTGCTCAATCCAGACAAAATAGTGCCGGCGGCCCGTAGGCACCTCCCCTGTGCCATCGGCCAGTTCGGTCGGCAGGGGCACCAGGCGCGGCAGCACTTCCGGCACCTTGACCCGCGCAAATAACTCGCCTTCCGCTTCATCCTGAATCACAACCGCCAGGTTCAGACTGAGATTCGAGATGTGGGGAAAGGGACGGCTGCTATCGGCTGCCAGGGGGGTCAGAACCGGAAAAATATGGCGATCAAAATAATCCACGAGAAAATTGCACTGGGCCGGGTTCAACTGGTCATAGTTGAGGATGGAAATGCCCTGTTGCGCCAGATTGGGCAGCAGATCCTCCATTAGCAGGCCGCGTTCCTCTTCGTGCAGCGGCAGCAGGTTACTGCGAATTGCGGCCAGTTGCTCGCTTGGCGTCAACCCGTCGGGCGTGCGCTTCTGCACTCCGGCGGCAATCTGCTGCTTAATGCCACTCACCCGGATCATAAAGAACTCATCCAGGTTTGCGGCAAAGATCGCCAGGAACTTGACCCGCTCCAGCAGAGGCGCACGCGGATTAAACGCCTCAGCCAGGACACGCCGGTTGAACTCGATCCAGCTCAACTCGCGGTTAAAGTAGGGCGTCGTCTCGGCGGGCACAAATGCGGTCGAATCGAGCGGTTGCTCGTGATGCGTCGCTGTCATAACAGAGTCTCTTCCTGGTAGAATCGTTCAGACCAAATATAGCTATGGCGCTATCGGTGCCTCCAATGTACCACAGATTTGACGTATTGCACGACGGTGTACAAAACTCACGGATCGGTGACACTCAATGACACAAGTTACGCGGTCACTGAGCCGGAAGATTTCATTCTTTATTTACACGCGTTACGCGGTGGCTCACGCAAAAGGCATTTTCGCCTCCGGCAGGGCAGAAGAACCCATGCTTTTACACGAACATGATGTATTTTATACACCATGTTCGTGTAAAAGAAAAAAGGAGCACCATGCTGCCGCAGGCGAAGACTACCGTTGTGGGCATACATGTCTGATTTGTACGCCTACCGCATAACTTGTGTTATGTATAAATTAATATTGCATACGGTGCAACATGGTTATGAACAAGATACAAAGCGTACCATGCTGCCGCAGGCGAATCCGACCATTACCGTGCTCAAATGCTCAGTTGGCCGACCCACCGCGTAACGCGTGTCAACAACAAGGAGATGACCGCCGCGCTATACTAATATCACTGGTAGATTTGCAGTATATCAGGGAGTAACAAGATCGGCAAGAAAGTGTGATATATCGTGCTTGATCTGTAATTCGCTGTCGAACTTCTACGGATACAGTACGGTCGCGTGGCAGGGAACCCGCTACACCCTGTGCATCCTCCAGTACCTGACTGTGCAAGCACCGTGCAAAAACCTTGACAAACCGGGAGCGTATGAGTATGATAATTTACGACAAAGGTACATTTTGTGACTCCATATCTCTCTCCAATATCCAACAAAACATCTCCACCATCCGAACTCTTATTCTGGCGTATGGCTGCGCCGGTCTGCCCACATTGCTTGACGAAAGGAGCGCAGCGTGAGGATAGCAGGTAACTATAATTTTGCCGCGCCACGCGAAGAGGTCTGGGCTGCCATGAATGACCCCGAAGTACTGGCACGGGTTATTCCCGGTTGTCAAAAACTGGAACAGGTAGGCGAACACGAGTTTGAAACAACTCTGAACATCCGCCTGCAAGCCGTCCAGGGCACCTACAATGGACGCGTGCGCATCGAAGATCTGCAACCACCTGTGCATTACCGGCTAACCATTGACGGCAAAGGCAGCAACGGCTTTTTGAAGGGTGAAGGGAGTGTTGATCTGCGCGAAGAAACTACTTCCTTGACGATTATTGACTATGGCGGCGAGGCACAGGTGGGCGGAACGATTGCCAGTGTCGGGCAGCGCCTTCTGGATGGCGCGGCCAAGACGTTGATCAACCAGAGCCTCAAGGCGCTGGCGGCGCAGATCGAAGCGCGCACCCGCCCGGCAGTTGCAGAGGCGGATGCGGAAACCGGCGGCAGTCACGCGGCACCCGAGGAAGTTACCGATGGCATGCCCCAACCGGCACCGCTGCAAGCCGGCGCGCCCGCACCGGCAGCCGCGCCGTCGCCGGCTGCCCCAACTCCATCGGGCTCACCGGTATCTCTCCCGCCGGCGCAGGCCGGGTCGCACCCGCCCCCCGACTGGCGCACCATTGCTGTACCTGAAGCGGAACGTCTCGCTGAGGGCCGGCTTGTCCGTGGTATCGTTACCGATTTTCTACAAGCACGTCCCTGGCTCTTCTGGGTTGCAGCCGCGTTTGCAATCGGGCTGATGTTTGGGCGAAAATCACGTACAAAGAACACATCATAGTTCCATATCCTCGGTGCTCTCGGCTGCTGGTTTTCAATGCTCTATCCACTCTCACCAGAGGAGGTTCTCTGTGACTAAGATTGTTGTCACCGTCAACAACCGACAGTATCAGGACGATGTCGAGCCGCGCACGCTGCTGGTCAATTATCTGCGCGATCATTTGAATCTGACTGGGACGCATATCGGCTGTGATACCAGCCAGTGCGGAGCCTGTGTCGTCCTGTTCAACGGCATGAGTGTAAAATCCTGTACCATACTGGCAGGGCAGGCTAATGGCGCAGATATTACCACCATCGAAGGGCTGGCCCAGGGCGGTCAACTCCACCCACTCCAGGAAGGCTTCTGGGAGCAGCATGGCCTTCAGTGCGGCTTCTGCACGCCGGGTATGATTTTGTCCGCGTGCAACCTGCTCCAGCAGAACCCCAACCCCACCGATGCCGAAGTCCGGCATGGACTGGAGGGCAACCTCTGCCGCTGCACCGGCTACGAGAATATCGTCCGCGCGGTACAGTATGCGGCCGCGAAGCTCCGGGGCGCGGAACCCGAACCGGTTGAACCGGCCGACGTGTAAAGAAATTCAGCGGTGTTCCAGAGGAGAATGTATGATTCCCGCCGGCTTTGACTATGTTGTGCCAACGAGTGTCGCCGAGACGGTGCGCCTGCTCCAGGAGTATGGCGATGAGGCCAAAATCATCGCGGGGGGCCACTCGCTCCTCCCGACGATGAAGTTGCGCCTGGCTGCGCCGGGCGTGCTGATTGACATCGGTACCATTGCCGACCTACGCGGCATCACTGTCACCGACCGGATCAGCATTGGCGCGCTGACAACGCATCACATGATTGCAACCTCCGAGGCATTGCACACTGCATGCCCGATCTTGCCGGAGTGCGCCGCAGTGATTGGCGATATCCAGGTGCGCAACCGGGGCACCCTGGGTGGCTCCCTGGCCCACGCCGATCCGGCCGCCGACTGGCCCCCCGTTATGCTGGTGCTTGACGCGCAGATCAGCCTGATAGGACCGAACGGCACGCGCACGCTGAATGCTGAGGATTTCTTTGTTGATCTGCTGATGACCGCGCTTGAGCCGGAGGAGGTCTTAACATGCGTGGATCTCCCCACGCTGGGCGCGGGGGAAGGCGCGGCATATGTCAAACTGCGCCACCCGGCCAGTCGTTATGCGGTGGTGGGCGTGGCGGCGTATGTCAGGTTTGCCGGCGGTAAAGTGACGGTGGCACGCATCGGCATTACGGGCGCAGGGGTTAAAGCCGAGCGACAACCAACCGCCGAGGCGCTCCTGGTCGGCAGTGATGGTGGAGCCGAGGCCATTGCCGCGACAGCCGCACAGTCCGGCAGCACAATGGAGGTGCTGGGGGATATTCACGCGGGGGAGGAATATCGCCGCGCGCTGATCAACGTCTACACGCGCCGCGCACTGGTACAGGCGGTTGCGCGTGCCGGTGGATGATGCGGTACGCGATACCGGGTGAGGGGTGATAACCTCCGGCATCCATCACGCTGCCCATTCGGCCTCACGGGATAACACGGGCACACCACACTACACCGTTCTGGTGCGCCCCGACGACCGAACCTGGACGTATGCACAAAGCCGGCGATTGCTTACTCCAGCGTTAACGCCGGGTGGCCGCGCCGCTGGAAGATAATATCGACCGAAATCCCGCTGTGCATGCGTTGGATCACCTCGGCCAGCAGTTTGCTAATCGTCAACACGGTCAGTCCCGGCCAGCGCTTTTCGGCTGGAATAGGCAGTGTATCGGTCGTGACCACCTCGCGGATCGGGCTGTCGCGGAGGTACTTCACGGCATCATCCGCCAGAACCGGATGGGAACAGCAGGCATAAACTTCCCGCGCGCCGCGCTCAAGCAGCAGATTGGCAACCTTCAGCACCGACTTGCCCGTGGCAATCTCATCATCCACGATAATGCACCGCCTGCCCTCAACATCGCCGATCAGGTTCATCACATCAGGAGATGAACTTGCGCCGTTGCCGCGCCCCAGATCCTGCGTACGCCGCTTCTCGGCAATTGCCAGCGGTACGCCGAGGTGCTCGGCAAAATTCCGGGCGCGTTTGGCAAAGCCCATATCCGGCGAAACGATGATCGCATTATCCCAGCCCTTCTCGGCGAAGTAGGCAACCAGCAAGGACATGGCACTCAGTTCATCCACCGGAATGGTGAAGAACCCCTGGATCTGCCCGGCATGCAGGTCCATCGTGACCACCTGGTGCGCGCCGGCAACCTGGATCATATCGGCCAGCAGCCGCGCGGTAATCGGCACCCTCGGCTGGTCTTTCTTATCCGTACGGCTGTAGGCATAGTAGGGAATAATTGCAGTAACCCGACCGGCCGAGGCGCGCTTGCAGGCATCAAGCATGATCAGCAACTCCATAATCCGGTCACTCAGTGGGGGACAGAGGGATTGAACGACAAACACATCCTTCTCGCGGACGCTCTCATTCAGTCTGACAAAAATATTCTCATTCGGAAACTGGGTCACCGTCGCATCGCCCAATGGTACCCCCACACGCTCACAGATGGCGTGGGTCAGGTCAAGATTTCCGTTTCCGGAAAAAATCCGCAGTTCATCAAACCGGCTACCCATGGCTTACCTCCCTTGTAACATAGCTAACACAACTGAACGATACAATTGGAGACCGGGAGGTACATGCCTTCCCGGAGGAGTTTCCACCAATTCATTGACAAAAAGCAGCGTACCGATAGCCGGACGCTGCAGCAGGATGGCAAGAAGCTGATCAACATGCATACTCAACAGGCGCGGCGACGGGCCTAACCCATAATGCTGCGCAAATGCCAGCGCAGCATCAGCACTGGGGAATGCCAGCAACATGCGGGAACGTTCACCGCCGCCCGCCGCGCCACCCCCGCCCCCACCAGTACGGTAGACATAAAATTGCGCCTGCGGGGAACTTCCCTGTTCAGATAGATTAGACCCGACAAAATCAAGCACCCGCTGGGCCGCCTCAACACGAAAACCGTGCTGCCGGGCCGTCTTAACAAAGAGGCTGTGCGTATCCATTGCCTCGGTGCATTCTGCTCAACTCCTGAACCTACTGAACCTGCCGGCTGATGAGTGTCGCCAACTCTTGCAACTCCTGCGTATCGGCTGTGCCCTGCTTCCAGGCGCGGATCGCGTTATCCCCTTCCCAGCGGGGCACAATATGCACATGATAGTGGAATACCTCCTGACCGGCGGCGCTACCATTGTTTTGCATCACATTGTAGCCATCCGGTTTGAGCGCCTCCGTCACGGCGCGGGCAACCTTTTGCGTTGTCTGCGCTACCGCTGCCAGCAGGTCGGGCGGAACACTCAGCAGATCCGGGTGTTCCTCTTTGCAGATGACGAGGGCATGCCCCCGCGTGGCCGGATTAATATCCAGAAAAGCCAGCGTCTGATCGTCCTCATATATTTTGGCGGCAGGAATCTCGCCCTGCGCAATGCGCGAAAAAATAGAAGCCATACACACGTTCTCCACGAGTGCTACAAACAGAATCAACCTCGGTTCACAAACAGATGGTCGTTATTAGAATAGCGTTGATTATAGCACAGCCTGCTCCGGCTCAAGCACCTCAGTCGTCCGATAGCGATGACTGAACCAGATCAGTGCGCCAATTCCCAGGGAGACACCGAACCAGAGCGTGCAGAAGCGAATAATAATCGTCGCAGCCGTGGCAACACTGGCACTTACCCCCAGCAGGGCAATCAGCAGGCCCGCGCTGCTCACTTCCGACGCGCCCAGGCCGCCCGGCAAGAACGACACGAGCCCGAAGAGTGTACTGGCAGCGAAGATAAAGGTCGCCTGGAGCAGTAACAGCGTCGTTCCTTCCAGGCCCAATCCTGTGAGGACATAGTAGAAGGCGATACACTCAAATCCCCAGGAGACAAAACTCAGCAGGGTTGAAATCAGAAGTACCCGCCAGTCCAGCAACTGCCGGGTGCTGGTGTAAACATTGCGGAGCTTGGGCGCAGCTTTGCGCCCCAGGGGCAGTTGTTCGATCCAATCCAGCAGACGCGTACAGAGGGGGCGATGTTGCAGCACAGCGATGCCGACAATGCTCAGAACCAGCAACACAACAAAGAGCGGACGCGCAGGTGGATAGAGCGTCAACCCCAGGGCCATCAGCAACAGCATGGCCAACCCGTCCGTCAGACGCTCGGCCAGAACAATCGGCGCGGAGACGCTGACCGCCGTGCCATTGACCCGCCGCAGCAAGTAGGATTTAAAGACCTCACCGATCTTTCCCGGCGTTACCGACATAATCATCCCGGCGGTAAACATCAGGCCACTGTCGAGGTAGTTGACGCCCTGACCCAGATGCAGCCGCCGCAGATAATAGTCCCACTTGAGCCAGCGCAGCAGATAGTTGAGCAGCGTAAAACTCAAAATCGCCGGAATAGTTATCCAGCGAAACGTGCTAAAACTGGTCCCCACCTCTTGCAGATCACTGAAGAGGCTGAGGACAACAAGCACGACAATTCCTAGCAAGATTGATGCCAGGATTTTGCCTTGAAGTTTTCGTAAAGACATCATCAGGTAACTACGTTCTCTCCGCCAACTTGAAACTTTTATACAAGTTGCGGGGATTATACCGCCCTACCGTCCGGTATGCAATGCGTCATTCCTCTGGTCTTAGCCGTTGTATGGGATTGAACTGCACCGGGGCCGGAAATTCGGTGAAATTCCGATATGTTCAACAGTCTTTCGTATTGTGAGAGTGCTCTTTCCCTGTTATAATTCTGTTTATAATGCAGCTTTGTCCACAAAGGGTGGTACGATGGTACGTGGAACCTGTGTGGACCAGTGCGACCACCATACAACTCTACCCTTCGCGTTAAGGAGATTCAATGAACCGCATTCCACTCGTGCTGTGTGTACTTGTCCTCCTCACCTTTGTCGTCGTTCCGTATGCCGGCTATGCGGCTGCGCCCGACGCCGCGCCATATCGCGCGGGTGAAGTTCTGGTTAAACTCCAACCAGGCATGAGCCTCTCTGCGGAGGCCCGCCCGGTTGGTGCGCCACTCACCGCAACCGGCGAGGCAAGTCACCTGAACAAGTTGCTCCGGATGCTGGGAGCTTATCACGCCGATCCTATCGGCGATACGAGTAATACCTATCGTGTCTCCCTGAACACAACCAGCGACGCCGCCCGATTAGCTGTGCAGATTGCGGCTGATCCGGCTGTCGTTTTTGCTGAGCCGAACGCTATCCGTACGGCGATGCGTACGCCCAACGATCCCGCTGTGCCGCAGCAGTGGGCGCTGAACAACATTCAGGCGTTTGATGCCTGGAATGTCACCACCGGGGCCGAACTCGTTGTTGCCGTGCTCGATACGGGCGTCTCGACCGACCACCCGGATCTTGCAGGCAAGATCCTGCCTGGCTACAACGCCATCAATGGCGGGAATGGCTCCGAAGATACCAACGGGCATGGCACAGCCGTTTCGGGCCTGATTGCGGCCAACACCGATAACGATACCGGCATTGCCGGCATGTGCTGGGGATGCCGGATTCTGCCGGTCACGGTGCTGAGCGCGCGTGGTGGTGGTGATGATGCCAGCGTCGCGCGCGGCCTCCGCTGGGCCGTGGATAATGGCGCACGGATCGTCAACATGAGCCTGGGTGGCTCGCAGGACAGCCAGACGTTGCGTGATGCTGTACAGTATGCCCACAGTCGGGGCACCTTGATTGTGGCAGCCTCCGGGAATGAACGGCAGGCGGGCAATCCGGTGAGCTATCCGGCAGCCTACCCGGAAGTGCTGGCCGTCGGCGCAACGGGCAATGCCGACACAATCACCGGCTTTTCCAATACCGGCGACTATGTTTCGCTGGCCGCGCCGGGAGTGGGCCTCTGGACGACGGTGCTGGGTGGTACGTATGGCCCACCGAACGGCACTTCGTTTTCCAGTCCGTATGTTGCCGGCGTGGCCGGTCTGATCTGGACGTTGCGCAGCGATCTGAGCAACTATGATGTCGCCTGCATCCTGCAGGCCAGTGCCGATGACAAAGGCGCGCCCGGCAAAGATCCCGAATATGGTTGGGGCCGATTAAATGCCCTCCGCGCAGTCCAACTGGCGCAGAACTATGGCGGTTGTCCGCTGGATCAAGCCGCACCGGAACCGGCCCAACCGCAGCCTGCGCCGGTCAATCCTACGCCGGGCAACGCGCCACCGGCATTCGTCCCGGTTCCCCCCATTCCTGATACGCCCGATCAGCGCTTCTTCGTCGAAACCGGGCATACCCTGCGGGGTGAGTTCAAGCGCTACTGGGAGCGCCACGGTGGCTTGCCCATCTTTGGCTACCCGACCAGCGAGGAGTTTTTGGAGCGCGGAAGCGATGGTCGTGACTATGTGGTGCAATACTTCGAGCGTCACCGCTTTGAATTCCATCCCGAAAATCCGGCTCCCTATAATGTCCAACTGAGCCGCCTGGGCGATCTGGTGCTGCAAAGCCAGGGACGCAACTGGTTTACCTTCCCCCGCTCCGCACCGCAGCCGGGATGCGTCTTCTTTGAAGGAACCGGGCATTCCGTCTGCGAGCCATTCTTGAGCTACTGGCGCAGCAACGGCCTGGAGTTTGACGGCCGGTCCGGCAAAACATTTGAAGAAAGCCTGGCACTCTTTGGGCAACCGCTCTCCCCGCCCCAGGTCGAGGAAGTGGCCCCCGGCGTTTTTGTAACTTCCCAGTGGTTTGAGCGTGCGCGCCTGGAGGACCATGGGGCGAACGGCGTATTGCTGGGATTGCTGAGTAACGAACTTGCCCGCGCCCGTGGTTGGCGCTAATGAACCACTAACCTTGCCCATCTCATAACGAGCGAGCGATGACGAACACCGTAGCCGCCGGCAGCCTTCGTCATCGCTCGCTTGTTTTCTGGTTTCTCGCCCTTTTTTAACGATGGAGTGGGTTTGATGCAAAGGATGCTTCCCCTGGTCGTGTTGCTGGTGATGCTGTTCGTGACGGCACTGCCCGTCGCCGCGGCCACCTACGATGAGAGTGCCTTCAATCGCGTGTGGGAACGTACAGATGGACCTGTTGCCAATGGCAACGTTGAGCGCGCCTGGTTCTGGGGACCGGCCCCGTTTACGACTATCGATGAACGGTACACCGAGGGCATTGATGGCACCCGCCGGGTCCGGTACTGGGACAAAGGACGAATGGAGATCTCCAATCCGAATGATGACCCGAACAGCCCCTGGTATGTCACCAGCGGCCTTCTAAGTCTGGAGATGATCGGTGGGCGGATACAGGTCGGGGACACCCGGTTTGAGCGCCGGGCCAGGGCCGAGATACCGATTGCGGGTGATCCCGACCCGGAGGTCAACCCGGAAGCGCCAACTTATGCCGACTTCTTTGGCGTAACGACCGTGCTGCTTGACAGTCGCCTCCAGCCGATCCTGTCCGACCCGATCGGCCCGATCGCGGCGGATAGCGCGGCCCCCCCCCGGTTTGGCGACCTGGTGGCCGAGGCGGTGACCTCTACCGGCGAAGTAGAGCGCGTGCCGGAACTGGCGGCGGCCTACCCGGGTACGCGCCTGGTCTACTATGATGGTGTGTTGAGCCATAACATCCCGGAGGTTTTCTGGGATTTCCTGCAGCAAGTGGGGACCGTGCAGATCAACGGCGAGGAACGCCAGGATCTCTTGATGGACTGGCTCTACGTGATGGGGCACCCCGCCAGCGAGCCCTACTGGGTTAAAACGCTGGTCAACGGGATCGAGCAGTATCTGCTGGTTCAGGTCTTCGAGCGCCGCATCCTCACGTACAACCCGAACAACGCCCCGCAGTGGCAGGTGGAACTGGGCAATATCGGGCAACACTACTACACCTGGCGCTACGAGTTGACCGAGCGCCCGGCCCCGGTTAATCTGATTCGTCCGGACAATATCAACGCAATTGTGGAACCACCACAGGGTGCGGCGGGCACTACCTTTGCCGTTACGCTCTTTGGGTTTGAGCCGGGCGAAGAAGTCAGCGTCTGGTTGACCTTCCCCGATCAGGCCGTGCAGGAAGCGCCGGAGTTGGGCGTTGCGAATGCGAATGGCGAAGTGGCCCTGTTTGGTGAAACACCCATCAACGTGTTTACCAATGAGGGCGACCCGCCGGGGGTATGGGCACTGACCGGGCAGGGGTTGAGTAGCGAGAATATCGCCATCGGCTATTTCACCGTTACCCCGCCAGAGTAACCCTTATGCGTGCGGCACACGCATAGCTGCCGCACGCCAAACGCCAGGGGCGACGCAGGGTATGCGTCGCCCCTGTTTGATGCGAGTTGCGCCATATCACAGCACATACCCGCGCTTGCGGGCCAGTTCCTCTTTGTGCTTCCGAAAGAGAATATCGCGCTCCGTCCCTTTCAGCCCACGACTATAGGTATCCAGGATCTGTTCAACCTCGGCGTCAAGCTCATCTTCCTGGCGCAGATCAGCGATAATAAACTCATAGATCCGTTTAACGCGCTCGGCCCGCCCCTCGCCCCGTCGGGCACCGGGACGCTCCTTGTACGCGACCAATCCGCGCTGCGCCAGTTCATCCTGAAGCCGCTCGGCAATGCGGCGCACTTTGTCTTCAGAGAGTCGCATGGGCGCTCCTCCACCTTGCAATACTTACGCTATGGTCGTTTCCATTATAGCCGATTCCTGCCCGAAACCGGTGCCATTCACAGCGGTAACTCTACCTGGCGGATGAAATGGGTACCTGCTGCAAGTCAGTAATTTCGTGGCACAACCAGACCAGGCAGTCCTGATTAACAAAATAGCAAACCGCCGGACCATCTTCCTCCGCTTCTAACAGGCCGGCGGTACGCAACACCCGCAGATGCTGCGAGAGCGTCGATTGGGCATGGGGCGCATCTTCCGGCAGATGCAGGAGAATCTGGTTGCCGATACAGCCGGGATGTGCCAGGACATAGCGCAGAATCTGCAGGCGTACAGGATTGCTGAGCGCTTTGCAGACACGACAGAAGTTCCGATCTTCGAGTTGTAGCTGTGCCGTCTCCATTGTCGGCCTCTTTCATGAACAGAAGTTGCGCGGTTGATATGCAAACCAGACGTTTCACCCGATGGAAGCCCGATTCGCCTGCGGCAGCATGGTTATGAATAAGCATGGAATCTTCCGCCCTGTCGGAGGCGAGACTCTGCGCCGGGTCAGTGACCGCGTAACTCGTGTCATTAATGATGATATAAATGTACGCTTCTGCCAAACATATGTCAAACGGATGTCTGGATAAAGCAACCTCGAACAACGCATGCCTGACGCGCTATGGTCTGTTCCAGCTTGATGACAGATCGGCACACCGTCTTCGCCTACGGTGGCAAGGTGGAATATATACACTAATACTTCTCTATCACGTAATTGACAAGAGCACCACACTCTTGCTCTCGATGAAACCATTGCACTATCCGGGCGGACTTCGTATAATGGTCAACGAAGGAGGGTAATGTCTGCCGCAATACAGGATACCAACTATGACGAACACCATACCAGTGCAACGTGATCCAATGGCGGCGGTCCTTGAACTGAGTCGCCTGGTCTGTTCATCCTTAGACCTGGACGAAGTATTACAGCGTATCGTGCATGCGGCGTACGACTTAAGCGAAGCCGAGTCTGTCACCGTGATGCTGTTGGATGAAGCGAGAGAATGGCTAACAGTGAGTGCGGCGATTGGCACCTCCCGTAGCATCTACCGGGATGTAGCGCTGCGGGTTGGTGAAGGATTGGCCGGGTGGGTCGCGCAAACCGGTCAACCCCTCCATCTGCGTAATCCTGCTGCCGATCCACGCTACCGCCCCTGGCCTTCCGCGCCGATATCGAATATCCTCGCCTTACCGCTTCAGGTACGCAACCGGATCCTCGGTGTACTCAACCTGTCGCAGTATGATTCGTATACGCTCTTCAGCGAGACCATCGTGCAGACAATGGAGGTGTTTGCCAGCTATGCGGCGATTGCTCTCGACAATGCCGAGACTGCCACAAAACTACGGCGAGCGGCGGACCGGGAGCGGTTACTGAACCGGATTAACCATGCCGTGCGCGATATGGGTAACACTGATGCGGTGATCGACCTGGCACTCAGAGGTCTAACCGCTAACCTGCATGGAACCGATTCTGCATTGTACCGCCTGGTAACTACCGGCCACACCAGCGAGTTTCGCCTGACGAATGAGTGGCACCAGTCGGCAGCAGCAACGGCTTCGGAATTGCCGGATCAATCCTGGCAGGCAACGGCGGATCGATCTACCGTTGCCTGCAACCTGACCGCTGCGGGAGCGTGGATTACTGCCCCAATTTTCTATGGCGGACGCGTGGTGGCCCAGTTACGGATATTTGCCTGGGAGCGTACCCACCGCTGGCGCGATGAAGAAATCGATCTGGTGCAGACCGTGGGAGATCAGCTTGCGATTGCTATCGCACAGGCTGAATTGACACAGCAGGAGCAGCGCAGTCGTAACTTGAGTGAGTCGCTGGGACAACTTGCCGCCGCCTGCAACGCGATGATTAGCCAGGAAGTGCTCCTCAACTTTGTGCTGGAACAACTTGTGCGCTTTGTGGCCTATGACTCGGCCGCCATCTGGTTGAGCCGCGATGACGATTATGTTAAACTGGTTGCCGGTCGCGGCCATCAGTCGGATATACGCAACCTCATTCTGTATGTTGGGCCCGGTTCGCTCAACTGGCGGAGGACCGGACAACGCCGGGCTGTGGTTATATCCGATGTGCAGCAAGATCCGCGCTGGCAGGATGTTCCCGACAGTCAGATTATTCGTGCCTGGATCGGGGTGCCGCTATGGGCGAACAAACAGTTCATTGGCATGCTATCGATTGATCAGTGGCAACCCAATGCATTTGGCGAGAATGACCGGCAGGTTGCCGAAACATTTGCCGATCATGTGGCCGTGGCAATTCATAATGCACAACTCTATCAGCAAGCCCAGGCCCGCACGAAACAACTCCAGGCGCTGCACCGCCTTAGCATTCGCCTGAGCGCGATGCACGCGGTTGAACCATTACTGGACGAACTGACACGCCTGCTGCATACAACCTTCGGCTACTACCAGGCCAACGTGGCCCTGGTTGAAGATGGCGCGCTGGTAATTAAAGCTGTCGCCGGGCAGGTTAACGCGGTCGCAGATCTACCGGATGCCGGCTGTATGGCCGGTGACGCAGGACTGGCGGCGCAAGCCATGAAGGTAGGCACGGCGGTACTGGTTAATGATCTCGCACGCGAACCGGACTATGTGGCACTTCCACTGCTGGAGACAAGCCGGGCCGAACTGGTTGTGCCGATTAAGGGCGCGGGTCGGGTGCTGGGCGTCATTGATATCCACAGCGATAGTGTGGGCCAGTTCAGTCAGGATGATGTCTATCTGTTGGAGTCGCTGGCCGGGCAGATTGCGGTTGTCCTGGAGAATATTGCACGCTACGATGAACTCGAGCGCACGCAGGAGGAGTTGCTGCGCAGTGAACACCTGCGCGCGCTGGGTGAACTTGCCGGCGGTGTCGCACATGATTTTAACAACCTGCTGGCCGGAATCCTTGGGCACGCAGAGTTGCTGCTGCTTGAACCGATGGACGCGACAACCCGCGAGGGGCTGCGGATCATTGAGCGTGCCGCCCTCGACGGCGCGGCAATTGTCCGCCGTTTACAGGATTTTGCCCAGACCCATCACTCCTCGCCCGATGACATTGTCGATATCAACAATGTTATTGAAGAGAGTCTGGCAATGACACGCCCGCGCTGGCGTGATGCTGCGCAAAATTGTGGTATTTCGGTTGAAGTTTTCTGTGAACTGTCCGCGCAGTCTCCCGTTATTGGCGATGCACCCGTTTTGCGGGAACTGGTGACCAACCTGATCCTTAATGCACTTGATGCGATGCCGCATGGGGGCGAACTGCATATCAGGACATTCGCGCAAGAGGGGAGTTTATATTCCGGCAGCGATCCGGCAGGAGAGCAAGTGACGTCACCTATGGTTGTGATCGAGGTACGTGATACCGGCATCGGGATGCCGGCGAATATCCAGAAACGCATCTTCGATCCCTTCTTTACGACCAAAGGTGCGCGAGGCACCGGGATGGGGTTGGCCGTGGCCCACGGCATTATCCAGCGCCATCACGGCAGTATCACGGTGCGCAGTGCGCCGGGTATGGGGAGTACCTTTACCGTCGCGCTGCCGATGCAGACCGCGACTATGCCAGAGTCCGAGCCGAAAGAGGCACGCCAGTCGGTTGATCTGTCCGCACTGCGGGTGCTGATTGTCGAAGATGAGCTGATGGTACAGCGCGTACTGACCAAGCTGTTTGAGCGCTGGGGATGCCGGATAACAGCCGTAGCATCCGGGGCCGAGGCACTGGATATCTTCCAGCCCTACCAGATCGATCTGGTTTGCACCGATCTGGGTATGCCGGGGATGTCCGGGTGGGAGTTGTTGGAGCAGATTCGCCGGCAAGATCCCCATGTTGCTACTCTGTTAATGACCGGCTGGGGCGAACAGCTTGATCCCGAAGATGCCTGTACCCGAGGGGCCGACCGGGTGCTGGTCAAGCCGTTTGATGCCGGCGCGCTCTACCGAACCGTCAGTTCCATGCATGTACAGACCCGCCGTCTATCACAGAATGAGTTATCGTGAACAAGCAACAACCTTCAGATGAAACGCAGAAACAACCTGCCAGGCGGCAGCGCCTGCCCGGCACAGCAGTTGGACTGCGTATCCTGCGAATAATTGCGGTTCTCTCCACGCTGATTCTGCTGGCACTGGTACTGGTGGGGAGCCTGATCGTTGTGCAAGGCCAGCGCGATGAAATCCGTCCGGCGGATGCAATTGTGGTTCTGCACGCCGACACCCTCACAAACGCCCATCTTGCGCATGCGCAGGAGTTGTACCGGCGGCGGCTTGCCGGCCGGTTGCTGCTGGTGGCCGACGACCCGGTGGCAGTCCAGGCCGATCTGGTTGCGCAGGGTCTGCCCGAACACGCGCTGCTGCCGGTAGAAGCGCCGGAAGATAATGTAGCGGATTTTCAAAACATTGCCGAGATAGCCCGGCAACAGGGCATCGAGAGCATCTTGATTGTCAGTGCGCCGAGCGAACTGCTGCTTGATTTGAAGATGGCCCGCGATCATGGACTGGTCGCGCATGGCGCGCCGGTCGCTACCGTGGACTTCGAGCCGCAGACCTTGTTCCAGGCCAGTCTGAACTACTGGCAGTATGTCTTGTTTGGGTCGGGATAGCCTCAAGCCGGCAGACCGGCCACAATCGCCGCAACCAGCCCACCCACCAGCGAACTCAAGAGATTAACCAGGTCATTGTCGAGCCAGCGCCATCCGCGCACAAAGGTGTTGGGCGTGCCGTCACGTCCGACCGGACGCTCGGTTTCCTTCCCGCTCGGATAGCGGTACATGGCCTGCACCGTGGCTCCCAGTAGACTATCAAACAGCGCCCCGGCCAACCCACCCAGCAGCGCCGCCGGGAGCACCCACCAGGCGACTGTCACCGGTTGCCCCGAAAGCACCTGTCCGGCGATCATAAATCCGAGGATAGCCAGACCAATAAAGCCGCCGCCCGCCGCCGCCGCGCCGGTTCCCAGCAGCGTAATACCACCGGATGTGCCCGGCGCAACCCGGCGGCCCGTCGTAATCAGGCGTGGCGGTTGAGCACTCAGCACGCCCGACTCCGTGGCCCAGGTGTCTGCCGTAACGGTTGCCATCACCCCGACAAATGCGGCAAAGAGCAGCAGTGGCTCACCAAGTAAGCCGTAGAGTAGCGCCAGCAGTGCGCCCACGCCGCCATTCGCCAGCGCCTGCCGCAGATCGCGCCGCCCGCCCTTCGAGAACTTCTCGGCGGCACGCTGCTCCTTGACCTCCTCACGGTAGTGCGAGAGCAGGCTACTGCTGATAAAAAAGGCAAACAGCGTCATCCCCCAGACCCACCCGCCGGCCCCAAAGGTCAACGTGCCGACAATGATGGCTCCCAGCCAGCCGCCGGCGTTCAGTGACTGCCGCCAGTAGGCCAGTCCGCCAATGCCCGTGCTAATTGCCACTCCCAGGATGAAGCGGGTTGTATCAATCATTGTTCATTGTTCATTGTTGTTATACGATAGGACGTACGCGGTGTGTGTTCAAACCAGACGTTTGAGCCCGATAATGGCCGGATTCGCCTGCGGCAGCATGGTACTTTTTTTCTTTTTTCACAAAAATTTTCACAAAGTGAAAATTTTTGTGAAAAAAGATGGTTTCTTCCGACCTGCTGGAGGCGACATGTCCTTCCGGGTTTGTAACTGCCTAAGTCCTGCTATATGACACGAGTTACGCGGTCGGTTCCAAACCAGGCATCTGCCGGGACAACCGGTCCGATTCGCCTCCGGCAGGGCGGACGTTACCAGATCTTTTTTACGAAAAATTGGCTCGGAGAGCCAATTTTTCGTAAAAAAGAAACAGAACGTACCACGCTGCCGCAGGCGAATCAGGCGTTCATCGGATGAAACGTCCGGTTTGAAGATCCACCGCGTAGCTCCTGTTATATGAACGGTTGACATGCAAACCGGACGTTTACTGAGATGGCAGCCCGCTTCGCCTGCGGCAGCATCAAGATCTTTCGCCCTGCTGGAGGCGAAACCAGTCTGCGGGTCTGACACCAGGACTGGAACAGTCCACATAACTTCTGTCAATCTTGAACACTATGCCGCAGGCAGATGAGTACGGAACCAGGCCAGAGTGCGCTCCCAGGCATCCTCGGCAGCATCTGGGGCATAACTGTCCCGCGTGTCATTAAAGAACGCATGCCCGGCCCCCGCATAGACCTGAAACTCATTCTCGACACCGGCTTCCTCCAGGGCCGACTGCATCTGGCGCACTTCGTCCACCGGAATGCCCTGATCCTCTGCGCCATACAGCCCCAGCACCGGAGCCTGCACCTCCTGCGCCTCCTCCGGGGTCAGCGGACGGCCATAGAAGGCGACCGCTGCGCCCAGATCTTCCTCAGCGCGGGCCGTGTTCAGGGCCAACCCGCCCCCCATGCAGAACCCGACCACGCCAACCTGTTCACCGGCGACATACTCCTGCTGCCGGAGAAAATCGATTCCCTGCCGGATCTCCGCGACGGCCTGCATCATATCCAGTTCCATCACCAGTTTACGCGCCTCGTCCGGTTCGGTGACAACCTGCCCATCGTAGAGGTCCGGCGCGAGAGCCACAAAACCCTGCTGGGCAAAGCGGCGCGTCACATCACGGATATGCTCATTCAGCCCCCACCACTCCTGGATGACAACGACGACGGGCAGCGGATCGGCCCCCTCCGGCCGCGCCAGATAGCCCATCAGCGTCTCGCCGTCGGCATCGGGATAGGTTAACTCTTCCGTGATCAGGCCCTCCGTGCTGCCGGTATCTGCGCTCGTCGAAGCGGTCGCAGTCGGGTCAACGACGGGCGGTGGTGTCGTCCCGGTTCCGGTTGGGCCGGGTTGCCCACAGGCGGACAGCAATGTTGTAGCGGCCGCCATACTGCCAAGCGCCGCTGCCGCGCGGGTAAGAAACTCACGCCGGGTAATCTGCCCGCACTGGAACGAGCGAACCAGTTGCATAACATAGATACGATCCATTGATTGCCTGTGTTCCCTTCTATGGCTTCTACTCTTTTGTTCTCTGTTCTCTACGACTACTGTAAATTACACGAGTTACGCGGTGCGTATCCAAACCGGGCGTTTTCACCCGATGAACGTCAGATTCGCCTGCGGCAGCATGGTACTTCTTTTTATCTTTTTCACACAAATGTTACACTTTGTGTAACATTTGTGTGAAAAAGCATAGCATCTTCCGCCCTGCCGGAGGCGGAATCTCCTGTCGGGTCAACGATCGCGTAACTTCTGTAAATTACACGACGTACGCGGTGGGCGTTCAAATCAGGCATTTGTCTGTATGAATGGCCCGATTCGCCGGCGGCAGCATGGTGCTTTATGCTTTTTCACAAAATTTTTGTACATAGTACAAAAATTTTGTGAAAAAGCATGGAATCTTCCACCCTGCCGGAGGCGGAATCTCCCGTCGGTTTAACGACCGCGTAACTCCTGTAAATTACAGAAGTTACGCGGTGCGCCTTCAAACCGGACAGTTACCCCGATGAACGCCAGATTCGCCTGCGGCAGCATGGTACTTTTTTATCTTGTTCACGAACATGTGGCTCACAGAGCCACATGTTCGTGAACAAGGAGAGACTCTTCCACGCTGCCGCAGGCGTATCCCAGCCAGCAGATGGACGATCGCGTAACTTCTGTAAATTATGCCACAACCCTTCCCGACTGTACAGGCGGAAAGAGGGGATTACCACACACCAGGCCGATGTCGCCATCCGCGATAGTACCGGGGTGCAGGTGGTTGATACCCAGGTGGCGGATGCGCTGCTACGTACGGCGCTTGCGGTTAAACTGCTCGGCGCGTAGATCGTAACCCGTAGTAATCTGCAGGAGGGCATCGCGTATGCGCTCGGTTGGGAGTAGCGCAGTCCTGGATGGATCAGGCAAAAGATAAATTGTGTGTGCCAGGCCCGCTCCTGTACCGGCCCTGGCATTTTGTATGCATCCGCTCGTGTAAGCCTGATCAGGAAGCGCGCTTCACCCGCTCTTTCGCCTGATCCACCTGATCTACCTTGATCCGATTAAGCCAGCCGAGCAGCTTATTACTGAAAACATCGGCGGCCTCGTCGAAGGGGCAGTGACCGCTTTCAGGGACGATCTGAATTTCCGCCTGGGGAAACATGCGCTGCTTGAAGGCATGCGCAACCGACGGCGGGAGCGACTGGTCATGCTCGCCCCAGAGCAGCAGCGTCGGCACCTGCACCGCGCCGGGCGATATATCCAGGTAGCTATTCGCCAGGGCGCGCGTGACGGCCAGATACGAGCGGATCCCATCCCGGCGGCGTAACGGCGCGCTAAACAACTCCACCAGTTCATCGGTGACACACTCTTCCCGGTAGTAGGCCGAACGCAGGCTCTGACGCACCCCCCACTCGTTGGCAAACACCCCCGCCAGCAGTTCCCCCAGCCCCGAGGTCTGCACCAACCCGAAGAAGGCCCGGTCAAACGCGGAGGGCTCACGGCTCGGTGGCAACCCGGCGCTGTTCACCAGTACCAATCCCTGGACCAACTCCGGGTAGTCATGTGCAACCTGCGCCGCCACCATACCGCCCAGTGAGTGCCCCACAACCACCGCCGGGCCAGGTAAAACCTGACGCACGAACGCGGCGACCTGCCGGGACCAGAGCGCACTGCCGGAGATCTCACGCGGTTGGGCGGAGTAGCCAAAGCCGTACAGGTCCAGCGCGGCGACGGTGTGGCTGCGGGCCAGGGGTGGCAGCACGCGCCGCCAGTGCTCAATCAGCCCGCCATAGCCATGGATAAACAGGATTGGCCGGCCATGTGCCGGCGTCGAGAGCCAGTAGCGCATCCGGCCATGTTCGCCCTCCCGGTAGTGCTCGCTGATACGCGGCTGAACATTCGTTTGTATATTTGTAGACAAGAGATTACTATCCTTTCCAGTATGAAATTTACCCCTCAACAGCCCAGCGTACTGCGGTACCAGGCCTCGACACCTTTCTTCAGCGTGGCTGCCGGCAGGCCGAAGGTCGGGACACCCAGCGGGTTGCCAATAGCTTCGCCCGGTCCCAGGGAGACCAGTTCGCCCAGGCGTAGCGGCTGGTAACTGCGCGGAGCCTGGCCCATGCATTCCGCCAGGAGCGTGCGGGCCAGATGTTCACCCTGGCGCATGGCAAAGCTCGCCGTGGCCGGTACGGTCCCACGCAGCGGGTCGGGAATGGCGGCACAGTCACCGGCCGCAAAGATCAGCGCCTGATCCTGCACTCGTAGATAGCGGTCCACCCGCACCCGCCCGATGCGGTCGGTGGGGAAGTCCGACGCGGCCAGCAGTCCCGGCGCGCGAATACCGCCCGCCCAGACGATGGTCCCGGCGTGCAACACCCGATTTCCCGCGAGAAACAGCGTCTGCGCTTCGACGCGTTCAACAGCAGTGCTGCGATAGATATCAATGCCGCGTCGTGTCAGCACATATTCGGCATACTGCGTGGCCCACGCACCAAACTGCCGGAGCAGCATGGTGTTGCGTTCGATCAGCGCGATGCGTACCTCGCTCGTTGATAGCCCGGACTGGCCTGCACGGGTCTCACACCAGGCAGCCAGTTCCCCGGCAAGCTGACAGCCGGTATAGCCGCCCCCAACGATCACAAATGTCAGCAACCGCTGCCGTGCCGCCGGATCGTCCGTCCGGGCAGCTTCAGCAAACTGCGCCTGCATATGCGCACGCAACTGGAGTGCGTCGGCCTGGCTGCGCAGGGGCAGTGTGTGTTCCCGCGCACCGGGTATATCGCCATAGTTCGTCTCTGCGCCCAGCGCGATGACCAGTCGGTCATACCCGAGTGAGCGCCCATCTTCCAGATGTACCTGCCGCGCCGGCGATTCAATCCGCGCGACGCGGCCCTGCTCCAACCGGGTCGCACACCGGCTGAGCAGATCCGCCAGCGGCAGGGCCGTGTCGGACGGTTCCGCGCGGGTGGTCGCGGTCAGATGCAACTCTTGCACAATCTGGTGGTAGGGATTCTGGTCAAGCAGTGTCACCTGCGCCGGCATTTCCTCTTTTGCAACACGTTTATTGAGTTCGAGAATCACCCGCAGCCCGGCATATCCCGCACCCAGGATCAGAATCTGCATTGAAGTACCTTTCATTAACAGGAGTTACGTGGTCACTGACTTGGCAGAGCATTTCGCCGCCGGCAGGGCGGAAGATCCCATGCTTGTTCACAAAAATGTTGCACTTTGTGCAACATTTTTGTGAACAAGCTAAACCAGTACCACGCTGCCGCAGGCGAGTCGGGCCGTTCATCCAGGCACATGCCTGATTTGCATGCCCACCGCATAACTACTGTCATTAACACGCGTTACGCGGTGGGCGATCAAACTGGGCGTTTGTGCCCAATAAAAGCTGGCTTCGCCTGCGGCAGCATGGTACTGGTTTTATCTTGTTCACAAAAAAATCCACAACATGATTTTTTTGTGAACAAGATCGAGATCTTCCACCCTGCCGGCGGCGAAACCTGCCGTTAACGCGATCAAACATCCGGTTTGGTACCCCCATTGCGTAAGTCGTGTCATCAACTGTCAGCAAGGGCATACGACGGTCGTGTTTCCTGGTCGCGGATACCTCCCAGGCCAAGCGCATAATCCCACCAGGGCAGCGCCACCGGGTCGCCGTACCAGGGCCGCCCGTGGAGGCTGGTATGGTAGCGCCCGGGTACGACCAGGTACTCTGCACCACGTAACGCGGCACACAGTAGCGTAGTAATGCCGTCGCCCCAATCCTGGGCATGCTCCATTCCGGAGACCAGGGCATAGCTGCGGCTTGCCATCCGCTCCCGCAGCGTACCCGCCGGATGCCCCTGGAGCGCCCGTCCCACCAGGGCAACATAGCGCACATGCTCGTAGAAAGCGCCGGGGTAGGTGCCATTGGTAAAGCCAACAACCCGCCGCGTCCAATACTCCCGGCTCTGGTGGGGTGTGCCCAGCGTAATCAGGCGCTCGACATAGCGCCGGCCGCCGTAGACCTGCCCACGATAGGGCTGGTCGCCCAGGTAGATACGGGCCGTTGTTCCGCCGACGCTGTGGGCCAGGATCGTCACGCGGTCCGTGCCGGTCAACACGCGCGCCTGCTGCACGGTTGCCTGCAGACGGGCCACCGGAACACGGAAATCCCAATCGCGGGTGAGCGCCCAGCGCGCCCGGCTGATCGGTGTGATAAACACCCGGTAGTTGTAGGGCGGTGCCTCTAGAGCGGCCGCCAGCACCGCAAAATCGGTCGGGGCCGTCAGGTAGCCCCCGATGATTACCAGTACAGGTCGTCTCATCTGTGTATCATTTTCTAGTAATTGTAGTAATTGATTTCGCTCCATATCGTACGTACGAATGTGCCTATTACTATTCTAACCTCACTCTCTGTGCTATACTGAAGCAAAAAGCCGACTTTCTTGCAATTTCGGCAAAATCCATACACTGGAGCATGTTATGACGAACAGACCGCATCCTGAAACCTTGCGGCACGTCGAGATTTTTGAGAAACTCACCGATGAGGAACTGCTCAAGGTTGTTGAACTATGTTGGGTCGAGCGTGTCCCCGCCGGCCAGATTATCTTTCATGAGGGTGAGGATGGCGATACACTGTTCCTGATACAGCAGGGTTGTGTACGTATCTCGCTCAATACGCGCGGCCCGGAAGATACCCTGACCCCTGGGACGATAAATATGCTCTACGCGGGGCAGAGCTTTGGCGAGATGGTCTTGCTGGGCGGTATCACCCGCTCGGCAACCGTCACCGCCGTCGATGACTGCGTTCTGCTGGTACTTAAAGCACACGAGTTTGCCGCTCTCTGCGAGGCCAATCCACGTATCGGCTATCGTGTGATCTACAGTGTCGCCGGCGACCTGGCCTACAAGTTGCGCTCTTCCAACCTATTGCTACGCGGTAACATCCGCTGGCAGGGGAATGAATTGAGCCGACGCACGCGAAAGAACGATGATAATGATGCAGCAACTGCTGATTGTTGACGACGAACCGGCCATTACGCAGGTCTTGCGCGAGCGTCTGGAGCGCGAGGGGTTTGGTGTGCATGCGGTGGCAACCGGCGAGGAAGCGCTGGCGGCGCTGGAAGTCGGCGCGTATGATCTGCTGCTGCTCGATGTGGGGTTGCCGGGAATGGATGGCTTTGAGGTGCTACGCCGGATGCGCGCCCGGGGCTATGATCTGCCGATCATTGTGCTGACGGCCCGTGATGAGGAGATTGATCGCGTGGTCGGGTTGGAACTGGGAGCCGACGACTATGTGGTCAAGCCATTCTCGCCGCGCGAACTGGCCGCGCGGGTGCGCGCCCTGCTGCGGCGTACGGCTGAGGTTGCCCAACTCCGCGCGCAACTCAAGCGGGATACAACCGGGCCGGAGCAGGAGGTCCAGGTCGATATGGCGCGTCGCCAGGCAATCTTTCGGGGTGAGTTGCTGGACCTGCGCCCCCGCGAGTTCGATCTGCTGGCGCTGCTGGCGGCGCATCCGGGACAGGTATTCACCCGCGAGGCACTGCTGCGGCAGGTGTGGGGCCACGAGGAGTTTGTAGACGCGCGGACGGTTGATGTGCATGTACGCCGGGTCCGCGCCAAACTCGCCGCAATCGCCCCCGATGCCCAGATCATCCTGACCGAGTGGGGTGTCGGGTATAAATTGGTCATGAATTAACGGTTAGGGGTTAGGGGTTAACGGTTAGAAGTTGTTGTGGTTCAATAGGTTTTTAACCGTTAACCCCTAACCGTTAACCCCTAAACGCTAACCGCTAACCGCTAACCCCTACTCCGGCACTGCAATCGTAATCAACCGGTGGCTCATATTCACCAGCGCGCCATCGGCAATAACCCGATCGCCGATACACGAAACCAGCGTGAGTTGCTCACGGCCCTGCGGAAGGATATATTCGATCTGATCCGGATTGACCCACACCTGCTCCGCGATAACATAAGTGTGGGCGGTTCCATCCGCCGTATGCACCGTAATCGGATCACCAATCGAAGCAGTATGCAGATGCTCAAACGGCGCGGGCACATCCGGGGTGGCCTGGAAGCGCGCGACGTGGCCCCAGAACACCACATTCTCACCCTGCCCCGGCTCGGCGCTGTAAATGTACCAGCCGACATCATGCTGGGGGACAATCGGGATATTCTGGGCATCCAATCCAACCGGAATGAGTGACTGATCTAAGCCGATGGTATCGATCCGCATCTGTACCGGCTCGCTGGGCGGTATAACCACGCCCGTCGGCGTCGGCGCGGCGGTTGGGGCGGCAACTTCTTGATGCAGCAGCGGCAGATCCTCGGTGGACATATCTGCCGAGAATGTCGGGGGTGATGCCGACACACTGGTTAGCTCCAGCGTAGGAAGCGGCGTTGGCATACTGGTTATGTCCAGTTGCGCAGATGATCTGTTCTCGCCCATGACTACCTGCATCACCAGATAACCTGAGATAAGCAGTGCCGGCAGTACAACCAGGAAACGTAGTTTCAAACGCATAAGCTACCTTTCCGCATACGAGCTTGCGTTTCTACTGTAAAATCAGGCACACAACGCCAGGGAGTATAGCACAACCGGCGCGGAGATGCTAATCTGATCGCGCTTACGCGGTGGGTATGCAACCCGGACGTTTCACCCGACGAAAGCCCGCTTCGCCTCCGGCAGCATAGAATCTTCCGCCCTGCCGCAGGCGAAATGCCTTTCGAGTCGGACCGCGTAATGCGTGTCAGATAACACGCGTTACGCGGTCGGTCCCAAACGAGGTATTCACCGGGATAAACGGCCCGCTTCGCCTCCGGCAGGGCGGTACCGGACATCCTTTTTCAAGGAATTTGTGCATAATATGCACAAATTCCTTGAAAAAGATAAACAGAGTACCATGCTGCCGCAGGCGAAGCGGGCGTTTGGGTCTCAGAGACTGTCTGAAAAGCTGATGCGCGTCGGTCCCACGGCATGCGGGGTGCCCTGCGCCACCGGACCGCGCCCCAGGCGTCCCGGCGTCAGCCGGTTCCGGCCACACCCCGGCTGACGCCGGGACTCCCGCTCCGGGGCCGTCGCCCCATGACCCAATACCGTTCAAATAAGACAACATACACGGTCACTCCCCGAGAAGGAGCTATCGCCTCCGGCAGGGCGGAAGAAACCTTCCTTTTCTCACAACAAATTTTCACAAAGTGAAAATTTGTTGTGAGAAAAGATACAAGAGTACCATGCTGCCGCAGGCGGAACCGTTCTGTAGCGGAGCAAACGTCCGGTTTGCACCGCTACTGCGCAGGTTCTGCTATTTGAAAGGTATTGCCCCAGGACCAACCCGTTTCAGACAGTCTCTAACATCAGGCCAGAATGAACTGCACCGCGTAACGCATGTCAGATAAGAAACGTACCATGCTCGCGCAGGCACAAACTGCTCTTTGTCTGATCAAAACGTGCGGCTTGCACGCCTACGACATTCCATCATGACAGGGGTTCCTCTACGCTGTGCTATAATGCGCTGTGTCATTCGTCACGATTGGATGAGGGGTCTATGAGTCTTAAAGGGAAAGTTGCGATTATCACCGGAGCGTCGAGCGGTCTCGGGTACGCCGTTGCACATCTCTTTGCGCGAGAGGGCGCAGTCGTCGTTGCTAACGCTCGCCGTCGTGACCGCCTGGAGTGGTTGGTAGGCGATATTGCTGCAAATGGGGGTCAGGGGATCAGTATCCCGGCCGATGTTACCGATCCGGCCCAGGTGGAACACCTGATGGATCAGACATTGTCGTTGCTGGGCCAGATCGACATCTTAATTAACAGTGTGGGGGCGGTGGTAAAAGTTGCCCCGGTGGAACAGTTTAATGATTCGGAGTGGAACACCATCTGGCAGACCAATATGAGTAGTGTGTTTTACACCTGTCGCGCGGTTGTTCCGCATATGAAAGGGCAGCGTTCGGGCACGATTATCAATGTTGGCTCGCGCGTGGGCAAGACGGCGGTACCAAATATTGCGCCCTTCTGCGCAGCGAAGTTTGCGCTGACCGGGTTCTCCCAGTCACTGGCGCAGGAACTTCGGCCATTCAACATCTTTGTTACAACCGTTTTTCCGGGCATGATCAATACCAACATGCAGCCCTTCCGCCCCGCTGCCGAGGTGCGGCGGCAACTAATGTCGGCGGACGATGTTGCGCAGGCTATTCTGTGGGCATGTTCTCTGCCACCAAGCGTGCGGGTGGATGAACTGCCGCTGATGTCACGCCAGTTGGATATGTGAACCGGGCCGATTCGTTCGACAGCAGTGAGCCGAAAAAAGCTGTCGGGCAGGTGTTCCTCCCGCCCGCTGAATGCTCGCTGCTGTACGGACGATACTCTACAGCCAACGGACATCAACTATGACCGATTCCAGTCTGCGCGACTGGTGGGAAGAATTATTTCAGGTTCACGAGTTTGCGCACTACCAGGAGTATGCCGAAGATCTGACGCGCCGTGAGGTGGATTTTCTGGAGCAGGCGCTCCCCCTGACCGGCGTCGAAACGGTACTGGACCTGGCGTGTGGCGGTGGGCGTCACGCGATTGAACTGGCCCGGCGTGGATACACTGTCGAGGGGATCGATGCGGCTGCGCCGGTCATTGCTTATGCGCAGCAGCGGGCCCAGGAACTGGGGACGACCGCCCGCTTTGCCGTTGGCGATATGCGTACCTACGCCGACAAGGAGCGGTTCGATGTTGTCCTGGTGATGAATAGCAGCATCGGCTTTTTTGATGATGCAACCAACCGCACGGTGCTGACGAACGCCGCCCGAGCGCTTGCTCCGGGTGGAAAGCTGCTGCTCCAGTGCCTGAACCCCTACCAGATTGCGACCTATCTCCAGACATTCCGCACCGGCTGGTACCAACTCGGTCAGGGTTATGTTTTGCGGCAGTCCCACTTTGATCCGCGCAGTGCGACCCTGCTGATTGACTACCGCTACCTCGATCCGGCGCAGGGATTGGATGTAGCCCACCCCGGCGACCGCATTCGCCTCTATGGATTTCCCGAACTGACGGCGCTCCTGGAGCAGGTTGGCCTGCGCCCGCACAGTGTCTTTGGCGATGCCCTGCTGCCGCCGGTTCCATTTGATGAAGAGAGTCAGTGGCAGGTGGTGGTTGCCCGCAAGGAACTGCCGTCTGACGTGTCTGCCACCACCGATGAGTCGGATGATGGCCCGGCGGATGAGCCGGCCGCTAACCCGGCGGCAGAAGATTCTGTAGCATAACCGTATGCTGCCGGGCAGCGGACATGCGAAAGCGCGTTCCTATCTGACAACTGGCGCGGGGCTACCCGGCAATTTGATCAATCGTTGCCGCGGATTGAATGCGCTCCACATCAGGAAGATGCAGCAACCCGCCGCCAATCGTCAGCGCGTCGGCGGTGCCACAGGCCACCCCCAGGCAGAGCGCCGCATCGAGCGAGTCGCCCCGCAACAGCCCCGTCACCAGTCCCGCCAGCAACGAGTCGCCGCTGCCTACCGTGCTGACGATCGCTAACTGCGGCGGACGTACCAGGTACGCGCCCGCGTCGCCCAGGGCCAGCGCGCCCGCCGCGCCCAGCGAGACCACGCCCAGCGCAATACCGCGCGACCGTAACTCCTGCAGTGCCTGCAACGCCGTTTCACGACTCTCAATCACTATCCCCAGGGCCGCGCTCAGTTCGGCTGCATTCACCTTCAGGCCAAAAGGCCGCGCGTTCAGTGCCGCTTCTAATGCGCCACCGCTGGTATCCACAATTACGCGGCAGCCGGCATCAGTCAGCATTTGCACCAGCGTCGCCATATTCGCAGGCGGCACGTTCGGTGGCAGGCTGCCGGAGATCGTCGCCAGCGTACCCTCGTCGGTAGGAAGGCTACTAATCGTTGTCATAAAATTATGCCAGTCGTTCGCGCTGATGTTTGGCCCCTGTTCATTCAGCACTGTGGCATCACCGCCTTGCGGATCGACCACCAGGACACAGGTGCGCGTCTCACCACTATGCCAGCTCCAGCGGCCCTTTAACCCCTCCTCAAATGCCAGTGCCGCAACCTGCTGGCCCGTCCGCCCACCGAGCAAGGCACAGAGGCGCAGCGGTTGCCCCAATTTATGCGCGGCCCGGGCCACATTCATGCCTTTACCGCCCGCTACCGCAAACACCTGCTCGGCCCGGTGAACTGCGCCTAACCGCAGATTGGGTATGACCAGCGTGCGGTCCAGGGCCGGATTTGGCGTAATCGTAAGCAGCATCGTGTTGTCCCCTGGTGTATCTGATATCAATGCTTTAACAGGACTTACGCGGTCACTGAACTGAAAGGGAATGTCGCCTCCGGCAGGGTGGAACCGGACATCCTTTTTTCCAAAAAGATCGAACAAGTACCTTGCTGCCACAGGCGAAACTGGCTTCCATCTGGTCAAACGTCCGGTTTGAACGCCCACCGCGTAAGTTCTGGCTTTAACTGGAAATCTCAGTCCACTATCATTATAGTCAAATTCAGATAGGCGTGCCTGTAGTAGCAAAACTGCATGCAGGTATGACCAAACAAGAAGACCAGGCAAAACAGCCCTTTCCGGCTGTCCCGCCTGGTCATAATCTTTTATCTTCAATCATCAAGCCTTTGTCCCCAACCCACCATCTTCAATTATCAAGCCTTTGTTTCCAACCCACCATTTTCAATTATCAAGCCTTTGTTTCCAACCCACCGTTCTTAATCCATAAACTTTTGTTCTCGGTTCTTTGTTCTTCGCTCTTCGTTCGATCAGGCTGCAATGGGACGCGCCTGCCACAACTCCTCGGCTTCGTTCAACAGCCATGCGCGTTCCTGAACGCTCAACGCGCACGCGGCTTTCTCACGCCATGCGCCATACTCGTGCCATGCCCACTGACCGGCCTGCGTATTGATCCAGCGAGGTGTCTTCGGAACGTACGTGATGTCGATAGTTGTCATTCGCTCCTCACTTGAGTTACTTATACCGTAGAACTTCTCTCTCCCGCGTGCATAACTATACCCTGGTGAGATGACAACCACCTGTAAGCTTTCACCCGGTCCAGTTACAAAAACCTCACCTGTAAAACTCTGAGGAAGAGCAGATAAAAGCAGCAGAATGAAGAAGTAATAAAATGGTAAAATTTATAGAGCAGGAGGGTATCCTGGATTGTACCGCGCTGCTCAACCTGCCTGACCGGCAGTGAGCAGCAAATCAGCGCACTTCTCGCCGCTGATCATCGCCGCGTTGATGCTGCTGGCCTCGGTAAACTCGGCGGCAAAATAGAGACCCGGGAAGCCGCCGGCATTACCGGGCAAACCTGGGTGCATACCGGGCGGCTGGGCAAACTGGGCATACTCGATCCGGTAGAGCCGCAGCGGGGTGTAGCTATCCAGGGCGCGCTGGGCCTGGGTATCGCCGCAGAACATGAGCCGCAGATCTGCCACTGCTCGCCTGAAAAACTCCTCATCATCGAGCGGGGGTATACCCGTCACCGTAGCACTGAGCAGGTGACGCCCCGGCGGGGCGTACGTGGGTGCAACATTCGTCAGCAGTTGCGCATTGTTGACAAAGGCATCCCGCGCGGCGTTGAGCAGAAGTTTTTTGCCACGATAGAGCGGACGAGTACCACCGAAGTAGAGCGTGACCGTCCGCACACGCCCCAGTGGCAGCGCCTCGATAACCGCTACCGGCAACTGCGCACAAAGCCGCCCGGCTTCGGGGGCCGGGGTTGCCAGCACCACCGCATCGGCGCGCAGTTCCGTGCCATCGGTCAGGCGCACACCCGCAACCCGCCCCACCGCGGTTAGCAGCGTAGCGATCCGCGTCCCCAGCCGGATGCGGTCATGCTGCAGCAGGGGGGCGGCCAGTTGCCGGCTGATCTGCCCCATGCCGCCTGCCGGTATCGTTGTGCCGCCATCGTTGAGCATTTTGTAGTTAAATTTGAAACATTTCGCACTGGTCTGGAGGGAGCGGTCAAGAAAAATGCCGCCAAAAAACGGACGGAAGAAGCGATCAATCGCCGCTGAACTGAACCCACGCTGGCGCAAATAGGCCAGCGTAGAGAGATCCGACCCATCCAGGACTTCGTCGATGGTTTGCGCATGCAGTTCCCGGGAGAGCAGCAGCGTCCGCAGTTTGTCAAGCGGGGTGACGGCCCGGCTTAATGCCGCCCCAATCGCTGCCCCGGGATGGCGGTCGCGCAGCGGATCGGTCAGCACGCTGCGCCGCCCATCCACGCAGATAATCGCGCCCGGATCGAAGGAGCGCAACTGCAGAGCCGGCAGATCAAGCTGACGCTGCGCGGCCGGATAGGCATCGAAGAGCACCTGGAAGCCCCGGTCAAAGGTGTAGCCGTCGGCATAGTCCGAGCGCACCCGCCCACCGACACTATCTTCGGCCTCCAGCAGCGTCACATTCTGTCCGGCCCGGTCCAGTTGGCGCGCACAGGTCAACCCCGCCACACCCCCACCGACAATCAATACATCCATGACAGCTTATTCCTCAAAGAACTGTGACACCCGCACGGCAAAGCCGGGCAGCACATCATCGCCGGGCAGGTCGTCCGTCTCGGCAAACTCGCGCACATCGGTCAGCGAACGGTAGGCGAAGACACTGCGCGTGTTGGGATTGACCACCCAGACCAGCCGCACCCCGATGGAGAAGTAATCCCGCAGCTTCTGCATAATCGCGCTCCAGCGGTCGTGGGGCGAAACCACCTCCACAATCAGGTCCGGGGCCACATCCAGGAAGCCGCTGGAGCTTTTCTGCGCATAGCGCTCGTTGGAGATAAACAGCACATCGGCGGCACGCACACGATCAGGATTGCGCCGGATGTAGATGCCGACTTCGCCCACGCGTAATTTACCAAGGCGATTGGGGCGCACGAATTGGCGGAGTGCAGTATACACATTGCCTTCGTAGTTGCCATGGTCATCACCGGCTGGGGTCATGGTCACAATTCTCCCGTCGATCAGTTCACACGGCCCGATATCGCCCATTGCGGCGAGTTCTTCGCCCGTGATCAGGTCAGTAGTCGTTGGGGTGCTGGTCATAGGATTATGCCTCTTCCTTACTATTCTACAACAGCTCCAGCGGCTCGGCACGGCCAAAGATTCGCTCCGGGCCGCTGGTTGGCGCGGCCCAGCGCACGGCGTTGGCGATAACCTGCTGCACCTCGGGATGGTGATAGGTCGGATAGGTTTCGTGGCCGGGGCGGAAGTAGAAGATCTTGCCCCGCCCGCGCTGATAACAACCCCCGCTGCGAAAGATCTCGCCGCCCTGAAACCAGCTTACCAGGACCAGCGTCTCCGGCGGCGGGATATCAAACGGCTCGCCATACATCTCTTCCTGTGCCAACTCGATATACGGCCCTAACCCCGCGACAATCGGGTGGCCGGGTGCAACCACCCAGAGGCGCTCCTTCTCGCCGGCCACCCGCCAGCGCAGGTTGCAACTGGTTCCCATCAGACGGGTGAAGATCTTCGAGAAGTGCCCGGAGTGCAGCACAATCAGCCCCATGCCCGCCAACACCCGACGCTGCACCCGCTCCACCACCGCGTCGTCAACCTCCGCGTGGGCCTTGTGACCCCACCAGAGCAGCACATCGGTGCTCGCCAGCACTGCCTCGCTCAGGCCATGCTCCGGCTCGTCAAGGGTGGCCGTCTGCACGGCGAACCCACGCCGGCGCAGACCGGCGGCAATGGTGCCGTGCATGCCATCGGGATATATCGCAGCCACCTCAGGTTTATTGCGCTCGTGGCGATACTCGTTCCAGACCGTGACTCGTAGCGTCTCACTCACCGCGCGGCCCTCCTCCCAGCTATAGCGCTCCTGCATGATTTCCATGATACCAGATGGTTTATACTATGCATGTTGTCTGATCTATCCGTACGATGCAGAAGTTGCGCAGTGTCCGACAAACCAGGCGTTTCATGAGATGAAAGAGTGGTCTCGCCTGCGGCAGCGGCGAACGACACTGTCTGTGGCGGACGGCGTAATTCCTGCGGGTGAAGGAGAATTTTGATGAGTCGCATATACAACTTCAATCCGGGACCGGCGACGTTGCCGTTGCCCGTGCTGGAACGGGTGCAGCAAGAACTGCTCGACTACCAGGGGCGCGGCATCTCTGTGCTGGAGATGAGCCACCGCTCCAAAGAGTATGAGGCGATGAACCAGGAGGCCGAGACGCGCATCAAGCACCTGCTGGGGCTGGGTGATGACTACCGCGCGTTGTTCCTGCAGGGCGGCGCAAGTACCCAGTTTGCCACGGTGCCAATGAACTTCCTGCCGCCCGGCGGTGTGGCCGACTATATCCTGACCGGCTCATGGTCGGAGAAGGCGCAGAAGGAGGCCCAGAATGTCGGGAAGCAACTGCAGCCCGGCGCAACCACACACGTTGCCGCCGGCACCCGCGAGGAGCAGTATCGCCGCATTCCCCGCGCCGATGAGATCAAGCTAAGCGAACAGCCGGCGTATGTGCATATCACCACCAATAACACGATCTATGGCACCCAGTGGCCCGAACTCCCCGATGTTGGCAATCGCCCGCTGGTCGCCGATATGAGCAGCGATATCCTGTCGCGCCCCATGGATGCCCGCAAGTTTGCGCTCTTCTACGCCGGCGCGCAGAAGAATATCGGTCCTGCCGGTGTTACGGTTGTGGTTATTCGCCAGAACTGGCTGGAGCAGACCGCCACGACCATCCCGACGATCCTGAATTATGCCACCCATGCCAAAAACAACTCGCTCTACAACACCCCGCCCGCCTTTGCGGTCTACATGCTCAACCTGGTGCTGGGCTGGATCGCGGAGAACGGCGGACTGGCCGGTATCGGTGAGCGCAACCAGCAGAAGGCGCAGCAGATCTACGCGGCAATTGACCGGAATGCCGGCTTCTACCGGGGTCATGCCGCGCCCGATAGCCGCTCTCTGATGAATATTACGTTCCGGCTGGCAAACGAAGATCTGGAAAAGCAGTTCGTCAGCGAGGCAACTGCTGCCGGGATGATCGGACTGAAGGGCCACCGCTCGGTTGGCGGTATCCGCGCCTCGGTCTACAATGCCATGAGCCCCGAAGGTTGCGCCGCCCTGGTCGGATTTATGGAAGATTTCGCCAGAAAGAATGGATAACACGGTTTTAAGTCTTGACTTTGGCGGGACGAAACTTGCAGCCGGGCTGGTGCATGTCGGCAGCGGCGCTGTCGTTGCGGCGGCGCGCTGCCCAACTCCCGCCGATGCTCCGGCCGGTTACGCCGCCATGCTGGGGATGGCGCGCGATCTGCTGGCCCAATCCGCCGAACCGGTGCAGACCGTCGGTGTCAGCTTTGGCGGCCCGGTCGAAGTTGATGGTCGCACTGTGCGCCGCTCGATGCATGTGCCCGGCTGGGAGGCCATGCCTCTGGCCGAGCGGCTGGAGGCGGACCTGGCGCTGCCCTGCGCCATCGCCAATGATGCCGACGCGGCTGCCCTGGCCGAGCAGCGCTACGGTGCCGGGCGCGCGGTCACGCATCTGCTCTACCTGACGGTCAGCACGGGCATCGGTGGTGGCATTATCATCGACGGGAAGATCCATCGCGGCGCGCATGCCTGGGCCGGTGAGATCGGGCACCAGGTGCTTGACCCGAATGGCCCGCCGTGCGATTGCGGGCGCAACGGCTGTCTGGAGGCACTGGCATCCGGCCGGGCAGTTGCGCACGCGGCGCAGGCAGCCCTGGCACACGCCGGTACGGCTGACTCTCGGTTGCGCCGGCATGCGCCCATTACCGCCCAGGATGTCACCGCGGCGGCAGCGGCCGGTGATCCGGCGGCGCAGGCGGTCTGGGGGACAGCTATGACCTGGCTGGGGATCGGTATTGCCAACGCGGCCAATCTCCTCAATCCGGCGCGGGTGATCATTGGCGGCGGGTTGACCAACGCGGGGCCGCTGCTGTTTGAGCCGGTGCGCCAGACGGTGGCCCGGCGCACGCTGGACCCCGACCTGGAAATTGTTCCGGCGGCCCTGGGGGAGCATGTCGGGTTGCTGGCAGGCGCGGCGGTCGCTCCGGCAGAGATGGTATAATGAATAACTATCTGACACGCGTTACGTGGTTACTGACTGGGAAGGGAACTTTGCCTCCGACAGGGCGGAAAACTCTATTCTTTTTTGATGAATTTTGAAAAATATAGTCCAGATAGGTAATCTACTGGCGTCCCGGCTTATGAACGTTGAGAACATAGTCCGGATATGAATGACCGGGAGTCCCGGCTCTCGCCGGTTGGATACCTGTCGGGACAGGGTATACTGCCAGGAACGCCTGATCCGGCGGAAGCCGGGACTCCTGAGCGGCGATATCTGGATGAAACATTCAAACTTCACTGTAACGCCTGTTATTTATGAAAACCGACACAAAGAGATAGGGATAGCTGATGCCACGACTTGCCTTTGATGCCCAGATTACATTTGTTCCCACAACCGATCTTACGACCTGTGCCCACTTCTACGAGACGATTATGGTGCTGCCGATGATCCTTGATCAGGAGACCTGCCGCATCTATCAGGTGACGGAACAGAGCTACCTGGGGTTTTGCCAGAGTGATGATCCACTGCCCTGGGATGACCGGGTGATCCTGACACTGGTCAGTGATGATGTGGATGGCTGGTATGCCCGCCTCAACACCCAGGGTGTAACAACAGACGGACCACCCCGCGAAAACCGGCAGTACCGCATCTACCACTTCTTTGCGCGCGATGCGAATGGCTACCGCCTGGAGTTTCAGCGCTTCCTGGACACCTTTCCCCCTGAGAGTGCCCCGTTCCCTCCCGATGAAGAAACGCCGCCAGGCAGTACCGCGTGAAAATCGTGATGCTCTCCAAGGCGCTCGTCTCCGGCGCGTATCAGAAGAAACTGGAGGAACTGGCGCGCCTGCCCGAGGTAGATCTGCTGGCGCTGGTGCCACCGGCCTGGCATGAGCCCCGGGTCGGCACCATCCGGCTGGAGCGCCGATTTACGCAGGGCTATCGCCTGGAGGTGCTGCCAATCCTGTTCAACGGCCGGCACCATCTGCATTTCTATCCGGGCCTGCGGCGGGTGTTGCAGCGTGAACGGCCTGATCTGCTGCATATCGACGAGGAGTCGTTCAACCCGGCCACCTTCCTGGCGCTCCGGGCCGGGCGGGCAGTCGGGGCGCGCTGCTGCTTCTATAACTATGCCAACAACGACCGCTACTACCCGCCGCCCTTCAACCTGTTTGAGCGCTACGCCTTCCGCCACGCGGCGTATGCGCTTGTCTGCAATCAGGAGGCTGCCCAGATTATTCGCCGCCACGGTTACGCCGGCCCGCTGGCGGTGCTACCGCAGTTTGGTGTCGATCCGGAGCTGTTTTATCCGGTGGACGAAAAACGTCACCCGGCCAACGAGTTTGTCATCGGGTATGTCGGGCGACTGGTGCCGGAGAAGGGCGTGCTGGACCTGGTAGAAGCGCTGGTCGAGTTGCCGGCGCATGTGCGGTTGCGACTGGTTGGCGCGGGGGCGTTGCGCTCACAGATTGAGCGGCGGGTCGCCGAACTGGGTCTGCGGGGACGGGTTGAACTGCGCCCCGCCGTCGCTAGCACCGATGTCCCGGCCACGTTGCGCGAACTGGATGCGCTGGTGCTGCCCTCACACACCATGCCCAACTGGAAGGAGCAGTTCGGGCGCATTCTGATCGAGGCGATGAGTTCCGGGGTACCGGTGGTAGGCTCATCCTCGGGGGAGATCCCGAATGTTATTGGTGATGCCGGGCTGGTCTTTCCCGAAGGGGACATCACCGCGTTGCGTGCTTGCCTGGACCGCCTGCTGCATGACGCGGCGCTGTGGCAGCGGTTACGTGAGCAGGGACGCAACCGGGTGCTGGCCCACTATACTCAGGCCGCGCTGGCCCGCCGCTACTACGCCATCTACCGGGAGATGCTGACCGCGGCATCCACCCGCCATCCCCGATGATTTCCACAAGTTATCCACATATCGGGATAACATTCAATAGCTGGGGTACAAGGGAATTTCGTCTCCGGCAGGGTGATACCGAACCTCCTTTTTGCAAAAAAGATCGAAAATAGACCACGCTGCCGCCGGCGAATCCGGTCGTTCATCCCGGCACATGCCTGATGTGCATGCCCACCGCGTAACGCGTGTCAGTAACACGACGTACGCGGTCCCTGACGTGGCAGCCCTGGAAACAGCCTACCCGGTACTACCCGGTACCACGCACAAACACATTCGGCCAGGCTTTGAAGCGGGTAAAGAAGGTATCGCGCTGCACTTCTTCGCCATTTTCAATAATTGAGCGGTAGACCACAATGTCACGCCCGCTGCGCGCCACATCGCTCTGGTAGACCGTACCGGATGGGCGACTGGGATCATTGATGTAGATCGGTGAGCCGGGCGGGCTGACCTCATTACTGATGTAGGGGCCATCGAGCATGACCTCGCGGTCGGGGCGGGTACCATACAGGCTGACCGTCAGCACCTGGTTGATCTCATCCACATAGGAATGCATCAGCAGCCAGTGCCCGGTATCATTCACAAACTTGAGATCATTTACGCCGGTGTAGATAGTCGCATCCATGCCCGCGCCATCGCCATACGCGCCAAAGGCAAAGCGGTCGTACCAACTGATGTAGAAGGGATGGGCGTAGCGCTCGGTAATCGGCAACCCGGCCCAGAACGCCGCCCGAAAGACCGTTGTCGAGTTCTGGCAGACGCCGCCGCCCCACTCCAGTTGCGTGCGGTTGCCGATGATGGCGTAGCCCTCCACAAAGCCATTCGCGGCATCCACACTACCCAGTTGCGTGTTAAACGAAAACTCGGCGTCGGGCGGAATCAGCACGCCATCCATGCGTGTGGCCCCCGCCTTGATATTGGTAATACGGTACTGCGCCGACCCGGCAAAGCTACTGCGCCCCTCCCCGACCAGTTCAACAATGCCCAGTTCGCCGATCTTGTCGGCCGTCACCTGCGGGTAGAGTTCCTCAAAAGGCAGCGCCAGCGTGCGCGTCGTCGGCGAACTTACGTGCAGTGTCTCGCTGATAACCTGTACCGCTTCCTCCTGCTTGAGCCGCCAGCCCTGCCGACCCTCCTGCACCACCTGCACCGTGCCATCCGCAAAGCGCAGGCGCGGCTCAACACTGCCGCTGTCCACAATCTGCGCCAGTCCTTCAACCGCTTCGGTCAGTCGCTCCGGGTTCACCGCAACGCGTAATTCCTCATCAACCGGCGACACCGTGATCAACTCGGCCAGACGATCGGCTTCCCAGACCCAGCGCTCCTCACCACGCGTCAGGACGAGCGGACTGCTGAGAAACTCGCCGGCATCCTCCTGTGCCACCACCAGTGCCGCATCATCAATCGACGGCTCCAGCAGGCGGGTGCGCAACGCAACCTCCTGTGGCGTCAGCATCTGGAGGGCCAGCATGATATCGTTGGCGGTATCATCGATTAGCACCTGCCGCCCGGGCGCGCCGGGTGTGCCCAGAATACGCCCCCCGGCCAGACTGAGCGCGGCATCGCTCGGTGGCTGCTCCAGCGGCGCGGAAATTGAGTAGAGATAGTCCTGAAGGCGCTGCCGGTCGATCACCAGGCGGGGCGCGACATCAATGCCGGTGCGCCAGAGCATCCACTGTTCACGCAGGCGGGTCAGGACATCGCCGCGCCGGCCCGGTTCCAGCGCCACGGCTGCGGCCTGAGTGGGATCAAACGTCACCCCCAGTTGCGCCAGCGTTGGCCGCCAGGTCTGATCACCATAGGTCAGCGTGAGCGGGTGCCGCAGAAACCCGGCATAGCGCGCCGTTAAGCCCTGGCCGATCACCGACTGGTTGGTCTCGGCGACGGAGATGCCCTGCACACTGACGCCGGGCATGGCCTGCCCCTGGTAGCGCAGTTGAACGGCAAAGGGCCAGATCAACAGGAATGCCACACAGACCAGCGTCAACTTGATGAGCAAGCGGGGGAGCGAAAACGACTGCCGGGATGCACGGCGAACATGGTGCCGGGTGAGCGGGCGTGGTTCTGCCTGTGCCGTAGCTTCCGCTGCGGCATTCTCCGGGTTGCGTTCGCTGCGTGAGACCGCCCGGCGGCGCTGGGGACGTTCAGGACGTTCTATCCGTTCGGGACGTTCCACACGCTGTGGGCGTTGCGGGCGTTCCGGACGGGGGCGTGGATGTATAACGGGCTCTTCCAGAAAGTCGATCGACTCGGCGGTACCGCCAGTAGCGCGGCGGCGGCTAATCGGGCCATATTCCTGAAAGTAATCATTCAGTGGCATAGCGCATTCCACATATTTCTGATCATGAAGTGGGTTCAGGCTGTTTTGCTGGCGCTATTGTACACTGCTTTCTAACGCAATTCAAGCACAAACATTTGACATCTAGATGAATATTCGCTATAATCCCCGGTAGTTGCAATGCAGCGGGCCGTTAGCTCAATTGGCAGAGCAGCTGACTCTTAATCAGCGGGTTGTAGGTTCGATTCCTACACGGCTCACCAGCACACGGGCGACTCGTCGTGAACGAGTCGCCAATACGTGTTCAAGGGGGTAGTTGTCACCATTACCCCATTATGCCCAACAGCAGGCCGCTGTGTGCGTCTGAGGGGCATTCTACGAGCTTCCCCGGAGATGAACGATTATGACTGTCGACAGCACAGTGCTTCCCCGACGTGCTACAATGAGCACTGAGGAGGCCCAGCGCATGGCGCGTTTTCTGATAGAACAGCATGTGACTCAGCTACCGTTCACCATGGTGGCCGCTGAACTACTGTCCTACAATCTGGCGTTCTACCTCGATGAGACAGAAGACGACCTGACGCGTACGATTGCACTGCTACGCAAACTGGTACGAGACGGCGTGCTGGCCGGGATTGCGCCGGTGCGCAACGAAGCCGGAACCTGCGACCTCGAAGCAGCGCTCACCATCGCCAGGCAACTCCGCCAAGCGCGGGCCGGGGTGGAGGGGCAGGGGATTTTGGCGACTGAGGCAGCAGAGAAGTATGGCTTTGATAGGGGAAATATTTACAACTGGCACGACAAGGGATGGGTCCGCCTCGTTGGTGTAGACCAAGGCAATCGTCTATTCAACGAAGGTGATATTGCTTTTGCCCGTACTTTAGCTGATCAGGTAGGACAACGACCTGGTAAAGCAATCTTTCCCTACCGCAAACCCACGGGACGCCCACCACAGAAGTAATCTACAGGCAAAGCTCCTAGTATGTAACTCGCCCCGCTGGTGGTACCAGCGGTTTTTTTTGTGTCCCACGTCGAAGAATTGACAAAACCCTTCAACAGGTAATATACTACGCTCACTGGATAACGTGACAGTCTGGAGGTTAGACCAATGGCAGTTTACGCCAACGCTGCGGAGCGCCAGCGCGCCTACCGGGAACGCTACCGCCAGCGGATTGAGCAGCGCATTGAGACGCATGAAGCGCGCCTGGAGCAACTGCAACAGTCAGTGGACGAGTTACAGCACCTGCTGGGGCAGCTCGGGATGGCCGCGGAGCGGGAAGAGGTACGCCGGGAAGCAGCGTGACACCAAGGTGCCACTTGCGAACTTTGGAGGCAACCATGAGCGATGCTATTGTCATCAGTCAGCGCACCGCGATCATTGACCAGGATACCCACCAGGTGGTACGGGTGATCGAGGCCGGGATCGAGCGGTCGTACGTTCCGCTGAAGCCGTTCTGTGAAGTCCTGGGAGCAGATTGGGTAGGTGCGCGCCAGCGCATCATGCGCGATGAAGTCCTCAGTTCAGTTATGTGTGAAATACACATAACTGCCGCCGACGGCAAACAGTACAAGACTCTCTGCCTGCCCGTGGAATACATCAACGGCTTTATTTTTGGCTTCAGCGCCTCCCAGGTGCGCCCCGAACTGCGGGAGAAGCTGATCATCTACAAACACACCTGCTACCAGAAGCTCTTTGAGGCATTCACGCAACCGGCCGCCCCGGCCACATCGGCCACCCTGGAAGCGCTGGCCGCCCGGGTGCAGGAGCTTACCGAGAAACTCAACCGGCTGGAAGCGCAACCGGCGCAACCGCAGACAACCGGCAACCGCACCACCATCACGATTACCACCACCCTGGATAGTGAAAGCGACCTGGCCGACATCATCACCGAGATTCTGCACCAGGCACAGCAGCCGGTGAGCCCATCGGCAATACGCTCTGCTCACCCGGATTTGCCCTACCACCGCATCAAAACCCGCATGGCACGCATGGCGCGGCGGGGCATCCTGCGCAAACTTGGCCGGGGCCGCTACATCCTGCCCGGCGATGACGACCTACGGCGGAACTAAATCTCTCAAATTGAGAACTTTGGAGGAGTAAGACATGGTTTCAGAGATGACCATTTTACTTTACCCATGCGTATCGCATGCAGACACACCACATCCCTGGTGGTATGGTTGGAGTACGCACACCAATCCATACCCCAG